>VAPK011122908.1_pt1 | contig 18301 bp, 11 predicted proteins | sample 3395031 | NCBI WGS metagenome assembly VAPK01 (sample SAMN08290443, study PRJNA428436) | hydrothermal vent metagenome | isolation source: Deep-sea hydrothermal vent chimney 1 | place: Pacific Ocean: Juan De Fuca Ridge
ATCTATTTCGATAAGAATGACCAAAACTTTTATCTTTTCTATTACAATGGTACCGAACGTGCTGAAAAAGATAAAAAATGGAATATTTATGTAAAAAAATCGGATAATATCCTAACGCTTAAAGACAAAAAACCTATTGAAGTCATCTCTTCAAACGAAACTATTGCAGCACCATCAATAGCATTTTACAATGGAAAATATTATTTACTCGTAGAAGAATTTAACGATAGTAAAACTCAAGACAGGTGGGTTACCAATGCTTTCTATTCTAATAAAATTGATAGTGGTTATAAAAGAGTAAGCAACAATCCTATTTTATCTGATAATGATGCTTGTGCTTTTCAATATGTGTTTAATAATAAATTATATGTTTCTTACTCACATGCCATCAATCTAAAAGAGAGTATTTGGAACTTACGAATGATAAAATTAAAATAAATGAATAAATTTCTAGCTGAAATATTAGAGCAACCTGTTGCCTTAGAGAATACATTAAAATATTATACTGATTTACAAGGTAAAGACACTTTGAAAAATGTAAAAAAAGCTTTTTCCGAAAATGAATTTGAACAAATTATTTTTACAGGCATGGGAAGCTCCTATTTCACTTCTACTGCCGCTTCCACCCTATTTAATACATTAGGTATTCCATCATTTGCAATCAATGCAAGTGAATTATTGCACTATAATAGTTCCTTATTAGAAAAGAAAACATTGCTGATTTGCTTTTCTCAATCAGGTGAGAGCTTTGAAATACAAGAATTATTGAAAATAATACCCACTAGTGTTTTTTGTATTGGCATCAGTAATGAAGAGAGTAGTACGCTTGCTAAAACTGCAAACATTACCTTGCTAAGTAAGGCTGGAAGGGAAGATATGACCTCAACAAAGTCGTATATCTCAACAACCTTAGTTTCCTTTATTTTAGGATGGTCGCTTGCTGATAAATGGAATGAGAGTAAGATAGATGCCATAAACAATCTCATTAAAAACTTTGAAACCAACCTTACAGATTATCATACTTGGGTTGATAATGCCATTGCCTTTTTAGGTGAAATCTCTGCTTTATCCATTATTGCTAGAGGTCCAGGTATCTCTACTGCAATGCAAAGCGGACTCATGTTTAAAGAGACTACAAAGATTCCTGCATTTGGTATTTTAGGCGGAGAATTTAGACATGGCCCTATGGAGATGGTACAAGAAGGTTTTAAATCTATTTTATTTGCAGCTAAAGGGAAAACACTATCCCAAAGCCTAAAAATGGCAGAAGACATTGCTCGTTTTGGTGGAAAAGTTGTGGTCATTACAAACGCTGAAACAAATCTGTCTCACGATAATATATTGGTATTACCTATTGAAGAACAAAATGAATTTTTGTTCTCCATTCAAAGTATAATACCTATTCAATTATTTATAGATTCTTATACCAAACAAAGAGGATTTGAAGCAGGAAGTTTTGCACATGGTGCAAAAGTAACTGAGGTTGAATAAAGAGAAAAACTTATGAAAGTAAAAAATAACTATTTATTATTTGTTACCATACTATTGTATATATCCTTTGGTTTATTATCATCGGTTATTGGTGTAATTATTGATAAATTTCAAGTAACTTATAATGTATCTCTTTCCGTTGCTGCATTATTGCCCTTTGCCTTTTTCTTAGCTTATGGTATCACTTCTATTCCGTTTGGTATAGCAATGGATAAATACGGTGCAAAAGTGGTATTACTTATAGGTACAATTTTAATGACTGTAGGTTCTTTTCTACTGTATTTGAGTAACAATTATATGATTGTTATTTTAATGATATTTTTTGTAGGCGTAGGTGTTACTGCCATTCAAATTGCAGGAAATCCATTTGTTAGAGAATTAGACGACCCTAAAAAATACACAAGCAACCTAACTATCATTATTGGTATTGGTTCATTAGGCTATGCCTTTAGCCCCGTATTGGTTCCATTAATTCAAAATAGTGGTTATTCTTGGAATACTGTTTATCTCCTATTCGGAATTATAAATGCAATCATATTGGTCTTACTATTCTTTGCAAAATTCCCTGAAGTAAAGTTAGAAGAAGAAGAAAAAATTGAATCCTCACAAATTACAGCATTGGTAAAAAATCCGATTATCATTACCTATGGGCTTGGCATCTTTTTTTATGTAGGTGCCGAAGTGGGTGTATCTTCTTATATTTTAACTTATATGGATAAAATTCACGGAATAAGCAATAGCCAATCATTTTGGGAAGAAGGCTCTCTATTATATACCGCTTTTCCGTCAAAAACAGCATTAGTAATTGGTTTGTTTTGGTTATTTCAGGCGTTTGGACGGTTAATTATCTCACCATTGATGAAGTATGTAGGCGAGAAAAAAATATTTATTATCCATAGTCTCGGTACTGTAGTCGCTCTTATTGCAGCACTTTTAGGCGATGCCAATACTGCACTAATTGCATTTGCCCTTGTTGGCTATTTTACTTGTGCTTCGTTTACGGCAATATTTAGTGCTACCATTAATAGTTTTAAAGAAAATCATGGCACAATATCTGGAATTTTAGGTACCGCCATTGTGGGAGGAGCATTTATTGGTTGGCTTGTTGGCTATGCTGGAGAAACTTTGAATATGAACTGGGGTATGCTAATAAATGTACTTGCTTTTAGCTATGTTTTCTACTTAGCTGTATGGGGGAAAGGAAAATTAGATATCAATAAAGATACTGCAAAATGAAAGTTCATAATGGACAATTAATTATTAACAGTTTGAGAAATTTTAAATAAATGAAAGGTAAAATTATCATAGGAATTGATTTAGGTGGAACAAAAATCATGGTTGGAGCTGTTGATTCAAATGGCAATGTTCTTGGCAAACCTATTAAAGTATTAACAGGAGGAAATGATCCATCAGAAAAAATTATAAAGAGAGTTACCGATTCCGTTGAAAGCGTATTAGGGAACTTAAATAAAAATACTACTGATGTTTTAGGTATTGGAATAGGCTCTACAGGCCCTTTAAACATCAATGATGGTATCATCCTTGAATGTCCTCAATTACCAACAATGAACTTTTTCCCTCTGCGTAAAACCATTGAGAATTATTTTAATGTTCCTGTATTTATGAATAACGATGCCAATTGTTTGATTTATGGAGAAACTATTTTTGGCAGTGCTGCTAACAAAAATAATGTGATTGGTTTTACATTAGGCACAGGTATTGGATGTGCTATCATATTAGATAAAAAAATACGAAACGGTGCAACGGGTACTGCAGGAGAAATTTGGCCTTCGCTCTACCAGTCAGGGATTATTGAAGATTATATTTCAGGAGAAGGTGTGGCTAAAATCTATAACTCTATTTCAGGAAAAGAAAACTCTTCTAAAAGCATATTAGAACTTGCAGAAAATGGCGATAAGGATGCTTTAAAAACATGGAAAGAGTTTGGAAAACATTTGGCTGTTCCAATTTCTTGGTCAATAAACTTAATAGACCCTGAGCTTATTGTTTTAGGAGGATCTATTGCAAATGCATCACCATTTTTTATGCCAACATTAGAAAAACAGTTACGAAAACAAATATGCCCTGAACCTGCTGAAAAAACCAAAATAGTCATTGCAAAATTAGGAGATTATGCTGGTTTTATTGGTGCTGCCTGCTTGGTTCTAGAAAAACAAATACAACTCAACGGACAAATACAACTACAAAATATCTAACAAATTATGAAATTCATCAAATTTAGCTTACTATTAACTTTAGTTATAATTATGGGACAATCATGTGGAAACTCAACTACTGACACAGCTACTAAAACTCAACAAAAACAAATCTTAAAAGAATGGAAGCTAGAAGCATCCACTCAAGTTTCTGATGAGGATGCTCATATTTCTTCTTCTGAATTTAATACTGAAAAATGGCTGGATATTGAGGTTCCAACCACTGTTTTAAGAGCTTTGGTTAAAGCAAAAATATATCCTGATCCACATTTTGATTTGAATAATTTTTTGATACCCGATGCTTCTGACACATTAAATAAACAATTGGATTTAGCAAAATACAGCCATTTAAAAGGTATTTCAAATCCTTTTAAAGACCCCTATTGGTTTAGAACAGAATTTAATATTCCAAAAGCCAATAAAGGTAAAAAAACGTGGTTAAATTTTGATGGAATTAACTATCGTGCTGATGTTTGGCTAAATGGTAAAAAAATTGCCGATGCAAAAAATATGGAAGGTATGTTTACTAGATTTAAATTTGATATTTCTAAATATGCCTATGCTGACAGCACTAATGTTTTAGCTGTAAAAATACACCAAGTTGATCATGTAGGTACTGCAAGTCCAGGTAAACAACTAGAAGTTTTCGGCCCACAACGTGGCTGGGGAGTTGATATTTTCAAGGACGCCACCCTTAAATTTTCTGCGGGTTGGGATTGTGCTCCAGTAATTAGAGATCGAAATATGGGTATTTATCAAGATGTGTTTTTAACCTATACAGATGCTATTGATATTATTGACCCATATATCATTACAGACTTACCATTACCTGACACTTCTGTTGCAGATATTTCTATCACTACAGAACTTAAAAATGCTAGCGACAGACCCGTAAAAGGAATCCTAAAAGGAAGTATCAATATGCTAAAAGAGATAGACTTTTATACGTATAAAAAAACAATGACAGGAAACATGGAAACCGTACATTTCGAAAAAGAAATTGAAATTCCTGCAGGTAAAACAATTACAGCTAGTATGTCTTCTGCTGACTTTCCACAGCTTTCTATTAAAAATCCATATTTATGGTGGCCAAATAATTATGGCGAACAATATTTACACAATTTAGAATTGACTTTTGAAGTTGATGGAAAAATATCTGATGTTGAAAACACCATGTTTGGTATTCGTGAAATCACCAATACCATGAAAGAAATTGATGGTGAATTTGGTAGAACTTTTCATGTAAATGGGAAACGAATATTTGCCAAAGGAGGTTGGTTGCAGCCAGATATGCTATTAGATATGAACCCGAAGAGAATGTATGACGAAGCGAGGCTTTTAGCTGAATCAAATGTAAATATGATTGCCAACGAAGACATGCCATCCCCACCAAAACATCTAATGGAAACCTATGATAAATATGGTTTATTAATGTGGGAAACCTTTTTTCAATGTTGGACAAGTTATCCTGGAACAGAATCATTTTCCAATCCTGAAAATGCAGATTTAGCCATCAGTAATGCCGAAGATATGATTAAAAGATATCGGAATCACCCTAGTTTAGTATTATGGACGATGCAATGTGAAACTATCGTTCGTGAAGAAATATATACGCCTGTTCGTAAAAGTGTATTAGAAATGGATCCGACAAGACCATTTGTAGCAACTTCAAGTTACGATTGGGATGTTGACAAACTAACACCTTATATGAAAGCTGATCTTCCTACAGGAATGACAGATGATGGTAGACCAGATTACACTTGGTATCCGCATCCCTATTATTACGATATGGTGAACAAAGTAAAACAACAAATGTTTAGAAATGAAATGGGCGTTCCTTCTGTGCCTACCTATACCAGTATGAAAAAATTTATTTTTGATTTGGGAGAAGGAGAAAAAAATGATATTTATCCGTTAGATAAAAACTGGGCACACCACGGTGCTTGGGATGATGGTGGCTATGTCTATAAAGCGTATGATGTTGCTTTACGTGCACGCTACGGAACACCAACTACTGCCCAAGATTATATTAGAAAAGCACAATATGTTAACGCAGGTAGTTATAGAGCAATGTACGAAGGGGCCAATCATCGCATGTGGGATGTTACCCAAGGTGTAATGCTTTGGAAATTAAACTCTACTTGGCCAACTGTAGTTTGGCAATTGTACGACTGGTTTTTAAACCCTACTTCTGCCTATTATTTTTCTAAAAAAGCATTAGAACCTTTGCATATTCAATTAAATGAACATGATTTTACTGTTTCAATTATCAATACGCAACACCAACAACATCAAAATTTAACGGCTACAGCTAAAGTATATGATTTTGATTTGAATGTTACATGGGAAAAAGAAGAAAAGTTTACTATTGGTGAAGATCATTACAAAGAACTTTTTAAAGTTACCAAATCGAATGCTATTTCTTCCACCTATTTTGTTAAGCTGGTCTTAAAAAATTCTGAAGGAGACATTGTTTCTGATAATTTTTATTGGTTTTCTGACAATGAAGATGTTGATGAAAAAATATATGCAGCTTTAAAAGTAGCAAAAGTTGACAGCAAAGAACTTTCTACAAGAGTTGATCATACCGATTTAAGTAGTCTTAAAAAGGTAGATTTAGACCTTACACAGACCATAACAAATGAAGGTGGAGAAACTGACATAAAAGTAACTGCTAAAAACGCATCTAAAGGTCTTGCTTTTCTTAACAGGTTAATGGTAACCAAAGGAAAAGGTGGCGATGAAGTATTGCCTACTTTTTGGAGTGATAACTTCTTTACACTATTACCTGATGAAGAAAAAGTACTTACAGCACGTTTTACAACAACAGATCTTGACGGAAAAGAAGCTGTTGTAGTTTTAGATAAAAACTAGGTGAATTTTTTAGATTAAAATAGTGTTTTAACAAAAAAACAGAGCATTAAAATTAATGCTCTGTTTTAAATTATTATATAAGAAATTTACTTCTTTCTTAATTTTACCAATCTGGGTTTTGCGTTAACGCACCACCACTTTGATCTATTGCACCAATTGGAATAGGAAACAGATTATGCTTAGCCGTAAATGGTTTTGCTTTACCTCCAAAATTAGAAATTGTTCTAGCTTCATTAGTAAAGTAAGCATTCATAATTTGTTCTCCATTACCCCATCTTCTGATATCAAATAAACGATGACCTTCCATACCTAATTCTATACGACGCTCCATACGAACTGCCATTCTAGCATTGGCTTGACCACCTAAGGTAGTATATGGTTCAACGCTATAATTAGTAGCACCAGCAACATAAGTCATATTTTTCGCTCTATTACGTACCAAATTCACATAAGTCAACGCTGTAGCCATATCACTTGTTTCTACTGCCGCTTCAGCAGCCATCAACAATACATCAGCATATCTCATCAAGTTATAATTGATACCTGAATGTTGTTGACCCCAGCCACCTGCACCAATATTAGCATCTTCGCCATTTTGATACACATTTTTCTTAGGAGAATATGGTCCTGAAATATCATCAAACCCTGCACGAATCCAACTTTTACCAGGGTGAATATCCCATCCGTTATAATCAATACCTCTACGCCCAACGGTATAATCTAACCTTGGATCTAGCGGACCTGTATGTAATGTAAAAGCAGCATCGCTACTTACACCATAATCATTTTTAACATCTGTTTGATTATAAGTACCTAATAAAGGTAAGCCACCTGCAGTTTGAAATGCATTTACCAAATCTTGTGAAGGTTGGTAAAAACCACAACACCATCCATTAGGGCCTCCAAAATTTAATGTACCACCAACATTACCATTAGGAGATTTTACTCCAGTCACATCAAATTGAATTGCAAAAACTGATTCTGATCCGTTTTCACCAGCTAAACTAAAATTGTGTACATATTCTGGTAATAAAGCGTATGCATTTGAATTGATAACTGCATTTAAGTTAATTAAAGCTTCTGCCCATTTACTTTGGTATAATTGTGCTTTCCCTAAAAATGCCGTAGCACCCCAAGAAGTTATTCTACCAGCATCTTCTTGTGTTTCAGGCAAATTATCTTTTGCAAAAGATAAATCTGCTTCTATCTGTGCCCAAACATCACCCGTATTAGGCTGATTAAATTCTAGAGCCGCAAAGTTCTCTTCAGAAATATAAGCTACATACCCAAAAGTCTTTTGTAATTCAAAATAGTAAAAACCTCTTAAAAATCGTGCTTCTGCCATTTGATTTTTAAACGATTCCGCTCCTCCTTCAATTTTACCAATCAAATCAATGACTGCTGTAGCTCTATTCATGGCGGCATATAAACCTCTCCATTTTCCTGCTAAGTAACCACTACCAGAAGTCCAATCATGGGTTTCTAATAAAAATAGTGCTTGTTGATCACCATCAGTACTTCCTTTATGAGCATCATCAGCAATAGCATCCATCCACCAGTTATCACCTGTTGGTGTCCAGTTTCCAGTAACTTTAGTTTGCCCATCTAAAGCACTGTATGCTGCAGTTAAAGCAAAATTTACACCTCTTTCATTTTGAAGTGACAGAGGGTTTAAAGAACCTATCTCTACCGTTTCAGAAAATTCTTCGTTACATGCTAACAGGACTCCTACCAGCATTAACAACATTATTATTTTATTTTTCATTTTTTATCTTTTAAAATTTAATATTTAAGCCAATTGTATATATTTTAGAAATTGGAAATGTTCTAACATCTATCCCCATATTTAAATTAGGATTAGTATTATAAGGGCGAACTTCAGGATCTAATCCTTCATAACCTGTTAGCGTAAACAAATTAGTCCCTTGAACATAGATTCTAAAACCGTCCATTTTTAATTTATCAGTCAAATTTTCAGCTAAATTATACCCTATCTGCAAATTTTTCATTCTAAAGTAAGAACCATCTTCAATAAAATAAGAATTTGAATTTAGTTCAGTACCATGTAATGAACCACTCAGTGCTGGTAAGGTAGCATTGGTATTATCAGGTCTCCAAGAATCTAACACTCTTGTACTTCTGTTATTATCAACAAACAATGGGAAATCTGTAAAGATTTTATTATGGTTGTATATATCATTCCCTTGAGAACCTGTAAAAAACATTGAAACATCAAAACCTTTATAAGCTGCATTTACATTAATACCATAGGTAAAATCAGGATGTGGCGAACCAATTTTAGTTCTATCATCATCATCTACATTACCATCTCCATTCACATCTTTAAAAGTCCACCTACCATCAGCATCAAAACCATCAATAATAAGTCCATAAAAGAAAGACATTGGCTCACCTTCTTCTGTTTTAGTATAACGTCCTGCCCAACTTGTAATATTATTCCCAACACGTGGCGTGCCATTAATTAAAGAAACCACTTCATTTTTATAATGTGAAATATTTGCATTGATTCCATAAGAGAAACCACTCTCAGTTGTACTACTATACCCTAAATCAAAATCAATACCTGTGTTTTTAACATTCCCTACATTTACAAAAGGTGCAGATGCATCAGGTGCCGTTGTACTTATTTGTTGATTATCACGTACAATTAAACCATCAGTTTCAATTTTCCAAACTTCAAAAGAAGTTGTTAATTTATTATCCAACATACCTAATTCAAGACCAAAGTTTGTAGTTTCACTAATCTCCCATTTCAAATCAGGATTACCTATTTGCCCCAACACAGCTCCAGGTGTAATTGACCCAGGGTTAAATACATAATCAGCATTGTTAAGGTTAAATTCAAATAATGATAAAGAAGGGTTGTTTACTGGCAAATCTTGATTACCTAATTGCCCCCATGAACCTTTTAATTTCAATCTACTTACCAACGCATCTTGAGGATAAAAGTCTTCTTTACTCAATAACCAACCTGCACTAAATGAAGGAAAAGTACCTGATTTATTCCCTTCAGCAAATCTTGAAGATTTATCATTTCTTATTGTAGCTGTAACAAAATATTTTTGTGCATAACTATAATCTACAGAGCCAAAAACAGAATACAATGTGTTTTCATTTTCATAAGTATAATCATTACCTACAGGGCCAAAACCATTACCTATTGCATAAAAGTCAGGAGATTCATTAAAAAAATCTGTTTGTGAAAATCTTTCTCCTTTATTATTATTTTTAAGAGCTTCCACTCCAACTATAGCATTAAAATTATGTTCACCAAAAGTTTTATTATAATTTAGTATATTAGTCCAAGTCCAAGAAAAATTATCCTGAGTAGAGGCTTGCAATGAATTAACCGCAATTGGCTCAGAATATTCTGGATTCAATGCTGTGAAATTTCTAATATTCCTATTCATCAAACTACCAGACAATGTTGTTTTAAACGTCAAGCCTTCCATAAGCTCATACGATGCATAAACATCTCCAAAAATTCGTAGTATTTTATTAAAATCATTTTGATCTCTAGACAATACTGCAAAAGGATTTTCAGCTACAGATAAGCCATTTGAATTGGAGTAACTAGCTGCAAACTCCCCAGCTTCATCATATACAGGAATTAAAGGATTAATTCTTATTGCAAGTTCTCCTGCAATACCAGGACTTCCACTATATTTAGAGGATGATACGTTTAAATGTTGTCCTATTTTAAATTTTGAATCAAAAGCTTTAAATTCATTGTTTAGTTGAATATTTGCTCTTTTATACTCATTAAATTCTAGCACAGCATCTCTAGACAATAACCCTACAGACATGTAAGATCTACTGTTTTCACTACCATTGGACAAAGACATTGTAATATTTGTTGTTGGAGCAGCTCTTGTAATTACATCAAACCAATCTGTTCCATTAGGGTTTACTCTCACACTAGGTAACGGATTTACCCCTTGAGTTCCTTGTAAAAAATCTGGAATAACAGGCGTAGCTCCATTTCCATATTGCACATGGTCATTGGCAACACCATCATTGGCATAACCTTCCCAACGCATTTCACCCATTTGTTGAGGGTTCAATAAGTCTGGCGTATTAGCCACTTTAGAAATACCTGTGTAAATATTTAATGTAAGCTGAGATTTACTCATATTATAACCACCACTTTTTGTGGTTACAATAATAACCCCATTTGCAGCTCTTGCACCATAAATAGCAGCAGCCCCATCTTTTAACACATTCATTTGATCAATGTCAGAAGGATTTATACTGTTAAAAATACCTCCATCAGTAGTTTGCACTCCATCAATAATAAATAAAGGCCCCGTATTATTAACAGTACCTAAACCACGAATGTTTATTGTAGGTGAACCTCCTGGTTTTGAATCGGCAATTACAGTAACACCTGTAACTCTACCTTGCAATGCCTCTGCAGCATTTACAACAGGTACTTTTGTCGCTTCTGCCATATCAACTGAGGCTACAGAACCTGTAATATCACCTCTTGTTTGTGAGGTATAACCTACAACTACAACTTCTTCTAACTCACTTGAGTCTTCTACTAAAGTTACATCTAGTGTAGTACTACCTGAAACAGCTACTTCTTGGCTTACAAAACCGATAAAACTCACTACCAAAGTAGCTTCTGAATTTGCATCAATGGTATATTTACCATCAAAATCAGTTGTTGTACCGTTGGTTGTACCTTTTACAATAACAGTTGCCCCAGGTAATGGGCCGTTTGCATCTGATACTGTTCCTGAAACGCTTTGTGCTTGTGTAAAGCTATAAAACATTACAAAACTTAACATCAGTAAGCTTCTAAATAATCTTTTTTTCATAATTAAATTGAATTAGTTAATAATTAATGATTATCAAATATATATAAAATTTTAATATAAATTTAACATTCACTCTTTTATAAGGAATCTAAATTAGAGATATCACCCTCTTTTTAATAAAAAAATATGCAAACAACCTCAAATCAACAATGAATGACGTTGAATTGAAGACAGGAGAAAGGAGGCAGGAGACAGGAGACAGGAGACAGGAGACAGGAGACAGGAGACAGGAGACTTAAATTTAAAATTAAAAAAAAATATGAAACTAAAAACAAAGTACCAATAACTCCTCCCTATCAGAAACAAGGCAGATTCGCTAAAAAAACCAAATCTCTTTTGTCTTGAATCTTGATTCTAAAAGTCTTAAATCTTTATACTTCACTCGACCGTAAATGTTGAGAATTCTATTGATTAAAAACTGCCAACATCTTTTAAAGAGATTAAACCTTAATAAAGATATTACGTTTATAAAGTACATACCCCAACAACATATAAAAAGCCACAACAGTTAATGCATAACACATTGAAGCCAACTTATCACTAGAAATAAAACTGGTATAAAGCGTATGGTACAACCAACTATGAATACTTTCTGTTTCATTAACCTGTATCATTCCAAAAGTTTTAGACACAAAGCTTGACATAAAATAAATAACAATGGCATTAGAACCTACATACTTGAAAATAGCACCAAACTTGATTTGTTTTTCATCCATTATATAATGTACAATGCCTAAAATTAAGGTAGCCCAGCCTGCTGTAACCAACACAAAACTACTAGACCACAATGCTTTATTTATAGGAAACCAACTATTCCAAATCGTACCTAAGAGAATCATTCCAACACCTAATACGCTTAAAGCGACTAGCTTGTTCTTTTTATATTCACTCAAAACTTTACCAATTAGTATTCCTATAATGGCAGATACTATTGACGGCAATGTACTTACCAGTCCTTCTGGATCGTAATCTGGTTTATAAGTATGGCTTCCAAAAATTTTGACATCTAAATAATTTGCCCAATTGTTTGGAGCTCTGTCAAAGGTTGGCAGCTCTCCATTTAAAGGGACAAAGCCTAACCACACCCAATAACCTACTAAAACAGCCATAGCTATTGCCAACAACCCTTTCCAATTAAAATTTAAATTCAATACTGCAGCTATGAAAAACACCACTCCTATACGTTGTAAAACTCCAGGTATCCTCAACTCACTAAACGGTTTAAAAAAGGGTAAATAAGGTAAAAACCAGCCTAAGAATAATCCCAACCCTATAATTTTCATACTCCTAATCAATATTTTTTTATAGGTTTCAGCATTTTTAGGCTTATTTTTATAAGCGAAAGAAATGGAAATTCCCACGATAAATAAAAAGAAAGGGAATACTAAATCGGTTGGCGTATAACCATGCCAATCTGCATGTAATAAAGGTGCGTATACATGACTCCATGTACCTGGTGTGTTCACCAAAATCATAGCTACAATAGTAATTCCTCGTAAAACATCTACAGATGCTATTCTTTTTGCTTTCATGGACTGAATTTATAATTAAAAGATTTAAAATCGAAAAGATTCTTCGCTCCATTCGTTCCTCATTACCCCGAAGTCTCGGGACTGAATGACATTCGTTTGGCTTTTTTCTCTTCTCTTTATTCTTTTGTCTTTGAATTCTATTTTTTATTTAAACCTAATTTATGACCTGCAATCGCATAATATAGGATAATTGCATAACAAGGAATTAATATCCAATACCCTGAAGTTGCTGCAGAAGCAGAAGCAGAAGCCTCACTTAAACCTTGGCTAATCAATTCTGCTTTTTTACTATCTACTAATCTTCCATATAAAGGTGGAATTACAGCTCCACCTGCAATTGCCATAATTAACAATGCCGATGCCGTTTTTGTAAATTTGCCTAACCCTTCTAAAGTTAATGGCCATACAGCAGGCCAAACCAAAGCATTTGCAATACCTAAACCAGCGACAAACAAAATAGAAGTATAACCAGTGGTGTATAAAATTACAAACGAAAAAACAATACCTAATAAAGCACTTACTTTTAATGCTGTTGCTTGACTTATAATTTTAGGAATCAAAACAATACCCAATGCATAAGTACCTACCATGGCAAACAAAGTATACATTGCAAAGTATTTAGAAGTATCTCCATCAAAACCTAATGACAAGCCATAAACAATAATAGTATCTACAGCAACAACCTCAACACCTACATATACAAATAACGTAATTACACCTAACCATAAATGTGGAAACTGAAAAATACTTGTTTTTGTAGTTGCTCCATCAGCCGATTCTTCAATAGGATCTGCCTCTACATGCGGTAAAGGTGCTTTTCTGATTAATATGCCTAGCACAAATAAACTAACAGCCATTATAATATAGGGCATAACCACACTTTCTGCCATTTTATCTAACAACTGTGCTTTCTCAGCTGCATCAACTGTACTCAGTTTTTCATTAATCTCTTTAATACCAGACAATAATAATGCTCCAAAAATAAGGTTTGCTAAAGCACCTGCAACTTTATTAGAAATCCCCATAATAGCAATTCGCTTTGCCGCACTTTTTATAGGCCCCAGTATGGTAATGTATGGATTTGATGCTGTTTGCAACAAAGTCATCCCCAATCCTTGGATAAAAATACCAGTTAAAAACACCCACTAGGTACGAGACCCAGCCGCAGGAATAAAAACCAAAGCTCCAATACCCATGATTATTAGCCCCATTGACATTCCTTTTTTATAACCTATCTTTTCAATCATCCAAGAAGCAGGAAGTGCCATAATAACAAAGGAGATATAAGATGCTGAGGCAACCATAAAAGCTTGTGCAGAAGTCAACTCATTCAATGTTTTCATATAAGGAATTAACGAGCCATTGATCCAAGTTACAAAGCCGAAAATAAAAAATAGTCCTGCTATAATCGCAATTGGGACTATCATGTTTTTCTCTTGTTGTGTTGATGTTGTAGTTTGTGACATGTTTTTAAGGTTAAATAATCTTAAGGGTTATAAATAATTGACCAATGTACTAAAATTATGCTATAATTGACATGAAAATTCTACAGCCAACACAAAACAAGGGTTAAACAAGCACTAAAAACCTATCAAAACAATTATTCTCTCCTTAAAATAATACGTTTTGCATGATTGACATATTTTCTACCAATAGGTATTCTCTTCGTAGAAACTTCAACTAGATTACCTTCAATACTTTTTACTTTATCTATAGCTATTGTGTAAGATCTATGTATTCTTAGAAAATTAGCATTGGGTAATTCTTCTGTAATTCCAGTCAATGATTTATGCACCAAATAATCGCCAAAGGCAGTAAATATTTTAATATAATCTTTCAAACTTTCTATATAAAAAATATCGTCAAATTGAATTTTAACTAATTTCTTATCTACTTTTAAAAATATATGTGAATCATCGTTAGCCTGAACATTTTCTTTTCCTCTTTGTAAATGTACTTTCTGAGTTATCTTATTAATTGATTTTAAAAATCTATTAAAAGGGATGGGCTTTACTAAATAATCTAACACGTCGAGTGTAAAGCTATCTACAGCATATTCTCTATAAGCAGTTGTTATAATAATATTGGGGCTAGATTCTAAATTCCGCACAAACTCAAGCCCATTCATTTTAGGCATATTGATATCTAAAAAAACAACATCTATGTCATCCTCTTCAAGTACAGGCAATGCATTGATAGGGTTTTTAAAAGATGCTACCAATTCAAAATTTTGAAATTCTAATAAATATTTTTCAATAATCTGGATTGCTAAGGGCTCATCATCAATAATGATACATTTAATTTTCACACATTTAATTTTTATAATTTATTTCATCAACTACGGGAATTGTTAATTCTACAACATACTTATTTTCTACAATATTTGTTTTGAGTATAAACTCATTAGGATACAACAATTGTAATCTTCTTTTCACATTTTCAATACCTATACCATGTTTCACATCAACATTAGCTAAAGTAGCAAAAGTATTCTCAACACAAAATAGGATACCATTTTCATTTTTTTTGAATACAATATTTACTTTTAAGTCTTCATTATCCTTCGCTCCATGTTTAAAACAATTTTCGATAAAAGGCAAAAAGAGTAATGGAGGTACAATAACATCATCAATATTTCCATTGATATTCAATTCTGACTTTACAGCATTGCCAAATCTTAATTTCTCCAATTCTAAATAACTATAAATATAATTAATTTCTTTTAACAAACTAATTTTTGGCTCTTTCACTTCATACAATATATATTGCATTATTTCAGACAGTTTTAGAATAACTTCAGGTGCCTTATCAGACTTTTCAACAGCTAAAGCATATAAATTATTCAATGTATTGAAAAAAAAATGCGGTTGAATTTGAGCTTTTAAAAAATTTAACTCAGAACGAAACTGAGCTTTTTGTAACTGTTCAGTTCTCTTTTTTTCAAAAACCCAATCAGCAGTCAACTTAATAGTAGTCACTAGAGCTACATCATAGATTCCTGTTAAAAAAACAATTATAATATGATTAAATGAATATGCTTTTTGAGGTGTGTTTGATTCTGGCCATACATTTTCATTTATAAAATAATAAATAAGCTCTGTTCTAACAATATAAAAAACACAAAGTGTTAGTGTAAAGCTTATAAGATAACTAACATATTTTCTTTTTAAAATAAACCTTGGAAACAAAAAATAAATATTAACATATACCAAAATCATACTCAAGGTAAATGTAACCAAGTTTGATTTAAAAGAATACCAATAGTCTTGATAATAACTACCCCATCTTATAACATTGAAAGTGAAGTAGCTAATCCAAAATGTAAGATGGTATTTTAAAGGTATCTTATAATTTGTGTTTTTAAGTATCTGTATCAATAAGAATTAGTTTAGCCACAAATATATATGTAAAAACTCTAATCATCCAAATTTTACAAGTCCCAAAAGAACTCATCCCCAAATAAATGTCATTCATTGTCAATTTAAAGCTGTTAGTATATTAATTTTTATTTCTGCTTTAATTATTCATAAATTTATCACTGCGTACGAATTAATTATAGAGAATAATTTATTTTTATGCAAATTTGAGTTAGTTTAGAAATAAACGGAAATTATTTTTTCCGTTTATTTTTTCTAAAAAATAAACAAATCAATACGTAACTACTTTGAACAAAAAAAAGATTACATACAGTCCTGCAGGAAAATTTGAAGAAACCAGATTTGAAAAAATACACAATGTCATTTTTGAAAATTCTAATGACGCATCTATCATAGTTGCTCTAGAAATTGCTGAATTGATTAAAAGTAAAGCCAACCAAAACAAAAACTGTATCCTTGGTTTAGCTACGGGTTCATCACCAATAAAAGTATATGAAGAGCTGGTTAGAATGCATCAAGAAGAAGGTTTGAGTTTCTCAAATGTAATTAGCTTCAATTTAGATGAGTATCTACCTATGGGGAAAGACAATCTTCAAAGCTATCATTACTTTATGCATGAACATCTTTTTAATCATATTGATATTTTACCAGAAAATATTCATGTTCCTGATGGTACTGTTGATAAGAATGGTGTCTATCAATATTGTATAGATTATGAACTAAAAATTAAAGAAGCTGGCGGCTTAGATTTCCAGTTACTCGGTATCGGAAGAACAGGTCACGTAGGCTTTAACGAGCCAGGCTCACACTATAACTCTGGCACAAGAAGTATTACATTAGATCACATCACCAGAGTTGATGCTGCACCTTCATTTTTGGGAATTGACAACGTACCTAGAAAAGCCATTACCATGGGTATTGGTACGATTAGAAGAGCTAAGAGAATTGTATTATTAGCTTGGGGAATCAACAAGTCACAAATTATTAAAGAGACTATTGAAGGCGAAATTTCTTCTGATGTACCAGCAACGTATCTCCAAACACATGAAAACACAACTTTTATACTCGACAATGAAGCGTCCTTAGATTTGACCAGAGTTAAAACACCATGGTTAGTAACCTCTTGTGTTTGGACTAAAGATTTGAAAAGAAAAGCGGTGGTTTGGCTAAGTGAACTACTCAATAAATCAATCTTAAAATTAACCGACAAAGATTATAACAACAATGGCATGTCTAGTCTTATTGCAGAAGAAGGTTCTGTTTACGATTTAAACATAAAGATGTTTAATGTATTGCAACACAGTATTACTGGATGGCCTGCGGGGAAACCAAATGCAGATGACACCAACAGACCAGAACGTGCAAACCCTGCGAAAAAGCGTGTGCTTATTTTTAGTCCGCATCCTGATGATGATGTTATTTCTATGGGAGGCACTTTTGATAGATTGGTTGAGCAAGGGCATGAAGTACATATAGCTTATCAAACTTCTGGAAACATTGCCGTTTCTGATGATGAAGCTTTGAAATTTGCTGAAGTCAGCAAGACTTTATGCGATTCAGATAGTGTAAAAAATATCATTCAAAATATTCAAGATAAAAATGAACATAGCAAAGACAGCTTAGAGGTACGGAAATTAAAAGGATTAATTAGAAAAAGTGAGTCTTTAGCTGCAACAAGATATATGGGTGTGCCCGATGAAAATGTCCACTTTTTAAATTTACCATTTTACGAAACAGGAACTGTAAAAAAGAATAAATTATCTGATGCTGATATAAAAATAATGAGTTCTTTAATTGATGATATCAAACCGCATCAAATCTATGCTGCTGGAGATTTAGCAGATCCGCATGGCACTCACGAAGTTTGTTTAAATGCTTTATTTGAAGCACTTAAAGAACTCAAACCAAACAAATATATGGATGATTGCTGGGTTTGGCTATATAGAGGAGCTTGGCATGAATGGGAA
>VAPK010185094.1_pt1 | contig 18298 bp, 16 predicted proteins | sample 3395031 | NCBI WGS metagenome assembly VAPK01 (sample SAMN08290443, study PRJNA428436) | hydrothermal vent metagenome | isolation source: Deep-sea hydrothermal vent chimney 1 | place: Pacific Ocean: Juan De Fuca Ridge
AACGCCGCACAACCTGCCGCCGTCGTCCCTCCAGGACTCATCACAGCATCCTTGAGCAGTGCTGGATGGTAGTGTTCCAAAAGCGGTCCCATTCCGTCAAAAAGACCTTCGACCAATTCGATCGCTTCATGGCGGGCAAGCCCCTCTTTTACACCCCCATCCGCCATCGCTTCGGCGATCATCGCCAAAAATGCGGGTCCGCTTCCCGCGATCGCGGTGGCGATATCGATCTTCTTTTCGTTTTGTAGCCAGAGCGCTTTGCCGATTCCCTCCGCGATTTTAAGTGCCTCCTTTTTGATCTTTTCGTCCCCGCAGAGCGAAGTCATCGAAGCGCCGTACGCCGCGGCGAGATTGGGCATCATCCTCACATAGTGCGCGGCTTGGATATGGATGGCGAGCTTTCGAAGCGGCGTTCCGGCCAGAATCGAATAGAGCGCATACGCCCTCCCCCGCAACCGCTCGGATACCGCACCCAACGCATCGGGCTTGACGGCCAGAAGCAGATGTTCTCCTTCGATTTCGATCCCTTCGTCAAGCTTGCGCGTGTCGATCTTTCCCTCGCAGAGCGTTCGCATTTTCTCCAGCGCCGTCACATCCCGCGCCACCAGCGTCAAATCGATCTTTCGATAGAGCCCCTTGACGATCGCTTCGGCCATCTTGCCGCTTCCGACAACGATCAGTCTATCCATTTTCTCCCCCTCTTTCGAGATATTTCTCGATCGGTTCGCGTATTCCGTAGTTTTCGTATTTCGTATCGTCCAGCATCACCTGCGCAAGCAGCCTTTGTTTCGGATTGATCAGAATCGGCGCGGCGAAGTTGACCGTCGATTTCTCGATCGGCTTGTAGATCGTCATAATCGCGTAGACCCGCAAATCGGTATCGCTTTTTGCCTGTAGCAGATCCCGGTAAAAGAGAGGAATCTCGAAGGTGTACGTCCTAAGTCGATCCGGCTTGATCAGCGTAAAAGAGATCGGACCGTTCGTGATCTGCGAAAAGAAGTCGTCGATATCCGAAAACTCCACCTCTTTCAGCGATTCGAAACCCAGTATGGGGGAGACGATTTCAAGTTTCATAGGCAATCCTGTTTTTGGTCGTTTTCAAGCACATTACGGGCCGTTTTCACATTTCTTGATTGTAACATTGATAGCGTTAATATTGCATATTTTGACGCTTTTGGCTATAATATTAATTAACTTTTCGAGCCATATTACCACTTTGGAGATTTCATGATCAAAAAAACTATACTTTTTCTGCTGCTTGCGCTCTTTGCCGGCGGATGTGCGAACAAACTATCGACCGACGAAGTCTATAACAAACCGGCAAGTTACTGGTACAAAGAGATCATCAAGCAGGTACGCTCTGGAAATCTCGACAAAGCAGATGACGCTTTTACCTCGCTTTCCAGCGAACATGTCGCTTCACCGCTGCTGAAAGAGGCATTGATGATTCTCGCACAGGCGCACAGCGAGAAAGAGGAGTATCTGATGGCAAATTTCTATATCGATCGCTATACGACGCGATTCGCCCAGAGTTACAATATCGAATATCTGAAATATCTGAAGATCAAATCGAGCTTTCAAGCTTTCAAGCGCGCCAACAGAGACCAGAAGCTGCTTCTGGATACGATCGAAGCGTGTAACGGCTATATCGAAAAGTTTCCGCACTCCATCTACAACCCGATGGTGGAGACGATGCTGACCCGACTTCATCTCGCGGAGTATCTGCTCAACCAGGAGATCGTCGCCCTCTATAGACGTACGGGTAAAACCAAAGCGGCGGAAATCTACGAAGAGCGGATCAAAAATTCATGGATCAGCAAAGCCAATCTGAAGATATCGGACCGAGGTATCTTTCACAAACTATTCTAAAATAGAACAACCAAAGGAAAAATGATGCAACTGAGTAATTATGGAGATTTTCCGGCGAAACTGCCGATCATCGTCGAAGACGAACTCTTTTTATATCCCTTTATGATTTCACCGATCTTTCTTACAGATCAAGAGAACATCAACGCTGCGACCGCGGCACTGGAAAGCAATTCGCTGGTGATGGTCGTCACCGCCAAACCTGGTGAAGAGGGGGGGCGCGATTTCGACGCGATCTACGACGCCGGCGTGATCGGGACGATCATGCGCAAAGTCTCGCTTCCCGATGGCCGGATCAAGATCCTCTTTCAGGGACTCGCGAAAGGGAAAATCATCGAACCTGTGGGCGAAAGGCCGCTGACGGCGATCGTCGATCTGATCCAGAATCTCTCCTACAACGAACTGAAAGTGGAGGCGACCCTGGAGATTCTTCGAGAAAAGACACGTACCCTCTCCTCGACGAGCGGTACGTTTCCTCCGGATCTTCTCAAGACGATCGAGGAAAACCACGACCCCGCGCGTATCTGCGATCTTGTTTCCAGTACGCTGAAGCTGAAAAAGGAGCAGGCTTACAGACTCTTTACCGAAGAGAATCTCGAAGAGCGGCTCTTTTTGCTGATCGAATACATCTCCGAAGAGATCAAGGCGAGCAAACTCCAGCGCGAAATCAAGTCGAAAGTCCACTCCAGAATCGAGCAGGTCAACAAAGAGTATTTTCTCAAAGAGCAGCTCAAACAGATCCAACAGGAGTTGGGAACCGATACGCAACGTGAAGAGGAGATCGAGGAGTATCGTCAGAAACTCGAGGCGAAAAAACCCTATATGGACGAAGAGGCGTACAAGGAGGTGAGCAAACAAATCGACCGCTTCTCCCGTATGCACCCCGACTCCGCCGACGCCAATTTGATACAATCCTACCTCGATTGGGTATTGGAGATTCCCTTTGGAAAATTTTCGCGCAAAAAACTCGACATCTCCGAGGTCAGGCGCCAGCTCGAAAAAGACCACTACTCGCTCGAAAAGCCGAAAGAGCGTATCGAAGAGTACTTCGCCGTAAAAGAGTTGAAGGAGAAACGGGGGATCAAAGAGGGAAGCGATAAAGGGGAGATTCTCTGCTTCGCGGGCCCTCCGGGCGTGGGCAAGACTTCACTCGCCAACTCGATCGCGACCGCACTCAAACGCAAACTGATCCGCATCGCCCTGGGCGGACTGGAGGATGTGAACGAGCTAAGAGGCCACCGTCGCACCTATATCGGAGCGATGCCCGGTCGTATCGTCCAGGGATTGATCGAAGCCAAGGAGATGGATCCGGTGATGGTACTCGACGAGATCGACAAGGTCGCCAGAAGCCATCGCGGCGATCCGACCGCCGTACTTCTGGAGATTCTCGATCCCGAACAAAACCGCGCTTTCAGAGACTACTATCTGAATTTCAATATCGATCTAAGCCGGATCATCTTCATCGCCACGGCCAACGAGATCGGCTACATTCCCGCACCTTTGAGGGACAGAATGGAGTTCATTTTCCTCAGCTCCTACACGCCGCAGGAGAAATACCAGATCGCCAAAAAATACCTGATTCCGCAGGAGCTCAAAAAACACGGCCTCAAGAACGCGGAATTTTCGATCACCAAAAGCGCGCTGGAGTTGGTGATCTCCAACTACACCAGAGAAGCGGGAGTCAGAAATCTCAGACAGCGCATCGCGGAAATTATGAGAAAGGTGGCGAAAACGATTCTGGAAGACAGCTCCATTCAGAAAGTCTCCGTCACCACCAGAAATCTGCACGAATTCCTCGACAAGGAGGTCTTCGCGATCGAAGAGATCGAAAAAGCCGACCAGGTGGGTGTGGTCAACGGTCTGGCTTGGACGCGGGTCGGCGGCGACGTATTGAAAATCGAGGCGATCAAGATCGAAGGCAAAGGGGGAATGCAGCTGACCGGAAGCCTGGGAGATGTGATGAAAGAGTCGGCACGAATCGCGTACAGCGTCGTCAAGGTTTTGATAGACAATAAAAAACTTCCGATCGATGTCAAAAAAATCCCCAGAAGCGCCAAAGAGATGGAAGAGAAGATCACCCCCAAGCCGAGCGACGTCTACAAACGCTACGATCTGCACATCCATGTACCGGAAGGAGCCACACCCAAAGACGGACCGAGTGCCGGAATCGCGATGGCGACGGCGATTTCCTCCATTCTCAGCGACAAAAAGGTCCGAAGCGACGTCGCGATGACCGGAGAGTTGACGCTCACGGGTAAGGTACTGCCGATCGGAGGGCTGAAAGAGAAGCTGATCGCCGCCTACAAAGCGAAGATCAAGAGAGCGATCATACCTCAGAAAAATTACGACAGAGATCTGGACGAAATTCCGGATGAAGTCAAAAACGCGATGGAGATCATCGGTGTCAAGAGAGTCGAAGAGGTGTTGAAGATCGCACTGGTCTGAAAAGATGAACGACAATTTTCGGATCCCACCCCTTCGCACGAACGAAGAGGGAAAAGAGCGAAGTGTGGGTTTTGAGATCGAATTTGGCAATCTCGGAATCGACGAAGCGAGCAACCTCATCCAAAGCTATTACGGGGGCAAGGTCCGAAAAATCAACCCTTTCAAATACAAAATCGTCTCCACGAAAGTCGGGACTTTCACGATCGAACTCGATATGCGCCTGCTCAACGAGTCGCTGCTACAGGAGAAACTCAAGGAGTTGGGAATCGAAGAGTGGGAGATCATCGATCTGGCGGAACGCCTTGTCGGCACGCTCTCCGAAACGATCGTTCCTTTCGAAATCGCGACCCCTCCTCTGCCACTTTCGAAAATAAAAATCGTTGGAGAGATCGAAAAGGCGTTGCGTCTGCAGGGTGCCAAAGGGACGGGCGCTTCGTGGATCTATGCCTTCGGGCTTCATATCAACCCCGAAGTCCCCTCGTTCAAAGCATCCTCCATTCTCGCGCACTTGCGGGCATTTTTGCTTCTTTCGCCCTGGATTCAACACCAAAGCGGAACCGACCTGATGCGAAAGCTCTCCCCTTTTATCGTTCCGTTCGAAAAGGAGTATGCGATCCTCGTGCTCGATCCCGACTACCACCCCGCACGCAAACGGTTGATCAAGGATTATCTCCTTTACAACCCCACCAGAAACCGTCCTCTCGATCTTTTGCCTCTTTTTAAATATCTACATCCTGAAATTGTGGAGCCGGCCGTAAAGGACCAGAAAATCAAAGCCAGACCCACCTACCACTATCGTCTGCCGAATTCCCGTATCGACGAACCCGACTGGCACATCGCCGACGAATGGAACCGCTGGGTGGAGATCGAAAAACTCGCCAACGACAGCCATCTGCTCAAAGAGATGAGCTTGGAATATCTGGAGTACGTCAGGCGTGATCCACTTTTTTTCGAAGCGGCCTGGATCGAAAATGTCCAGCGATGGATGCTCTAGAATGCGACGCATTCGCATCGGCGTCACGGGTCCCGATCACGGCGGCAATACCGCATGGCGCTTCACCGCTTTCTCTCTTAGACTCGCCGGCGCCGAAGCGATACGGCTCACCCCCTCACGCTCCCCCTTTTCCGATACACTCGACGGTATCGTCATCGGAGGTGGATCCGACATTGATCCGGCACTCTACGGTGAAGCGCCACACGAAGCCACCGTTCATCTCGATCATAAACGCGACCGTATGGAGTGGAGACTTCTCGAGCGATATCTTCCCAAAGAGATACCGATTATGGGAATCTGCCGCGGCGCACAGATGATAAACGTCTTTTTGGGAGGAAGCCTCAACCAGCATATTTTCGACGAAGATCTCGAATTTGCCCACAAAAAGAGCCCCTTCCCCCACAAAAAGATCTACATCGAACCCCACACCACACTCTATGCCATTCTCCAAACCCGCGAATGTATCGTCAACAGCATCCACCACCAGAGTATGGAACGGCTCGGAGAGGGGCTGATCCATACCGCATTCGACGACAACCGCATCCCCCAGGCGATCGAACACACCGCTCACCCCTTTTTGATCGGTGTGCAGTGGCATCCCGAATATATGCCCCAACGTACGCAACAGCGTGCGCTCTTTAAAGCGCTCGTCCAAAAGGCGAAAAAGCGAAAAGGATAACGGATGGGTTTGCGAAAAAAAGAGAGAGATCTGAAACTTCCGGAACTGGTGGCCATCGCCGTCGGCGGGATGGTTGGCGGTGGTATTTTCACGATTCTGGGTATTTCGGTCTCGATGGTGGGAGCGCTGGCACCCTTCGCGATCGCACTGGGGGGAGTGGTGGCATGGTTTGCCGCTTACTCCTATGTCAAACTCGGCCTCCACTACAAAGACGAGGGGGCGACCTATGCCTTCTTCAAACGCACCTTTCCCTCCTCTCCTATGGCCGCCTCTTTTATCGGTTGGTATACGGTTTTCGGATATATCAGCACCCTCGCGCTCTACGCCTACACGTTTGCCTCCTACGCCATCAGCGGTTCCGTTTTCGCCGAGAACGAAGTGATCAGAAAAGTGGTCGCTATCACCGTTATCTGGGTTTTTGCCGCAATCAACCTCTGGAGCGTGAAAGGAATGGGCAAGATCGAAGATCTGATCGTCTATGCCAAACTGATTCTGCTTTTCATCATTTCATGGGGTTTGATTCTTTTCGCCCGGACCGATCTGCCCACCTTCGCCACCACGCTCGCCCACGATTTTCAAACGACACCCGCCAGCGCCATTCTGATCGTCTCTTCCGTCACGTTCGTCGCCTACGAAGGGTTTCAACTCGTCATCAACGCCGTCAACGAGATGGAAAATCCGGATCGAAACATTCCCAGAGCCATCTACGGGGCTATCGTTCTGGTTTCGGCGATCTATTTCATCATCGCACTGAGTGCGGTTATGGCGATACCGCCGGAAGATCTCATCCGTAACAAGGAGTACGCCCTCGCGGCCGGAGCCGGAGAGATTATGGGAGATATCGGCAGAAATCTCGTGATCGTCGGTGCGGTATTGGCTACTTGCAGCGCTATCAACGGTACCCTTTTCGGTGCTTCCAGACAGATGGCACGAATCGCCGACGACGGATTTCTGCCTTCTATTATCGCTCAGCGTAAAGGCCGTATACCCAAAACGGCGATTTCCGCCATGGCTTCGATCGCTTCGCTTCTGATCGCGATCGGCGGGCTTCGCCTAATTTTGGAATTCGGAAGTATCACGTTTTTGCTCGTCTCGCTTTTGATGTCCGTCGCCAATTACAAAATCAAAACCGCCACCCGCGCTTCCACCCTCGTTACGCTCCTCTCCATTTCAGGACTCCTATTGGGAACGATACTGATCCTCTATTACGAATTTACGACCAATCCTGAACAACTCCTCTTCATTCTCGTACTCTATCTCATACTCACACTCGGCGCCTGGGGTTATGCGCGTATCAAAAAACGTAGATTTCCTTTCTTTTGAGTCTCTATATCCTGGTACGATTATATACATCCACGATTTTGACGATATAGAAGCAGTATCCTTCCATAGGGAGGCACATCATCCATCAAAGGAGATCTTATGTGGAAAAAGATAGTGGGTGGGTTCATCCTTTTTATCGTACTCCTCTTCGCACTCGTAATCTATGCGACATCAGGAATGACGGAAGTCGCCGAAGCGTTCTTCAACGATATCAAATCGGGCCAGATCGACAAAGCTTACGCTTCGTTGTCGGAAGATTTCAAACATGCCACGACCAAAGAGGAGTTGATGGCGTTTTTGAAACAGACGGGACTGGACCACTATAAGAGTGCCAGCTGGGGAGAACGCTCGTTCGAGGGAAAACGCGGAACCCTCAAAGGATCGATCACGACCGACAACGGCGGAACGATTCCGATCACCATCAACTTTATCGAAGGGGACAACGGATGGAAAATCTACTACATCGGTAAACCGGGATCGGGTGCGACGATCGAAAAGAAGGAATCAAAACCTCAAAATGCAGCGACTCCACCCACGGCAAAAAGCCACCCCCAATACAAACAACTCGTACATGACACGATCCATCTTTTTGGGGTGAGCGTCAAACAAAAGAGTATGGTACCTCTCTATGAAAGCGCTTGTCAAGAGTTTCGAGACCATGTCAGCCTTCCACAGATGAACGAAGCCTACAAATCTTTTTTCGACGCCAATCTCGACATGAGTATACTCGACCGGATGACACCGATTTTCGATCTCGAGCCACAAATCAGTGAGGATGGCAAAATCCTTCATCTCAAAGGCCATTACGACACCCATCCATCCAAAGCCTCTTTCGACCTGCACTATTTGAACAAAAACGGCCTCTGGAAACTAGCCGGCATCGATATCACCGTCGAATAGAGACTCTATGGAGAGGCTTTCCAAAGCCCCTCCACTAAAACAGACGGCCGATCTTTCTAAAGCCGTACCAATAAAGCGCCCCTCCCAATACCGCCACGCCAGTGAAATAGGGCCACAGATCCCAAAAAGCGGTCCCCCTGTAAAAGATACTCTCACTCCCTTCGATGTAGTAGCGTAGCGGCGAAAGAAGCGAGAGGGTCTGCAACAGCGGATGCATCGCGTAGATGGGCGTCCAAGCGCCGCTTAGAAATATAAGCGGCATCATGATCAAAATCGAAAGCTGGGCCACCTGCAGGATATTTCGGGAGACGGCGGCGATAAAGAGTCCGATCCCCGCACTCGAAAAGGAGTAGAGAAAACTCAGCAGCATAAACGACCAAAACGAGCCGTTCATCGGTGTCTTGAAACGGGTCAAGACCACGAAACCGAGCGCGAGCACGATCCCCGCCATCACGATACACACCTGCGAAAGCGACTTGGCGAGGATCACGAGTTTGGGATCGACCGGTGTCAGCAGCATGATTTCCCAGGTCCCCTCCTCCTTCTCTTTCACGAATACCACGGCGGTCAGAATGACGATCATCAGCGTGATCACCGAAAGCAGTTCCGTCAGCGCCATGAAGCTGCCGTTGTCGGCATTGGGATTGAAGAGTTTGTGCGATTTGATCCGCACGGGTATCTCTATCCCGGAAAATTCCCAAACGATATTCTGCAGGTAGACCAATGTCGTATACGCCTGCGATGCGGCCGTAGCATCCAGAAGCAATCCTATCCGCGCCGGCTCTTTCTTTCGAAACGCCCGTTCGAAATCACGATCGAAAAGCAGCCCGACGATAATCTCCTTGTTGAAAATCGCCTTTTGGAGCGCCTCCTGCGATTCAAACCGTCTGGGAGATACGAATTCGGGAGGGTGTAGGTGAGAGAGAATCTTTCGACTGAGTCCCCCGCCCGTTTTGTCCACATATCCGACACCCACGTTGCGCGGTTCGATCCTTATCCCCGCGCCCGCGATGTAGATATCGGCCGTAAAGGAGTAGAGAATCGCCGCGACCAATCCGATCGAACGCAAAAAACCCAACAACTCTTTGTTGACGATCGTGAAAAAGAGGGCGATCACCGAAGCTCCTTTTTCAGCAACCATCTACCAAGCAGCAGAAGCGACGCTCCGTAGCACAGAAGAATGAAAAGATACAACCGCGTTCTGGGAGAATCGAGCCCTTCGCCGATCAGGAAAGTGTCGTAGACGATGTGGTTGAAGTACATCACTGGAAAGAGGTGCGCTTCGATATAGGATTCTCCTCGCATCGAGGAGATCGGCATCAAAATACCCGAATAGAGAAATCCAGGAATGATGGTGATAATCACCGTCAATACGACCGCGACGATCTGGCGACGGGTTATGATAGAAACAAGTATGCCGATTCCCAGACTACACAGAATATACAATTCCGCACTCACCCAATACAACCAGAAACTCCCGCGAAACGGCACCGAAAAAATCCGAGTGGCGATCAGAAAGAGGATGAAAATATTGATAGAATGGAGCAAAAAGACGGGTGTCAGCTTGGAGACGACGAACTCCGTTTTGCCCACGGGCGAGGCGTAGAAGTTGAAAATCGTTCCCCGCTCCTTCTCCTTGACGATCAACAACGCGGAGAGTATGGCGGGTGAGATCAACAATACCAACCCGATCAACCCCGGCACGATGGCGTCTTCGTCCCGCATCGCCTGGTTGAAGAGATTTCGGTGTCGAATGGTGATCGTCCCGCCGGAGCGCACTCCGGTTTTGACGGCGTATGGTGTCGCCATACTCCCCACCACCCCCCGCACATAGCTCTCCATAGTCGATCCCCGCGTCGGGAAGGCGGCATCGACGAAAACACCGATTTCACCCTTTTGGCCATGAAGCAGCCGTTTTTCGAAAGAGGCGGGAATGATGACGAGAATATCGGTTTTTGCCTGTTTGATACGATGCAACGCTTCGGCTTCGGAGAGTCGCGACACCTGCGTATCGAAATATTTCGAGTGTTCGAATTTCGCGATCAGCGCCCTGGAAAGGTCGCTTCGGTCGTTGTCCAGGATCAACGTTCTGGCATGGGTGACTTCCATCCTGATACCGTAGCCAAAAAGCAGCAGTATCATCGAAGGCATCAGGTAGACCATCACGATCAGCTTCGATCTGAGCAGTTCGGTCAACTCCTTTCGGATGTAGGCCGCAATCACCCTACCCCTCATCTTCTCTCCTGTAAAGTTCCAGAAAAATCTCTTCGAAACTCCGCGATTCAGGATAAGCCCGATGCAAATCGGAAACACGTTCGTCGGCGATTTTCCGTCCGCGTTTTAGCAAAACCACCCGATCGCAATACTCCGCTTCGCTCATATAGTGGGTCGTAATCAAGATCGAGATACCCCATTTGCGTTTAAGTTGGTGCATCATCTGCCAAAATTGCGCCCTGGCGATCGTATCGACACCCGAAGTGGGTTCGTCCAGAAAGAGCACCACCGGCTCGTGCATGATCGCGGCCGCGACGGAAAAACGCTGGTTGATTCCCAGAGGAAGCTCCCGCGGCATATGGTCCAGATACCTCTTGAATCCGAGCTCTTCGGCATAGCCGGCGATTCGCTCTTTCGTTTTGGCGAGCGGAAGCCTGTGCATACGTGCGAAATAGAGAAGGTTTTCTCGTACGGTCATATCGTTGTAGAGGGCGAAATGTTGACTCACGTATCCGATCTTCTGCTTCAAAACCCGCCGATCCCGTCCGCTCTCTATACGACGCCCCAGCAGATAAAGCTCCCCCTCGTCCATCGGATAGAGCCCCAGCAGCATCTTGATGAAGGTGGTCTTCCCCGCTCCGTTGGCACCCAGCAGACCGACGATCTCGCCGCTATGCAACACCATATCGATCCGGTCGTTCGCGACGAAACGGCCGAAAAATTTACTCACTCCTTTCGCCTCCATTACAGGATCGGGTATCGGCTCCGGATTTTCACGCGGTACGATCCTGATCTCCGGCGGGGGTGCGGATTTTTTAAGCGCGTTGATGAAAAAGAGCGCTTCCAAAGAGGGCTCGGCGTGTCTGGCGGGAAGTTTTCTAAGCGAATAGGTGCGTCGGTTGAAACTCAGACACGTACCCTTTTCGCAGGGTGTCTCTTCGTAGGTATATGCCCTGACGCCGTCTATCAACGTCGCACTCTCTCCCTGGGCGATGATCTCCCCCTCGTCCACGAGCAACACCCTGTCCATCTTTTGCGCCTCCTGCATATAGGCGGTACTTACCAACACGATCGTTCCCTCCTCTTGGCGGATTCCATCCAGAATTTCCCACAATTCCATCCGGCTCAGCGGATCCACACCGGTCGTGGGTTCGTCCAGAATCAACAGCCGCGGGCGGTGTATCAGGGTGCAAATGAGAGAAAGCTTCTGCATCATCCCTCCGCTGAGTTTTCCGGCGGGACGATCGACGAAATCGGCAAGCCCCGCCATATGAAGCAGTTTTTCACGATAGGCTTCGTACGCATCGTCTCTGACGAGGCTTCTGATTTCGGTAAAAAAATCGAGATGTTCGTCCACCGTGAGCGTTTCGTATAGCACCAGCCCGATTCCCTGCGGCATCAGACCGATCTTCTCCTTGATAGATTCGGCCTCCGCGGGAGAGCGATAGCGACACTCTCCGTATCGCACCTCCCCCTCGAAGGAAATCACCCCCGCAACCGCGTGCATCAACGAACTCTTCCCGGATCCGTCGGCACCGATCAAGCCGACGATCTCCCCTTCGCCCGCCCCAAAAGAGGCCTCTTTGATCGCTGGAAGATTTCCATAGCGTACCGTTACCCCTCTGACTTCCAGGGTAGAGGATGTATCAACGCCTTTTGTCATCATGCAGGATCCTCGTCCAGAAGAAGAGTATCGATACGCCTATCGTCCCCCCCAAAGAGAGAAGAAGTGCGCTCTGCATCCCCCACCGCTCCCAGATCCAGCCGCACAGATAGGCGCCTATCGCACCGAAAACCGCGACACCGCCGTAGAAGATTCCATATATCGAACCTCTGTTGTCACTGTTTGCGGCGATGAAAGCACGGTTGGCGTTGAGTGAAGCGACGGTAAAAAGCCCCAGGAAGGCGTAGGCGATCCATGTCATCGTTTCATCGCGGCTCCAGAGCAGCAGTTGCGCGACCACCCCGCTGCCGTAAGCCAACAACAACACCCGGTCCGCCCCGATACGGTCGATCCAGAGTCCCAGCCGATAACTGCTCAGTGTCTGCACACCCGTGGAGACGACAAAAAGCAGCGGAATCCACTTCACCCCGATACCCACCCCTTTCGCCTGCATCGTGAAAAAGGCTTCGTTGAAGAGAAAAATCAGAAAAAGAAAATACAAAAACAGCCACCTGATCGTCCGCTTGTCTCTTTCGCTCCATACGAAGCGTTCCGCGGCCTTTTCCTTTTTTGCGGGTACGTCTTCGACGAAAAAGGCGACCAGAATCAAACCGACCACTCCGGGAACGAGCGTGGCGTAGAAAATGGCGCGCAGTGTCTGTTCGCTCTCGCCGAACCAACTCAACAGAGCGAAAACCAACACCGTTCCGCTCAACTCCCCGGCGATATCGAGCGTTTTGTGAAAACCGAACGTCCTACCCGAGGCGTTCTTGAGGCTGTATCGGGCGATCATCAGATCTTTGGGTGCGGACCTAAGCCCCTTGCCCAGCCGCTCCAGCGCCTTGAGCGCAGCTACGCTCCTGTATCCTTCGCTAAAACCGATCAGCGGCTTGGAAAAGGCCGAAAGAGCGTACCCGCCCACCACAAGCGGTTTGACGATGCCGTAACGGTCACTCAGATATCCCGACACCACTCTCAGCGCATAGGAGACGAACGTAGCGATCGCGACGATGACACCCAGTTTGTCGATCCCCTCCTGAAGCGTCACCACGACGAAGATGGGCAGAATCGGATTGATCATCGCCGAAGCCATATCAGTAAAGAAACTTACCCATCCGAGCATCACGACGTTTTTGTCGATGCCTCTCATAGCGGCGGAATCTCCCGGAGGGATCGGGGCAATCCTTTGCCGTCCAGCGAAATCACTCCGATCGCGGGTATGCCGAGTTTCAGAAGCGGATCGGGACGGAGGGGGCGCAGACGCACGGCGAAGACCCTCTGTATTCTGTCGCTGCGCACACTCACCTCCTTGGGGGTGAACTCCGCCCTCTGCGCGATCTGCGTCACCCTGGCCATAATCGGACGATCGGGAGCGGCATCGAGAAAAATCTCCGCCTTATCCCCCACTTTGATCTTTCCGTTTTCGATCGTATCCACAAAAATCGTCAGATAGAGGCTTTCGGGTGCAATAAGCGTCGCCACCGGCATTCCCGCCGCGACCACCTCTCCCTGGTTGGCGATCTTTTCGACAACGAAACCCTCTACGGGTGCGCGCAACACGAGTTCCGACATCGTCGCTTCGATGCGTTTCTTGGAGGCTTCGAGCGCTTCGATCGCCTCTTTGAACGCATCCAGTCCGATTTTCAGCGCCTCGATTTTACGCTGGTAGATACGCGCCTCCTTCAGATCCGCTCCGGCCGCCTCGATCTTTTGCAGCAGTTGCGCTTCCTGTCGTCTGAGCGCCTCCAGTGCGTCATAGTCGGTACGGCTTTTGAGCGTCGCTTTCTCCAGCGTCGCCTTGGATACCAGCCGCTTGGCAAAAAGGGCGCGTATCCGCTTTTCATCGCGCCGTGCGTCCATCCATACGCGGCGTTGCGCTTCGATTCTTCTGCGTAGCTCTTCGTGTGCGGCTTTGGCTCCCTCAAGCGCCGTCTTCGCTTTCGCAAGACGCAACGGTATCGTCCGCGACGCGATCGAAAGCTCCACCCTCTTTGCCTCAAGCTCTCTCTTTTTGGCCTTGATCTGCGCTTCTATCTCCTCTTTCCGGGCCTCAAGTTCTCCGCTGCTAAGCCGTACGAGAACCTGATCCTTCCTAACACGCTCCCCCTCTTCGAACATCATCTTCTCTATCCGGCCGGGGTATTTGCACGAGAGATTGATCAAATCCCCGTCGATTCGTCCCGTCCCCTCGATGAGATTGGGTGCGAGGGCGCGGGGGTGGAGCGTATCGTAGATCAGAAACGAAGCGAGCGCCAGCAGCGCCAATAAAAGGAGCCCCAAACCGTGTTTTTTCCATCGTATCCTTCTCATCTCTAGAGTTTCCCTCTTCTGTAGATCGAAAGAATCAGCCAAACTCCCATCACCACCGAAAGAGTGAACCCCGCGATACCCAAAAGCGGTATCCCCAGAACCGTCGGCGGCGTCTTGGAGTAGATCAAGAGCGCGGAGCCGATCAGCGTGGCGGCGACGATGATCGCGACGGAGAGGCGGTTAAAAGAGGTTTCGATCGTATGCTCCATCGGTTCGAGTCCGATATGTTCGAATTCGATTTTGAATGTCCCCCGCTTCAGCTTCTCCATCAGAAACTTCATATCGTCCGGAAACTGCGCGACAAAATCGGAAACCTCCTTGGGCAACTCCTGCGCCTTGCCCACGAGAGCGGAAAAAGAGCGCTGTTCCCGGTAGAAATCGATTACGAAGGGGCGAATCTCTTCGCTCGCGTTGAACTCGGGATCAAGCTTTTTCCCCACCCCTTCGATGGTGATCAGCGCCTTGGTAAGCAGATAGTTGTCCTCTCTGAAATAGACTTTGTAGCGGTTCATCAACAAGATGATGTCGTTGAGTAGATGGTGGATCGAAATCTCCTTCAGCGAGCCGTAGAAGTAGGTGGAGATGATATCTCCCATATCTTTGCAGAAGGCGTCGGTATCGAGCCCCTCCTCCTCTTTCACCTTGGCGAGTTTCAGCAAACTGTAGGCGGCCTTCTCCTCTTCGTTTTTGACGATATAGTAGATCATGTCGACAAACGCGCGCCTATCCCGCTCCCCGATTCGCCCCATCATCCCGAAATCGAGAAAGCAGACCCGCCCGTCGGCCAGCGCGAAGATATTGCCCGGATGGGGATCGGCATGGAAATAGCGGTGTACGAAAATCTGTTCGCAAAGCAGATCGAAACCCGCTTTCGCGATACGGACTGGGTCGATTCCTTCGGCTTCGAGCCGCTTTAGATCCGCCACTTTGATCCCCTCGACATACTCCATCGTCAAAATCCGTCCGCTACTGTAGCGCTCGTAGTAGGCGGGAACCTTGATATGGGGATTGCCTTCGAAATTCTTCGCGAAACGTTTGAGATTGAGCGCTTCGATCGTAAAATCCAACTCTTTTTTGATCGTCTTCTCGAATTCGTCGATGATTTTTCTGCCGTCGTCGATTCCGTACTCCTGCAGCCGTTCGCGAAGCAACGAGACGATCTGCCGCATGATTTTGATATCGGCGTAGATCTTTTCGCGGATCGCGGGCTTTTGGATCTTGATCGCGACCGTATCTCCCTCTTTGAGCTTCGCCTTGTAGACTTGCCCCAGCGAAGCGGAAGCGAGCAACTCCATCTCCCCCGCAAAAAGCGCTTCGGGCTCCTCGCCCAACTCTTCGATGATCACTTCGCGCATCGTCTCAAACGGCACAGGCGCGACCTCATCCTGCAATTTGGCGAACTCGTTGGCGAGTTCCAGCGGAATCAGGTCGGGCCTGGTGGAGAGAATCTGCGCGAACTTGATGAAGGTGGGGCCCAGCGCTTCGACCGTCTTGCGAATACGCTGGCTGCGCGTCATCTTTTCGATTTCGGCGCTCGGTTTGACGAAGGGGATGCGCATATAGCGCTCTATCCCCAATGCCGTCACGAGATCCTCGAAGCCGTTTTTCAGCAAAATCGTGACGATCTGCTGATACCGCTCGATCTGCCGAAACGTCTGAACGAGTCGCATCAGCCCTCTTTTTCCAGCAGCCGTTTGAGCGCGGTGATTTCACGACGGATCGAGGCGAGATCCTCCTTGGTCGCGACCCCCAGCTCCTTCAGTTCGTCATGGATCTCCTTTTTGATCCGCTCTTGCAGATCTTCGCTTTTTTCCTTCGCCTCTTTTTTCAATTCGTCGATCGCTTTTTGGGCTTCCTCTTTGGAGAGATCCCCCCGCTTTTTCGCCTCTTCGATCAACTCTTCGGCTTTCTCTTTGGCGATCAACATCGCCCCCAATCCCATTTTGACCAGATTTTCCGGCGTCAATTTTTCCATTGTCTCCTCCTCTCGTTGATATGGTTATCCGCTTTTAAGATACGCCGCGAGCGTCTCTTGCGCCCTCGTTCTCCCCGCGGCGATCACCTCTTCGGCTTTGTGGAAATCGAAACTGTTGCAGACGCCCATCGGCATCTGGACGATAATATCGGGCGGATATCCTCCGAGCCGATAGCGCGTGAGGGCATCTTGCATCGTATCGAAAGTCTTGTCCAGAACATCGAACATGTTGATTCGCTCTTCGTCGCTTCCGAAAAAATTTCGCACCATTTCGCGCACCCGCCTTTCGATACCGCTCTGGCGCTCTTTTTGCGGCTTGTCGATACCTCTCTTGGGAACGGGAACGTCCGCATAGAGATTGACCGCGACGATCAAATCGGTACGATCGGCCATCGTCGGTGCGACCGGCAGCGGATTGAGCGCACCCCCGTCCACCAGCAGCATCCCCTCCGTCTCCACCGGCGTGAAGATGGAGGGGATCGCGATCGACGCCCGGATCGCCTCCAGCAGATCCCCCCGCTGGAACCAGATCTCCTTCTTGCGGTTGACGTCCGTCGCTACCGCCGTATAGCGGATAGGAAGCTCTTCGATGCGGTGTTCACCCATGATCTCACGTAGTTTCGCGAAGATCTTCTCCCCCCGCATCACCCCCCGTGCCGAAAAGCTCAAATCGATCAGCGAAGCGACATCCAGTGCATCCAACCCCATCACCCACCGCTTGTACTCCTCCATCTTTCCACAGGCATAGAGCCCTCCCACCAGCGCCCCCATCGAAGCGCCGCTGATCGAAGCGATCCGAAATCCCGACTCCTCCAGCACTTCGATCACGCCGATATGGGCATATCCTCTCGCACCGCCGCTTCCTAGTACGAGCGAAACATTCCGTTTTTTACGAGACATCGCGTATCCCTTCGAGAAATATCTCCAGCGCCGACGCGCATTGGCTGCGCAGATCGCCGCCGACAAGCAGCCAATACTCCACATATCCGAGCAGAAACTGATGGAAGAGATGGCTTGTCAACAGCGGATCCTGCGATCTAAGCGGTATCTCTTGCGCGAGCGCCTCGAAAAGCGAAGCGGTATAGTCGTAGATCACCTGCGCCGGATTTTTTCTGTTCAGAGAGAGTTTGGTGAAAAAGAGCGGATCGCCCGCGACCGGATCGAGAATGACCCGCGATTTTTCGCCAAACGCCTCGAACTTCTGCTCGACGATGATCTGCAGCTTCTCTCTGGGAGATCTCACACCCCGGCTCTTTTCGACGATCTTCTCATACAACTGTCCGATCTGATACTCCACATAGGCGTAGAAAAGCGCCTCTTTCGAATCGAAGAGTTTGTAGAGTGCGCCGATCGAAATACCGCAGTTTCGGGCGATCTCACCCATCGTCGTCGCATCGAACCCCTCCTTTTCGAAACAGAGGCTCGCCTTTTCGAGCACCATTTCCCGTTTAAGATCCCGAATCTTCTCTTTCATAAGGCTTTTCATATCGACATGTTACGACAAATTGCATTAAATAAGAATCAATTTATAAAAAAGTGAATATAATTCACTCTAATATCATCCGGAGTGTCTACATGAAAAAAACGGGATCGCTTTTTCTACTCTTGCTGGTGGGGCTTTTCATCTACGCTCTTTACGACTATCTTGGCTACCGCCACCGCAACGCCGTCAGCGACGCCGCCTTCGTCAAAAGCGACGCGATCTACACCCTCGCATTCAAAGTGGGCGGCAAGATCTCGAAAATGGCATACGAGGAGGGAGCCGACGTCCCAGAAGGAACACTGCTGGCTCTCATCGATCCGACCGATTTTAAAGTGGCGAGCGCAAAACTTGACCACAAGATCAAAGCGATGGAGGCGAACCTGGAAGCGCTTCGCAAAAAGCGGGACCGCCTCTTCGAACAACTCTCGCTCAAAACCAAAATCTCC
>VAPK010383082.1_pt1 | contig 18282 bp, 14 predicted proteins | sample 3395031 | NCBI WGS metagenome assembly VAPK01 (sample SAMN08290443, study PRJNA428436) | hydrothermal vent metagenome | isolation source: Deep-sea hydrothermal vent chimney 1 | place: Pacific Ocean: Juan De Fuca Ridge
AACCAGCAAACTGATGACGATGCTTGGTTCTATACTGATCCTCCACAGGATTCTCATATTACCCACGACAATTACCATACTGGATTCATTCTCGATGCACTCTGGCGATACATGGAAGCAACAGGCGATGAGACATGGATGCCTAATTACCTAAAAGGCTTGGATTTCTACGCTAAACATCATTTCAGCCCCGATGGTGCACCACGCTGGATGCATAATACCGAATACCCCCATGATATACACGGGGCCGCACAAGGTATTTTGACATTTTCTAGACATCTGGTGGAGTACCCAGGACTTGCCGAAAAAATCACTAAGTGGGCAATTGACACTATGTATAACCCTTCTGGACGTTTTTATTATCAGCAACGCAGATTTTTTATAATACGTTTTACGTTGTTACGTTGGTGTAATGGATGGATGTGTCGAGCATTATCAGGTTATTTATTGAATGAAGCGCAGGTAAAAAAGAAGTAAACGGCTGTTTTTTCAATCACTTATTATGCATTGTAACTAAGTTAAGGCTATTTATTGAAATAACTAGGACTCAGCCATGGACAATACATCGTTCGAAACACATTCTAATTATCATCCTATCATGATGACACTGAACTATAGGGTTAACTGTTATCCGAGGATACTTACAATAAAATAGGAAACAAGATGTTGAATAACATACCGAAAAGAGGATTCGCTTTTGCCTGATCCAATATTGCCTGGGAAAGCTGGTTTGTACCTGTCCATGATGCATTATGGATTGTTTCATAACCGAGATTTTGCCCGTGAACATTATGCTTTTTATAAAAAAATGCTCTCTTACGTGGGTGTTGTTAACCAATCTCGTGTATTGGATGTCGGGTGCGGTAAGTCATTCTGGTTAACATTGTTGCTGGCAAGTCATGGTGCTAATGTTACAGGCATTGATACAGAAGTTGTACAACCTGGATTCAGCAAGAAAAAATACATTGATCTATTGAATAGCAATGGGTTTGAGCGAGCGTTACGCACATTCATTTGGGAACAGTTCTTCGCTAAGCCATATTTCAAGGAACTGGCTGGTTTGAATGGAACTGCACTTGATTTTGACGCTGTTGATCTCAAGGCAATGAGTGGATCCGAAATGGATTTCCCTGACAATACTTTTGATTTAGTGGTTTCACATGAGGTATTTGAACATATTTCAGATATTCCTTCTGCTTTAAAAGGATTACAGCGAGTTTTGAAACCGGAAGGTACGACCTACATTTACATACACAATTTTACAAGCCTCTCAGGAGGGCATCATATTGCATGGAAGTATCCTGATACCAAGCCTTCTCGCAAGGTGCCTGCATGGGATCATTTGCGTGACAAACGATACCCAGATATTCCTTCGTGGTTAAACGGGTTTCGTGAGCACGAATATAGAACAGAATTCGAAAAATATTTTGAGATTATCGAGTGGATGTCAATGGATAGAGAAGGAAAATCTTTGCTGACAAAAGAAATTCGTCAGGAATTGTCTGACTATTCTGAACAAGAATTGTTGACAAAAGGTTTCGTTGTTGTCGCTCGACCCAAAAAATAATGTCTGAAAAGGATACGTAAAATTGTGAAACAGGTATTGGAAAATTTTAAAACAGGTGAGTGTATTGTCGAAGATGTGCCCGCTCCAATTGTCCGTGATAATTTTGTTTTAGTAAGAAATCATTATTCCTTGATTAGCACAGGTACTGAAGGGGGAACGGTAAAGCTTGGTAAAAAGAACCTGATTGGAAAAGCAATTGCTCGTCCAGAGCAAGCAATGAAAGTTATCCAGGTTGCTAAAACCCAGGGTTTGCTGGTTGCTTACAATGCTGCCATGCGAAGTTTGGAAATGCCGATTGTCCTTGGCTATTGCACTGCCGGTGAAGTGATCGCAGTCGGTGGCGGGGTGGATCACGTTAAGATAGGTGATCACGTGGCCTGTGGTGGCGCTGGTTTTGCCAACCATGCTGAAGTGGTCTGTGTGCCAAAAAATCTTTGTATTCACGTGCCTGAAGGAGTTGAACTACGTCATGCAGCATTTACCACCTTAGGGTCAATTGCTTTACAGAGTATTCGGGTTGCCAATGTAAGGCTGGGTGAAAATGTTGTTGTGATCGGTCTTGGCTTGGTTGGCATGTTAACAGTACAATTGCTGCGAGCTGCAGGGTGCCGTGTGTTTGGTATCGATATTGATGCTGATCGCGTAGCATTTATTAAAGATAATAGCCTCGGTGATGCTGAGCTGGGAACGGTGCCGAATCTGAAAGAGAGGGTAAATGCTTTTTGTGCTGGTCAAGGTGCGGATGCGATCATCATCACCGCTACTACTGAAGACAATGGCCCAGTAGCATTGGCAGGGGAACTGGCAAGGCGCAAGGGACGGGTGATTGCAGTCGGTCGAACTCGAATGGACGCACCGCGAGAAACTTATTTATTCAAAGAGCTTGAATTGTGCACATCAATGGCCTATGGACCTGGAACAGGTGATCCAGAGTATGAATTAAATGGACAGGATTACCCCTATGGCTATGTGCGCTGGACAGAAGGGCGTAATATGGCGGGTGTTTTAAATCTGATCGCAGAAGGCTCACTCCAACTCGATGAACTGGTCAGTCATGAATTTAAAATTGATGATGCTGACAAAGCCTTTGATCTGATTACTGGCAAAACCAAAGAACGATCCAGTGCTGTTCTGTTGAGTTATCCCGTAGAGGCTACTCCACCAGCTCTAGGTGAAAGAATTAGTCTAACAGCAAACAAAATAGTCAACAGTGACAGAATCAAATGCAGTGTCATTGGGGCTGGCAGTTATGCAGCTAACGAATTTCTACCGTTACTGGCAAAGCAGAACAATATCGATCTGCGCTTGATTGCCTCAGCAACAGGTGTCAATGCAAAAGCACTTGGTGAGAAATACGGATTTTCAGAATGTACATCTGATAGCCAGGTAATCATTGACGATGACAATACAGATTGTGTTTTTATTCTGACACGACATGATACCCATGCTGAATTGGCCGCGACCGCTCTTCGATCAGGTAAACATGTATTTGTGGAGAAGCCATTGGCTTTGTCACACGCAGAGTTGGATGATGTTGAAGCGGCTCAGCGTGAATCCGGCGGTCAACTGATGGTTGGCTTCAATCGACGATATGCTCCACTCGCTATCAAAATGAAAGATTATTTTGGTGATCGGGCGCAACCCGCTTCAATCAGCTACTGCGCTAATGTCGGATATCGTCCTCCAGAGCATTGGTTACATGACCCCAAACAGGGCGGTGGTGTTGTTCTTGGTGAAGCTTGTCACCATATCGACTTTTGCAACTGGTTTATTGGAGCAGCACCGGTTGAGGTTCTGGTCAGAAAACTTGAGGGCAACAAGAGTGACTTCATTTCAGAGGATAACGTGCATATTACACTGTGTTACCCTGATGGCTCTGTGGCGCATATCACCTATTTATCAAACGGAAGCAAAGCATATACTGCTGAATGTGCGGAAGTATTCTGTGACAACCGGGTTGCTTGTCTAAAAGATTACAGAAAACTAGAAATGACAAAAGGGTTAAATGTCAAAACAGAGCGCCTCTGGGTTCAGAGTGATAAAGGACATTTTGCACAAATTGAAGCTTTTTTAGATGCTGTATTAGGCCGAGACAAACCAGTGAATGTCGAGAGTTATATAGCCTCTTCAAGAAATTCAATTGATCTCTCTATGGCAGTTAATGGTCGTATATAAGTTAAGGCATTAGCGTAGTGGGTCAAACTTGTTATTTAACCTAAGATGCAGCAACAATATCATGAAACCAGGACAGTGGCACTAGGTATCCAAAGTTTCGCTGCAATCAAAAAGAGTATTACACAAAAACCTTCATACGAAAATATCGTTATAAGGCGTGTGAGTTTGGCATCAAGAAATATATCGTTGATCTGGCGATAATACTGTGGCTTTCATGATCCCGCGCGTGTTATCAAGATTAGTAAAATACAGTGTTGAAAAGACAGAACTGTATTATCTGCGTATGCCCTTATTAAACACCTTTTTGGAGCTTAAGATAGAGCTGGTTCGCGAATCTGCAGAACAGGATGAACAGTGGTCGTTTGTCGGAATCCAGCAATGTAATTGTCGATGTGGTCAGCCATGAGAGTAACTTTCATGACAAACGGTGCCCTATCTGGCATCTTTGGATCGTACTGAGCAAAGCGAAGGCAAGAAATCGATTCAAGTGAATGTTTCAATATCAGAACACCTTACCAAGTGTTTGTTAAAGCCATGTGTATTACACATTTAACTTGAATTAAGCAGGTATTTTTTAGTGAAAATAGTCAATTTGTATAGTTCTTTTGATACCATGCACGGGGCAACAAAATGGGCCATGTCCTTTGCATCAGAATTAGTCAATCAAGGGCATGATAGCAAATTAGTTTGTGCTCGATTTAACATAGACAAGCCTTACTGGTTTAAAGCAGATCTCATCGTAGCAAAATTTAGCCTAAAACCTAGTAGTAAATTATTTAGGGTGTTGGCAAACTACTTAAATATACTTTCACTCTATTGGCTTGTTCCTAAAGATAGTGATGTTATTGTATTTCATGCAGAGGCAAGTACTTCACTGTTACCATTTATGAGGTTACGCTGCCCCAATGCTAAGTTAGTTTATTTTTGCTACCAGCCACCTAGGGAAGTTTATGATTTGTGGCCATTGTTGAAAAAAGACTATTCTCTTCCTGTGCAATTGATACTAGAATTAATATTGCCATTTTATCGATTACTCGACAAGTTCTTGGTTAGAAGAGCTGAATTAGTATTGGTTTCCAGCGACAAATATGAAGAATACGTGAGAAGTATTTATTTAATAGATTGTATCGACTTGATGCCAGCAGGCGTCGATTTCAATGTTTTCGCCGAATATAATCAAGTTTTAACAGAACATCTTCGTGAAAGATATGATTCAGCCGATCATATTATTTTGATGAATGCGACACTAACTAGAAAAAAGCGAGTTGACCTTTTAATCAGATCGTTGGCTGAACTAAAAAAGAAGGGAATGAATGTTCATGCAATTGTAATTGGCGAGGGAGATCTCAAAGAAGAACTCTTGAACTTAGCCGCATCGCTTGAAGTCAGAGATCGTTTGCATTTAATGGGTTATATCACACAAGAGGAATTACCTTGCTACTACTTTATTGCCGATATATTGTTTTACCTTGAACCAAAAGGAGCCTGGACTTTGTCAATAATTGAGGCGGGTGCAGCTTCCTTACCAGTTGTTGTGGCGGCAGGAGGGTCAATGACGACTATGGTTAATGATGGGGAATCTGGCATCATTCTTTCTGAAAATGCAGATGAAAAAAATATTTCAGATATAGCTATTACATTGTTTCAGGACGAACAAAAATTGCTAGAAATGGGAAGGAATAATTATCAGCATTCAATACAGTTTTCTCTTGATGTATTGCTTAAGAAGTTTGTATGGATGGTTGAATAGATAATGAATAAACGCTATAAAAAAATAATTAATATTAGTATATTTGTTCTTGTCGTCTGCTTTGTAAGTATTAATATTGGTGAGTTTTCTAGTCTTAGTCGATTAACTATACAGGAGATATCTTCATTAGTTATTGTATTACTCTTATTCTTTATAACAACAGGGGTTACTTTTGCCTTGCTCGTTAATCTTGTAGGGATACAGTTAAGTAAGATAGAAATTGTGGGTTTGTCATTTCTTACAAATATGGTTAATTATCTTGCTCCGCTTCGACCAGGAGCCGCTGTTAAGGCAATGTATTTAAAATCTGTTAAAGATCTAGAATATAGTCGATTTTCATCAGTCTTGGCCGCAAATGCTTTTTTAGCTTTAGGAACTACCAGTGGCGTTGCAATCATCCTGCTTATACATAATTGGTATTTTCACGATTTTCTTCCGATAGAGCTGCTAGCGATAAGTTTGGTGCTTTGTCTATTATCTATGAGTCCTTTTGTTGTAAAAAGCTTTTCATGGATTACACCAACTGGCAAGAGTAAATTTTCAGTCATAGTCAATAACGCCATATTTGGGTTTGAACAGATTAGAGAAAATAGAATGGGAATATTATTAGTATGCACTTCTTTAATTATTCAATTTATGCTAGCGGGTATGTTAATGTATTTAGTATTTGGTTCGATAGGGATTGAACTAACTTATCGAATGGCACTACTGTTAGGTGTTTTCACCGCTCTAGCTAATCTTTTCACTGTGACACCTAATAATATGGGTGTACAAGAAGCTGTTATAGGTTATTTGATAGTTGTCGTGGGTGAAGATTTTAATCAGGGGATTGTTGGGGCCGCCTTGTTGAGAACTATACATATTGCACTGACGTTTTTGATAGGTTCTTTATTTGTTCAACGAATGCTAATAAAAGCAGATTTAAGTATTACGAAAATGATGCCTCGCTAGTCTGGATCAGTAATTAAATTAGATTTTAAATAAGCATTAGAGGTGATTGTAGGGTTAAGGGCTGTTTTTAGATTAATGCTTCTTAATTTTATAAATAAATATTTTAAATTATAAGCGCCAGAATATTACTATAAATAAATTATTATATGCTCATAAAGGATAAGTTAATGAAGACCGTGCTAGTAACAGGTGCATCTGGATTTTTAGGTAGCAGTATTGTTAAAAAATTAGCCATTAGTTACAAAGTAATAGCATTGGTTAGAAAAAATTCTGATACCTCTAGGCTTACTTCTATCGAATATTCAAAAAATATAAAAATAATTAAATTAGGCGATATATTTGAACTATTCGAAAATAAAATAGATTGTATAATTAATACAGTTGGAAACTATAACTTGCAGTCACCAAATGATAAAATCTATGAGGATAATTATAAATTCGGTAAAAACTTATTTGATATAGCAACATTAAATAATATAGATTTGTTTGTTAACTGTTCTTCTTTTTATCAATTAGAAAAAAGTCGAGAAGATACTTATTCTTTAGCAAAAAGAAGATTATCAAATTATTTAAAAGAGCATCGAAAAAACACTAAAGTAGTTGATGTGGTGATCGGTGTTTTATATGGTCCGGGCGATAACCTAGACAAATTTATTCCTTGGATAATTCAGAACAATATTACTGGACTTAATCATATTGATTTATCAAGCTGCTTACAAAAACGAGTATATTCGTATATATCTGACGCATCCAATGCTTTTTACACCATAATAAGTGAGCAGGAAAAACTAAAGGGCTATCAGCAGGTCAATTTAGGCGGAAACAGCGTAGTTAGTTTGAAAGACGTTCTTCTCACTATCAAAAGGTTACTAAATAGTACTATTACATATAATTTTGGAATAAAGCCTACAAATACAAATGAAATATTCAACCCTGATTCTAATTATAAAGACCTAAAACTACTTGGTTGGGAACCGAAAATTACTCTTGATGAAGGGTTGAGAAGAACTATTTCGGAGCTACAATTCTTGGCCAACTTAAGGTCAAGAACACAATTGAAATTGTCAAATAAAACCATATTAATTACTGGGGCAAATGGAATGCTTGGTAGTGGTTTTGTGCAAATCCTGAAATATTTATCAAAATCAAATATTATAATTTCAACGACTAGAAGTCAGTTAGATGTTAGAAATAAAAGTCATTTTAATCAATATGATAACTTAGATATAGATATAATTATTCACTGTGCTGCAATCGTTAACGCTGATTACTGTGAGGATAATCCTGATGAATCAAATACGACAATAGTAGAAGGAACAAAAAATGTTGTTGCGTTTGCTCAGAGAAATAAATGTTTGATCATATACCCTCAGTCATTTTTAATTTTCGGAAATGAAAATGAAGAAGTTGATGAAGAATCAAATGCAGTTCCAATAAGTGTTTATGGACAACATAAATTGAAAGCTGAAAATTGTATAAAAGAAAGTGGTGTGCAATATCTAATATTGAGACTTGGTGGGTTTTTTGGAGGGTATTCTAAAGATAAAAACTTTGTGGGTAAAATAGTTCCTCACATGTTCAGGATTTCAAAATCTGAAATTAGAACATTACAAATTGGAGACCGAATATGGCAACCTACCTACACAATAGATATTGCATACAATGTTTTATTGTTGACAGAAAATGAAATCACAGGGATGTTTAATATAGCATCTAAAGAGAGCGCATCTTTTTTTGATGTGTGTGAGGTTATTAATGAAACTCTCAATTTAGATTTGAGTCTAGAAAAAGTTAGTTATTTGAACGTGGAAAAAAATGCCAGCGCACCTCGACCAAAAAAGCTACTATTGAACACAAAGCTTTTATCTAAAACAGGATGGAACAAACAGGACTATTGGGATAAGAGTTTAATAAAATATTTAGATAATACATTTTTTAACTTATGAAAAGTAAATTAACGAATCGTTACACTGGCTTATTGGATTTTCAATCCAGAGTAGTTATGTCCGCTATGACCAGAGGTTTTGCAGATGCAAACCACTGTGCAACCGATGATATGGCAAGTTATTATGAAAAGCGTGCAAAATACGGAGTGGGCCTCATTTTGACTGAAGGTATAATTATTGATTCGTCGGCAGACGGCTATAATGATGTGCCACATTTGCATACTAAAGAGCAAATGAAGAGCTGGAAAAATGTGTGTGAAAAAGTCCATAATTACAATGGAAAGATATATGCTCAGTTATGGCATTGTGGAAGAATTTCTCATCCTGATTATTGTTGCGGCTTGCCACCTATAAGCTCGACTGATAAGGCAGCCGCGGGAATTAATAGGCAAAATAACAAACCCTATGGGCTACCGAAAAGATTAAGAATAAGTGATATGAAAGATGTTTATTCATTATTCTTGAGATCAGCAAAACTGGCACTTGAAGCCGGCTTTGATGGTATTGAACTACACATGGGGCATGGTTACTTGGTCGATCAGTTTTTCGATTTACGTGTCAATGATAGAGATGATGAGTACGGTGAATCTGTTGAAAATCGTTGTCGATTTGCTTTAGAGTTATTACGGTATTTAATAGAATATATCGACCCAAAATTAATTATGATTCGAATTTCCCCTTCTAGATTTATGGGGGAAATTTACGAATGGCATAACTTGGATGGAATGCTGACTTTCTTTCTTCATCAAGTTCAAGAGATGGGCATTGAGCAGCTCGATATCAGTTGCGCTCAAGCTAACTACTTTGATACGTCAGGTAAAATAGTAAGAAAAATTAGAGCTCAGTGGAAAGGATTGTTGATAAGTGGCGCTTCACTATCTCATGAAGAGGCCTTAAAAGAAATTAATGATGGATGGGTTGATATGGTCACATGGGGAAGAAATTTAATTGCCAACCCTGATTTTGTGAATAAATTAGCTTCAGATGAAGAGCTGATTCAATTTGCAAATGAAATGCGTAGCTCACTGAATTAGTGATTATATAAAACTATTGCTAACATACAATATAAAGTTATTTTTGTAATAGCCTGCTTTATAAGCTTGATTAAGCATTTGTAACATGCTTCGTCAAATTATTTATTAAATAATAGGTAGATATTAGTCGAAATCTATTTTCGACTATTTTTCCAGCGATGGAGTGCGCTCGAAAAACGTATATAGCGATCTTTTTGAACATAGGTTGGTAACTTTGATCCCCTGTAAAAACAAGTATGACTTGGTTCGCTGTGATAGCGAATCTAAACGCAATTGGGGTGTTAGCTATTAGGTGCGACGGTGAGAGTGAATATATTCTTTCAATTGTGTTACAACATACTGTAGCATCTCATGGCTCAGTCCGGGAAAGACTCCTAGCCAGAAAGTATCGCGCATAATTTTATCGGTAACTGCTAAGTCTTGAGCAATACGATAATGTTGATTTTGAAAATAAGGTTGGCGAGTTAGGTTCCCTCCAAATAAGAGGCGAGTGCCAATCTTTTTTTCAGTTAAAAACTTTAGCAGATGTTCTCGGTTGATGTCACAACCATCACGTATAGTTAATGGAAAACCGAACCACGCCGGATCTGAATTTTGTGTTGCTTTAGGTAAGATAAAAAATTCCTCCAGGCTTGAAAGATTTTGGTTTAACCAAGCAAAGTTTGACTTACGTGCAGAGATGAATTCGTCTAATCGATTCAGTTGAGCTAAACCAACAGCTGCTTGCATATCGGTAATCTTTAGATTATAGCCAACATGACTGTAGGTATACTTGTGATCATACCCATATGGGAGGCTACCCAGCTGCCAGTCGAAACGTTTTCCACAAGTGTTGTCTTTACCTGGATCACAGAAACAATCTCGCCCCCAATCACGAAAAGATTCAATTAAACGCTTAAGGATAGGGCTCTTAGTAAATACCGCGCCTCCTTCACCCATTGTAATGTGGTGTGCAGGGTAAAAGCTAAGTGTGCCAATATCACCAAAAGTTCCCACTAACTGATCGTTATAAGTCGAGCCCAATGCATCACAACTATCCTCAATTAGCCATAAGTCGTGGTTTTTAGCCAGTGTTGTTAACGTATCAAGATCGAAAGGGTTGCCTAATGTGTGGGCAATCATTATGGCGCGGGTCTTATCGGTAATTGCGTCTTCGACCTTGGATGAATCGATATTGTAAGTACCAAGTTCCACATCAACGAATACTGGAACCAAACCATATTGAAGCAATGGGTTGACTGTTGATGGAAATGCGGCGGCTACAGAGATAACCTCGTCACCAGGTTTAAGGGCTCTATCCCCTAATTTTGAGGAGGTAAGTGCCGCTGTGGCAAGAAGATTTGCAGATGATCCAGAATTGCAGGTAAGCAAGTGGCGAATGTTAAGATACGTGGCTAAGCGTTTTTCAAATGCTTCATTGAATCGTCCAGTGGTTAGCCAGAAGTCCAAAGCAGAATCGACCAAAGTACAGACTTCCTCTGATCCAAAAACCTTGCCGGAAACAGGTATAGGGGATTCTCCGGGAATAAAGGTATTTGTAGCATGAATTTCGTTTGAATACTCGCTGACTAAAGTGAGGATTCTGCTTCTGAGGTCGATATTTTCCATGTGTTTTCAAGTGTGTAAATTATAAATTGTATTATGATGCGTTCATAAAGGCGTGAATCTGATCCAAAGTAACGATTTTGATGTCTTGATTCTGAAGATATGCTTGATACCATTCAATCGTATTTAAGAGTCCAGTTTCAAAATCCCAAGTGGTGTTCCATCCAAGCTGAGTGCGAGCGAGTGAGCTATCAAGCGAAAGAAAGCCAGATTCAGATGGTTGTACGCTTTTATCGTGTTTCCAAGTAGCTGGTTTTCCTAGTATGGAACAGATTTTTTCAGCAACTATTCCAACGGGTATACAAGCGTTATGTTCGGGTCCAAAATTCCATGCTTTAGCGAAATCACCATTGCTTCCCCAAAGTTTTTCAGCGAGCAGTAGGTAACCTGAGAGCGGTTCTAGTACATGTTGCCAAGGTCTGGTGCTATGTGGGTTTCTAATTGTCAAGCATTGCTCACGCATAAAGGCCCGAATCGCATCAGGAATAAGCCTATCATTAGCCCAATCACCACCGCCAATGACATTGCCAGCGCGTGCGGTAGCCAATTGCAGATATTGCTTGCCTTCTCCTGAAAAAAATGAATTGCGGTAAGAATCCGTTACGAGTTCTGCACAGGCCTTGCTGCAGCTATATGGGTCGTGACCGCCAAGCCTGTCGTTTTCGCGATACCCCCATTGCCACTCGCGATTCTGATAGCACTTATCAGTAGTCACATTGACCAACGTACGAACGGAATCTGTTTTTCTTGCAGTTTCCAGAATATGCACAGTACCCATTACATTCGTGCTATATGTTTCGAGGGGGTCTTGATAAGACTCTCGTACAAGTGGTTGTGCTGCCAAGTGGAAAACCACTTCTGGTTGTTGTCGTGAGAAAGTATTTTGTAGCTGCTCTAGATTGCGAATATCAGCGATTGTGCTATCTATGTTAGCGTCCACAGATGCTATTTCATAGAGGCTAGGTTTGGTGGATGGCTTAAGGGAGTACCCGCTTACTTTGGCACCAAGAATGTTAAGCCATAGACATAGCCAGCTGCCCTTGAATCCGGTATGTCCGGTTACTAATACTCGTTTTCCATACCAAAAAGTTGGGTTCATATCCATGACTTCCATGGCGGAGTGTCGGATTGCCACAAAGTTTCTAAGTTTTGCTTGTCACGGAGTGTATCCATTGGTTGCCAAAAGCCGTCATGGTGGTAGGCTTGTAGTTGACCGTCCTCAGCAATGCGTTCCAATGGCTCGAATTCCCACATAACATCATCGCCATCTATGTAATCAATGACTTTAGGTGACAGAACGAAAAATCCCCCATTTACCCAGCCACCATCATCGATCGGTTTTTCCTTGAAGCTCGTAATTGACTCCCCGTCTATGTTTAATGCTCCGAAACGTCCAGGTGGTCGAGTGGCGGTAAGTGTCGCAAGTTTGCCATGAGATTTGTGAAATGCAATGCTTTCACCTATATTTACATCTCCAACACCGTCACCGTATGTGAAGCAAAAATCTTCATCTCCCAAATAATCTCTAACACGCTTTAGTCGACCTCCTGTTAGGGTTTCTTCGCCTGTATCAATTAAGGTTATACGCCATGACTCTGATGAGTGTTGTATTGTTTCAACTTTATTGTTCTTGAAATCAAAAATAACGTTCGAGTTGTGCAGCAGGTAATTAGAGAAATATTCTTTAATGACGTATCCTTTATAACCAAGGCAGATGATGAAATCGTTAATTCCATATGAGGAATAAATTTTGAGAATATGCCAGAGTATAGGTTTGCCTCCAATCTCCACCATAGGTTTGGGCTTTGTAATTGTTTCCTCGCTTATTCTGGTGCCTAGGCCACCAGCCAGTATTACTGCTTTCATGAATAAAGGTGTTTAAGTTGTTAGTGATAGTTGTATATTAACTTTTTGGAGAAAATAAGTCTTAATTTTGTCGGGTGGCTGAGTTGAAACTTTTGTTTTCCTTGTCAGACAAGTGTAAGACCTAACTTGAGGAATAGAAGAAAATACTTGACTTTTCATGTTCTTTTTCTGTTAAGTTAAGCTTGGGTCTGTGTGATTGTATCAGGAATTTCTAAGGTAGGCTAGTCGAGAAAATGCTTTTACATGAATATTTGAAGCTTAGATAATTATTAATGTTGAGATGGAATATAGGAGTGCCACGTTGGAAAGGCTGATGGTTATATATAATGCGACTGGTGTTGTAATTTAACGTTACTACTTACAATAAATTAAAACAACTTAGTAAGCGGGATTAAATAAAGATTAAATTTAACTGTTGCTCGCTAAAACTGATGAGTTAAAGTTTCGAGCTGATAGCTGGATATGTGTCGGAAAACGACGCATCATTATAATATGGATCAACCTTGAAGTTGTTGTCTTGTATTATATAAATTAAATGCAATAGTACTTGGTGATATATTAAGTTATTATTCCCTCTGTGTCTCAGTAATATCTTCTTGGCTGTATAAAATTAATAGTTTAAAGTTATATGTTTTTATCAATATATCAATGGTGTGATTTTATTAATAAAATCCGAATAATCGTAGAAACTATTGGCAGCAACTTGTTTTGCCTTGGTAAAAGTCATTTTTGCATTGTCTGTGCGGTTGTACTCAATGAGCCACTCTGTCATTAAAAATAGTGGGATAGGATTATTTTTATATGAAAAAAAACTATTTTGTAAGGCATTAATCGATTTATCATTGAAGCCTAGGTCATGGTAATAGTGTGCTTGATAGATATAAATCTTTTGTAAATCTATTTTACTCATGGATGTTAATTTTACAATATCAGACAGAAAATCAGTAAATTCAATTTTAGAGAATAGACATTTATTATCGAGACCAAGGTTGGCAATAGAGATGATGCCTTCCATTTCATAAGTGCCAATTTTGATGTGTTCATTATTTAATAAGTTAATAAACCTTCCTGTATCAAGTTTGTTATATTGGCTACATTTGATATGGAGTCTTTGTAAACTAAAACCTAATCCACTGAATTCTGTTAAATAATTTAGTGCGGTATCATATTTTTCAGCAGAAGCATATGTTTGTGCATGAATAATATTTAAGCGCTTTGAGTGGGGATGTATTGATAGCATGTATGGATACATTATATTCGAGTTTTTCCACAATGATGAGCGGTACAACGTAAGACTCGATAGCAATAAGAGTATTGTAATAAAAATATATTCGTTATATTTTATAATTGTTAATAAATAAGATAGAGTAATAATTAACCCCCACATGCCGATGTAGTTTCTATGTTCAAAAGCTATCTCTAATGGGAATATACTAGATTCAAGAAGATGGGAGGCCAAAAAGAAAAGCACGCCAAATCCTGCTATAGAATGATTTTTAAATTTGATAACAGACATGTAGATAAGTGAAGCAATAGATATGATTGAGATTAATGTTTCTGGTGGATTTAGTAAATTTTTTGATATTATAAAATCATCATGAAAAAAACCCATATTTGATGGCAATGGACTTATTATTAGAGTCATATAATAAATTAACACTCTTGATTCTGTTAGTAAATGCTCCAGTATGGTGAACTCTCTTGAATTATAGCTATTGAATATTAATGGTTCTCTATAGTGTAATAATACAAATAGGCCTAATAATACTAGCAGCAACATCAAGATATTGTATATCTTAAGTGTTTTTGGGAGTTGAGTTATTGTAATATTCTTTGTGTTTATTACGTACAATGTCAAGAGTAAGATGTATATAGGAAATAAAGCAGCATTTTCTTTGCTGAATAAAGCTAATGGTAAAAAAATTAAAGTTGATACTAGTAATGCAATAACACCTGATCTACTGTTTAGTTCGTTTTTAAATCCGTACAAGTAACATGTAAGAGCACACATTGTAAAAAGTGTGCTTAGAATTGTCATTCTTTGAACAAGATATAAAACTGTGCTTACGTGTAAGGGGTGAAGAAGCCATGTTAGAGAAATAATGCTACTTAGATAGAGTATATTCTTTTTGTTGTTTCTATTGTTGAATGATAAAAGTAATTTTGTTGTTACAAATATTGACAGTCCGCAAAGTGTATGTAGGAGTACATTTGTTAGTTTCCAGTGCCAGATATCTTTTCCTGATGTGGCTGCGTTAAATATAAACGTCATCATCGAAATTGGGCGTCTGAGAACCCCGCTATTGCTGAGTATGAATTGCTTGTACTGTGTTGTCCAATTGTCATTGTTAATATCATTAATAATAGGCATCAATTGCGGCCAATCATCCACCATAAGTGGCCCAGATAATCCGGGATAATAGATCATAAATATAATGAATGGTGCTATTATAAAAGGCGAATAATTGAGTTTATGCATTTCTATGTTATTTATATTCTTTGATCGATTTTTCTAATCGTAATTCTAAAGAATTTATTTCTTTAGGGTATAAACTTAAAAACGATTTATTTAATTTATCAATCCAGATTTCTGCCGTACCATGATCACCGTGTGATAATGCTAAATTTACAACATTGATAGAAAACTTGACTTCACCTGGACTCGTATTCGCTGCAATAGTTGATAGTTCTAAAGCTTGTTTGTAATTATTACCACCGTTAACTAGAAAAAGAGATGTAATCATTAAAAAATATGATTTTGATTGTTTTGAATCATCTAACTGTTGATTATCAAGTGCAGATTCTATGATGGTAATCATGTCTTGTTTTTTGATAGGGCATGTCTTGTTTAAATAACATTTAATTAATGTATCCATCCAAACGACATTGACCGCATATATCGCATTATTTCTTAGTCTAAAACTTAACTTATCAATTAATTCTTGTTTTACAGGGAGATCTTTTTTAACAGATAAATAAAGTAATGCAAAAAGTGCATCAGCTCTTTTTGTGTCTAATTCGGATGCCTTCTGAAAAGCTGTTTTTGCCCTGGTTATGCTGTCTGGTGTATCTTCTGTTTTGAAGTATTGGCGCCCCAATTCGTAATGTGCAGCAGCAGATTTAGGATGGTGTTTGATATCAACCAGTGCATTTTGTATTCCATTACCCCAAGTCGTTGCTCGTTGCGCTGTCATAAATCCTAATATTGATAGATACATGCCGATACTAATCAAAACCAAATTTCGATTGATACTTTTTGCGCTAAAGATAATTGAGAAAATTGCTAATAATACCCCAAAACTGCCGAAGTAATTCCTGTGCTCAAACACTAGCATTAAAGGTATGACAGTAGACTCTAATAAATGTGAGGCATAAAACAAAAAAAAACCCAGCACCATTAGCGCCTGTTTTTTTGCTTTCCATAAATATGTAAGAAAACTGATAAATAATAAATGAGCAATGCCTGCAATCAGCGGGAGGGTTTGATCTAGAAGACTTGTTGAAAGCGCAATATCATCATGAAAGAATCCCAAGCTACTATTTTTTGGTAAAATTATCCAATATAGGTATAACCACACGACTCTTAATTCTGTCAGTACTCTTTCGTACATACTAAAGTGTGTGGTGCTATAGCCTCTTAATATCCAATCTTGACTATATATTGTATATACAGATACTATTAATGCTGGTATTATTAAGAAAGTAGAAAAGAAAATAACTAATATTTTATTATATTTTTTTGTATGTGCTTCTTCTCTGTATAGTAATGCTTCAATAATAATTAAGTATAAGAATACCAGAGCGGCATTCTCTTTAGAGAAAATACCAAGTAACCAAAATATTACTACAGAGACTAGATAGTATCCACCTTTCCTAAAGTGATTGTTGTTTATTTCTTCACGTGCTTTTAAATAAAGATAAATCGCACAAATTGTAAACAACATAGCTAAGCTTGTCATTCTTTGAACAATATATAATACAGCTGTTAGATTTACAGGGTTAACGCCCCAAGCTATCGCAACAATAAATGCAAGGTTACGATTGCTTATGGAGAATTTTATAGATTTTGTATTATTAAGTAATAACAGGCATAGAAAGTATATACCTATACTATTAATAAGGTGGATCGCTATATTTGTGAGTTTATAACTGAAAGGATTGAGTCCTGAGAGATAGTGGTTTATTGCAAAGCTCATCATGCTAATGGGCCGCCTCAATTGTCCACTGCTACTTGATAGTGACGCTTTTGTAATGCTCTCTATGCCAAGAGAGTTGATATGTAACCTTTCGTTCAAGACAATGTTAGGGTAATCGTCAAACTGAAATTGGCCATCGACTCCCCAGAAATATACCAGAAATATGATTGTACCGATTAATACAGGATATAATTTTGTTATTTGGCTCATACCATAAAAAAATAAAAAAGCACTCTTGATTTAAATCAAGAGTGCTTAGAACTTAAATGCTTACTGCGCGATTAATTTCTGCAATTAGCAGGACGATATTTTTGTTGCAAAGTACCAGTTGTGCAGACCCAGGTTAAACCATTTGTTGATGAGCCGGTTCCGGTGAATTCTAATTCATCGCTTGCCCCTGCAACTACACCAGATCCCAATACTCTATATTTGATTTTAACACCTGCATGACTAGAATCAGTTCTGGCATATGTGAGAGCTTCAACATACGGTGTAGAAATTCCAACGCTCATGCCTGCCTGTGTTGCAGTGGCAGGCATTGAACCTTGTGATACAAAATATTCTGAAACTGATGCTTTAGCAGCTGACGCAAGCCCTAGACCTTCAGATACTTTCGCTCGTAGCGTGTAATCACTGTAAGCTGGGATAGCAATCGCTGCCAAAATACCGATGATCGCTACAACGATCATTAATTCGATTAGTGTAAAACCTTTTTGATTCTTTATCATCATTTATTTGCCTCTTTAGGTGTGGGTAATTAAATTTGTCACTTGCATATTGCAAATTTCAATTATGTTAATGCAGAGGCTGTGCCAACTCTGTCATTATTGTTTGATGGAGATGACGTTGTAAACACAACCATCTGTATTTAATAGAAAATATACTTCTTGATTGTCTTGTGGTTCTGTGTCTACTCTCATCTTGCTACTACCAATTCCCATCTATTTGACGTTTTATTTGTCAAGTTTGGTTCATTAGTGACAAATTTTGTCACTTTATTGACGGATTACGTTCAGCGGTTTCAATTTGCAGGCGAATGAAACTTGTTTGGTCATTGAAGATCAGTTTAGTCTGATTGTTTACACTGTTATTACTCCTCAGTGCCAAGTTTATCCCCATATTTGAACGATTCCTAACCCAATAGTGTCCATTCCTTTAATCCGTGTTTTTCTGTAAAAACAGCGGATAACAT
>VAPK010100097.1_pt1 | contig 18269 bp, 11 predicted proteins | sample 3395031 | NCBI WGS metagenome assembly VAPK01 (sample SAMN08290443, study PRJNA428436) | hydrothermal vent metagenome | isolation source: Deep-sea hydrothermal vent chimney 1 | place: Pacific Ocean: Juan De Fuca Ridge
ACCTCGTCCCAGCAGGGTCACTCCGGTCCGCCCGGTGCGAATGAAGGCTCGCTCCGGGTTGGGCGTAAATACTGCAGCCAGTCCTTCGCCCCGAATACCACCAAAGGCTTCGGACAGGTACGGATCGCTCGCGTCCAAGTCGACGAGAACAACCTCAAATTCTGCCGCACTGAAGCGGCCAGCCATGGCGGTGGCAAGGGTCGTTGTTCCCGCCACTCGCTGAGTGCCCACAACGGCAACCGTTAGCGGTTCGGTCACCGAACCAAGGGCCTCGGCCCGGACCGACAACTGATCGATTACGGGGATGAGAGAACTTGGCAGATTGTCGAAGGCGACAAGCGGGGACCGCCGAAGGGCACGAGCGTGATCCATCTCGCCAACGATTGGCATCCCCAGAATCTCCGACGCCTGCAGGTCATCAAGGACTCGGTCCGAGAACCGGGTCCAAACCAGGGCGATAATGAAACCAAGTGTGGTGGCAACAAAGACCAGTGCGCCCGTCAGCAGCGCCGTCGAGTTGCCAATGGCGTTGACGGGCAAGGTCGCATCCTGGACAATGATGGTGTTGAAACTGGAGAAGACTTCGGACTCCAACGCGATCTTGCTCAGATTGAGCGCCTTGAGCTGGGCAGTGAGGTTTTCGAGACGGGTTGTTAGCTCGGGGGCGACAATGCCAGGCGCCGGAATCTGCTTAGTGATTTCATCGGATGGGGTTGGCAAGAACGGGGCCATCACCGCAACAATCTCTTGCTGGATGCTCTGAAGCTCGTTCTCGACTCGTTCTATCTCATCGTCCAACCGGTCCAACTCTGGTTGGCTGGTACCTTCAACCGTGGCCCGCGCCTCTTCGATATAGAGGTCCAAATAGGCTTGGGCGATCAGCTGGGAACGCAACGCCTGGCCGGTCGTGGTCGCGATATTGACAGTGTCACTATCAAGATTCTGTGTCATCTCAGTGTTGCGACTCACCGAGCCCGCAGTCTCTTCCAGACTTGAACCGGCGTTGACTCGCTCGGCCACTCGCTCGGCCAGGCCTTCAGCCTGCAACACACCAAGCTGGGTCAGCACGAAGCGATCGGGCTGGTTGGCATAAGCGACACCACCATCAAAACCCGACGGCGAAAGCAGCAATAGACCATTGCTTTCGTACTGGGCTCGGGGCGGTTCAATACTGAGCGACGCGAAGAAGCCAAGCACACTGCAAACAATGATGACCCAGCCGTTACGCCGAAGGGCCGCAATTACGAAAGAGAGTTCCACCGGTCAGCGTCTTCCTGATTGGGGATTGTTGGAGTTTAGCGCCATGATTTCTTCCGACGTGATCGCTCGACCTTGTTGGTTCGAAGCTGGACAGATTTGTGATACGAATCGATGGGAATCACCCGGATGAGCAGGCTTTCAACAAACAAACGAGGCCCGAAGCGATCAAGTCGCATCCTCCACTTGACCAGACGGTTCTGCCATTGCAGCCGGAATCGTTCAACCCCGGACGGTTGCCGCAGCGGTCCACCGCTAAGCGCGAACCCTCGATCGGTCATCATCATGCCAACCCGGCCCTCGACCAGCGAGAGCTGGTCGGCCTCAAGCTTACCCTTCCACGCCTCGACCCGAGAAGGGTCAGGAACCGTGTACTCGGTCTCTTGGGCGTAGGACATCATCTCATCGGTGTAGGCCAGCCCAAGGAATGCACAAACCTTGCCAAGCTCTGTCGGGTGATCGGCAATCAGGTCGGAATAGCGGAGTTCGATATACCGGGAAGGATCAATACTTCTGGCAAAGTCAGTCCATTCGTCTTCTGATTCAATCCACTTGTCCAGACCGTGCCAGACCGTTCCCGCCCAACCCATCTCGATGACCGAGCTTGTGACATCACGAGGATCTCTTACCAGATGGATGAATCGAGCTTCGGGCCAGATGTGGAGGAGGCGAGAGAACCCGAAATGGACCATGGGGATCACGGGTTGGCTCTGATTGTCTACGCCATGACGTTGTTCGAGGAAGTCGTTGACGAGTGAGTCATAGTCAAGGCTGCGGTCAATGGATAATTCCGACGTACTAAACATTGCATGCCGAGACAGATACTCATAATACTCCGCCAGCTCAGGACGCTCGCCCCGTTCACCGACCATCTCAACCATGAACTCGAAACCCTCGCAGCCCGTGATCTCCGGGTGAGAGTCCAGCATCAGATGGAGCATGGTGGTACCAGAGCGCTCGGCGCCAACTAGGAACACTGGGGATTGAATCATCGCGGTGTTGTACTCCTCGAGCAGTACGCGGTACCCCTAGTTAATCGGCTTCCAGACTGACGGCTTGAGAGAAACCAAGACTTTCTGCCAACCGGTCGCTTTTACCTAGTCAGCAACCATGCAACCAGTGCACCATCGGACCTACTTCACCTGCGCCGTTGGACCCAGGCTTGGACTATTACCTAGCCTGACGCCTTCACGAAGACACAAACCTTGTCTATTCTGTGCGACCCGCCCTCCAATCCTTAGTTCACGGCGACAACAGCCGATGGGCACACACCATCAAGACTCTGGTCTGGCGCCGTCATACCGCGCTGTCAGCCGTCTCTTCCGTCCACTCTCGAGACCAAACCTTTCGATGCGATTCCCAGACTTCTTTATCATCGGAGCGATGAAGGCAGCAACGTCGACCCTGCACGAGCAACTGTCCTCACAACCCGGTTTCTCGATGAGTCAACCCAAAGAGCTGTACTTCTTTAGCGATGACGCAGTCTGGGATCAGGGACTGGAATGGTATGCATCCCATTTTGAGGGAGCCGCCCCGACGGACCTGTGCGGCGAGTCAAGCACTCACTACTCCAAGTTGCCAACCTACCCCAGAACAATCGAACGGCTGGCGGCAACCATTGCCAACCCCCGCTTCATCTATGTGATGCGCCACCCAATCGACCGCCTTGTCTCTCAGTACCAGCACATGCAGCTGGAAGGTGAGATCCACGAGTCGCTGGAGACCGCTATCAACAGATGCACCTCGGAGATGATTGAGTACAGCTGCTATAGCAAGCAACTACTCCCCTACCTGACCAGGTTTGGCGCCGAGGCCGTCCTACCAGTCTTCTTTGATCGGCTCCTACAAAGTCCTCAGTCTGAGCTTGAACGTGTTTGCTCCTTTCTCGGCTACTCGGGAGCCCCCGTCTGGGACGGGGCCCGCCATGCCAATGTCACCTCTGAGCGCCTGGCTGCCAGCCCTGCCCGAGAACGGGCAAAGTCTGTCCCCTTTTACAATCTGATCCGCCGACTCACCCCGGAGCCGTTGATTAACCGGGTCCGGAACCAGTGGCGGGCCGGTCCAAAACCGGTGTTGTCTGATCACGACCTGGCCTTTCTGACTGACATATTTGACCGCGACCTGCTCCAACTCGGTTCCTGGCTGGGGGCACCCCTGGATTGTGCGAGCTTTCAAACGGTGACAGCCTCAATCAGCCCGACCTGGATCGATGGCTTGCAAGAAACCCTGCCTCCTTGTGACAACAAGAACCTGGCCACCTCATGACGCGCATTCGAGGACTTTTTCACCGCTATGGCGAGATGATGGGCGATGTAGCGTGGAGCGGGCTTGGCGACGGGTTAAGCCTCGTTGCCAACATCGTCTCCTTCTTGCTCTTGCTCAATGCTCTGGAACCCGAGGTCTATGGTGGCTACGTCGGGTTCTATGGGGTCATCGCCCCCATAGGCGCCCTGAGCTGGTCCGGTTTGCAACTACTGGTCCTGCAACGCATCATCAAGCAGAACGATGACCCGCAAATCGTTAGTAGCCGAGCCCTCTGGATGACGCTTGTGCAGGGGGTCGTTGCTGTCGGTGCTGCCACCCTGATTGCCTCACTTGTCGTGTCTACGGTCACCGTACAAGCCATGCTTCTTATGGCGATTGCCGAACTCATCCTGTTCCCAATCTCCAATGTGGCAACAACACTGATCCAGGCAACACATGGATTCGCCACGTCGGCAAAACTTCGTTTGGCCCTGCCACTGGTGCGTGTTGGCTCACTCCTCGCAACCTACACATTCACCGAAATGACTATTCAGAATCTGGCCATTGCTTGGCTCATCGGCTTCACCTTCACCAGCGCTGTCGCTATTTTCTATATCCTGCCGCGCTTTGGTCTGCGGCCTAGGCTCACGCAGCCGGACCGGGATTACGTACGAACCAACTTCGAACTGTCCACGCCAATGGCGGCCTCCAACCTCCAAACCAATGGTGACAAAGCCATCATGAACGTGTACGGATTGGAGGCCGAAGCTGGCCTCTACGGTGCGGCCTTTCGCATCGTGTTACTTTCCCAGTTCCCAATCCAGACCATGAACAAGGCCCTCTTTCAGCGATTCCTTCCCGAAGGTGACGGCCGAAAGGGTTTGCATGTTGACCGGGCAAAACGATTTGCAGGCACATCCCTGGCCCTGAGCCTGGTCATCGCTCTGGCCATGTTCACCCTGACGCCGATCCTCCTGCGCTTCATGCCAGGAACCGACAAGATCGACGTCAACATCGTTCGCTGGCTCGTCCCGTTGATTCCCCTGCTGGCCATCAGCCGAGCCCCACTCAACGGACTCATGGGGCTAGGCCTCATCTCCAGGCGGGCCTACCTACTTATCTCTTCGGCCGCGTTGAGCATGGTGCTCTACATCACCCTCATTCCCTCCTACTCATGGCGTGGTGCGGTGATCGGGACAATCGTGGCCGAAATCTACCTGGCTGTCGGGGGCTGGCTCATGCTCATCCGAGCCCAGCGGCAAGCCGATGAAGTCGCTCATCCCGCCAGCAAGTCCGATGAATCGGGCAGCGAAACAGGCAACCAGTCAGGCCGCACGCCGGTCCGGACCTAGGCCACTCATTACTCTGGTCTGATGCGGGCCCGTTCACCATGGATTGTGGCCACCCGACCGTGCCGTTGGCGCCACGATGGCATCGTCTTGAGAGTCAGCCCTCGAAGGATCATCATGACCAGGAGCCAGGGTCCAAGAAAGACCGGCTCGGACAAGCTGATCAAAATTTGAACCGACAAGACAATCAAGATCCAGTCGGTCATGCGCTGTTCTTCTTCTCGAACGCCGAGCCCGCCGATCAGGGTCGATACAAAAAGGCCTCCGAACAGGACCGTGCCAACTACCCCCAGCTGAAGCAAGAGGTCCAGTAGTCCGCTGTGTGCATGGTTGGCCTCAAAACCGATGTTACGCCATATCTCCCGTGTGGTATCCGAAGGCGGCCGCTGAAACAAGCCTCCATAGCCATAGCCAAGCAAGGGCCGTTGGGCAATGGCGTCAATGACTGCGCTCCAGATGAATGTTCGCCCAGAAAAGGATGCGCCCTTACCCGCGGACTCCGAGATTTGGCCGACGGCCGCCGCCCCGGTGATACCAGCACAGAAGAGTAAGGCAACTGAGGCGATCAAGAAGCCACCGGACCACCGGTTAGAACTGCGTCGGTACAGCAGGACCCAGATGTAGAACGAGACAACGAAGAGGCTGGCGCCGATTCCGGTTCCTGATTGGGAGCCGACCATCAAGGCCATGATTGCAATGAACCCCAAGACTCGAGAGAGCTTCTTCTTTTCCCACACCAACAAGGTGGTCAGAGCAAAGATCAGGTAGGGGGACATCGCGTTCTTGTGAAGAAAGAACCCGTGCCAGCCAGGATAGGGCTCGTCGGTTCCCGCCACGATGGCATGGGCTCGAGTGGCTGGAAACATGATGAGGGCAACAGCGGTGAGCGCCAGGATGACCCACATGGCTTTCTTCAGACCAGCAATGGTGTCCTCGAGAGGAAGGACCGCAATGACCAAGAGCAGGAAAAACGAACGCGGGACTTCCAATCGAACCAGAAACGTTGTTGTCACCGAATCGAAGGTCCACAAGGTCGAGGCGGCAACCAGAGAGAGCACCATGACCGATATCAGCGAGACTCGAATGTCAAGGATGGCTTGGCGAGGAGCCAACAAGAGGCAGCCAAAAGCAAAACCGAGTACCAGCGTGTGGAAGATCGGTTTCAGGTCATAGGCACCAAAAGCGGTGACCATGGCGGCCACGATGTAGATCTGTCCCAGGCCTCTGGACCATGGTCCAAAGTAGGAGTCCGCCGTTGTCGGGGTCGCCAACGTCGGCCGGTCCGAGACCTGGCTCAGCACTTAGGAGCCACCAACAAGAGGATTCGCGGCTGACTGCTTTGCCAGTTCAAATAGAGCGAAGGCGTGGATGGCTTCCGCTTCGACCGCGACATCGACTGGCAGCGGTTCTGCGTCACCTCGACGCAGATCAATGGTGCCAGAGAAGATTCTTTCCGACGGATCGCCCCAAGCCTGACGGCCGGTCGTGCGGCTGACGTCATAGTCCTTGTTCAGCGGCGAATCGAGATCGAGGAAATCGGTAAGGTAGGACAAGGTCTCATCGGGTTGTCCAGTGATCTGCTCATAGGTCATGAAGGCGGACCGGGTTGGGTCACCGACCTTCTTGGCGATGCTGACCAGCTCGTCGAGGCGCCGGCGATAGTACGCCAGCTGGCGGGTAATGTCGGCTTGACCAAACATCTTGCCAACGCTGGGCAGGGTCCCTTCTGGCCTGCGTAGCAAGAACAAGAATCTGACCGAGGGGTCGGCCAGGAGCTGGTCGCTGATGGTGTGCTCGTTGTACACGATCTTGTCAACGACATAGTCTGGCCGCGCCTTGAGGTCACTGGCCATGAATGCGCTGCGATCGCGTAAGCGAAGTAGGTCAGACCCCCTGCTGTAGCTGACATGGTGTTCGCCAACGGACAAGATGTCCTTGTGCGCACCAAGAAGGTGGGTTACCAGCGTTGAACCAGAACGGGCGTGGGCCATCACAAACAAGGTCTTTGGCGGCGTTTCATCAGAGTCACCAGAAATTCGGCGGCTGACTGAAGCCACCGTCTCCCCGACTTTCCGCTCAACCTTGACTCTGGCTGACCCAACAACCGCTCGCATGTCCATCAGAACTCCCATTCCACCCCAACACCGTAGCGCTGAAGCCGGAGAGGAATCCAACGGAAACCTCTCTGCCCAGCGCTATAGGCCATTTGGACTAGTGGGTGTCGCATCGCTCGGGCTCGGGAGCGGCCAGCGCAAGAGCGAAATAGCCATTGTTATCGGTGGTCCAAGACGACGCCAAGCTGACCGATACCCATACCAATTCCCTGGACTATGAGCACCCCAGCGTAACGAAACTGCGGTGACTGGCCCTTGCTGACACGATGGACCGGACGACTCATGCCACCGAGGGCACGTTTGCTGGCTCGAAGGAGCAGTCGAAGACGGCTGGCCTGACCACTACGTAGGTTGGTTTCGAACTCGGTGTTTCCCATCCACAGGGAACGGCTGAGCTGGTACTGGTACGTCGAGCGACTGGCTGGCTCGATCTCATAGACCGCGACCTTCTTGGAAAATCTCGGCACCATGCCCGCGGCAATCGCTCCACGGTAGAAGACCATGTCCTCGCCGCCCGCAACTCCCAGACCGGGATCAAAGCGGATCTCGGGGTGCTCAACAAAGAAGGCGGATCGAACCATCGAGTTTCCTGTTGAGCACTCGGGCGGCTTCGATTCTTCTTCGTAGTCCAACAAGCCGACCTGATCAAAGGGTTGATCACGAATCCAGTCGCCACCATGTTCAAAAGTTAAGAGCGCTGGACCGGTTGTGGCATCTGCTCCCGTGCGGTCTTGCAAACCAAGGTGCTGAGCAAACCAATCAGCGGGGACAACAATGTCATCATCGGTCATGAGCACCCAGTCGCCAAGTTCCAGGGCCGCTTCGAACCCAATATTGCGAGCAATAGCAATATTCTGTTTCCCACTGTGGCGGTAGTGAAGGCCAAGAGAGAAGTTGTTCTCAAAAGAATCAACGACTGACTGCGCTCGGCCATCAGGGTTGTCATCAACCACGACAACTCCGACCTCGGCACGTTCCTCAACATGCTTGGTGGCGATGACAACCGATTCGAGCAGGCGGCGAAGCTCATCATTGCGTTGATGAGTACAGACGTAGAGAGCGATTGGGGTCTTCGTGACGGAACGAGCGATCGGTGTCTTCATGAGGGGACCAGTCATTTCTACAAGTGGTAGTGAGCCAGCAACCTAGGAAAGTGAGTCGAGGATCTGGTTCAGGCGGCGACCAGCGGCCGCATCCGTGCAATTGGCCTCGGCGAAGGCAACCGCGCCCTTGTTGAGTTGTCGGCGCAAGATCTCATCGCCCCACATGGCCTCCAATGCCTCGGCCATCGCCCCTGAATCCCGTGGCGGAACAAGCAGTGAGTTCTCGCTGTCCAAGAGATAGTCCTCAACCCCTGGACGGCTGGTAGCAACCAGGCCACGTCCGTGACTGAAGGCATCGACGATGGTCACGAGCCCGGCAGTGAGGCCGTTGGTGCTCATTGGCACGACATTGATTCGCGCCCGGCGAATCATCTTGCGAATCTCGGGTTTTGGCAGTTGCTCGAGGATCTCCACGTTGGGTGGAGGTGTTGTATTCGCCAACGCGTGGTCCGATGCCAGAACAACCGTGCGATGGCCGGTTTTTGCTACGGCGTCGAAGAAGGTCGCGTAGTCACGGTGACCTGACCCGGTGGCAAAGATGAAAGGATCCTCTTCTTCCAGAGGAGAGTCATCAATTTCGCCTCCGTACTGCAGAGGTACGAACTCGAAGCGGTCAGGATCAATGGCGAGCTGGCTGGCATAGGCCTCGATCTCGCGGCTGGAATGGACAATGAACTTATTGACCGCCCGCAGGGACAGTCGAGCGGGCACGATTCGAATAGCTGAGTCGGTCGAGGTATTGAAAAACCAGCTAACAATGGGCATGTCATTCTTGCGGCGAAGCTGCTTTTGTGCACCAACCATGGACGCCAGCTGTGGGAAGACGGTGATTACACCACCGGAGGTCCGCGAAACGGCCCGATGGGCTTGGCGCATGAACTGGATCCACTCAGTCGGACTGGTCACGGGGGATTTTTTGTCATGCCAACTGACCCGTTCTCCGACGCGGGGAACAATGGTGAGCTGGTGATCCTGACTAACCGAGCTGGCGAGCCACTGACTTGTAGGACTGGTGACGAACGGCGCCGCTACGGTCCAATGCATTCTTTACCCTCCGGGTTACTACTATTCGTCGGCCTCAACGACAACAATTCCAGCAGATCGACAAAGATTTCCTGACTCGAATCGGCTCATTCACTCTTGTGTAGACGTCCCAACCTTGACTGTCGTTCCACCAAAGGCAACATATACCGTGCCGAAGTCCTGCGGATGACCAGTAATGGCTTGAATCGGCAGATAATTGCCTCCCGGAGCCGCACTGATCAGGCTCCAGGTTACGGCGCCATCAACCGACCTCCAAAGGCCTCGTTCACCATTTAGCTCACCAGCCAGGTAGACCGTCGTTGGATCCCCGGCCGAGGCGGGCGCACCAAAGCCAAGAGCAGTTACCTCACCAGTCCCGGCAAGCTCGGTCCACGTCTCGCCGCCGTCAATACTCTCATAGGCTGGCCACACGCCCTGGTCCAATGGGCCAGTGGCAAAGAACAGGTGCCCTTCCTCTCCGGGGACCGTCTCAAGCTGGGTGTGAAAGTGCCCAATCGGGGAACCGATCGGCAACCCTTCGTTGGCCATCAGAACCCAGGATTGTCCCCCGTCGGTTGACCGATAGACCCCAAAGTCACCCTGGTAGAGATAGAACGTGTCGGGAGCGACGCGATCGGCTGCGAGGACCTTCCGGTTCAAGAAGAACGTGGTGTGTGAGCCACCCCGATTCGTTCCATCCACTTCCATCTCTTCGGTTCCGGGCAGGATGACTTCGGTCCATGTTGCACCCTGGTCTAAGGAGAACTGCGGTGACAAGTTGAACGTTGGCAGCCAGACCAATGTGCTCGTATCCGAAGCGGAGACTGCGATATTGCCAAAGCGCAACTTGTACGGGTGATTCCCGGAGGCATAGGAAGCAAACTTCTTCCAGGTCTTGCCCCCATCGGTGGAGTATCCGCTGGGATAGGCGTCACTGGAATCCTCGCAGCAGAACCGGTGATCTGCGGCAATGGCTACGACAAAGTCGGGATCAGCCGGGCTCCAGTCAATATCCCAAACAGAGATGAACTCGGTCACGGGCCCCTGTATCGCCCCCTCGATGGTGCCATCGGTGTGGCGGAACGTTCCTCGATCCCAATGGGCGCTGACAACCGATCCTGCCGGGGTCACCAGGACGTCATTGCTGACCAGTTCCTCAATGCCAATGGTCTCGCATTCAAATGTCAACTCGCCATCGTCCAGGTCAGTGCTTCGCCACATGGCAAACCCCTCGGGGAACCAGAGTTCTCCCGAGGGATCAAACGCCATGCTGCCTGCACTCAGAAAACGGTCCTTGTAGTCATCCAGCCAGGGGATCTGTTCACAACTGGTCTTGGCTCGCACATTCTTCCAACCTTGGCCGCTATCGGTTGTTCGCCAGAGGCCGCTGTCAGAAATGCCCTGGCGGGAAACCAGAACTCGACTCGGGTCAAGTGGATCAACGGCAATCGAAGCGAACCTCTTGCCACTATTGGGCGAAACGTCAAGCAACTGTCCGGTCGCTGAATCAAATCGGTAGACAAACGGTGGCTCCTGCTCGGCCACCCAAAGCACCCCATCACGACCGATCTCGGCGTCCATGGGTACCCCCGCACTGGACCAGAGTTTCTGCGCCGTCATCTCACTGGGCGATGACGGATTGCCACCCAATTGGTAGACCCCGTCATTGGCAACACCAACAAAGACACCGAACTCGCTGGCGACCACCCACTTCACACCGGTTGGTTGGGCCCCTTCGGCCGCTGGGGTGATGGGAATTGCTGGCACCGCCGACCAGGTCTGGCTCCCATTGGTTGACACGAGCAAGCCTTCGGTTCGTGATCCAAACCAGACAGTGTCGGAGTTGGTTGGGTCAACGGCCAACCGTTCTCCACCAATACGGTTCTGTGCGTTGCCAGCAATAATGAGATCACGACCATGGTCGATCCACGAGCCACCCCGGTCGTCGCTAACCAGGATCCTGCCCTCGGAATCATTCAGGGCATCACCAACCGCAAGATAGACCCGTTCTGGATCGGTTGGAGCGGTGGCAACACTCGCGACCTGCCAGTCGCCGGGGTCTGGGTCCGGTACCGCTTCATCGGAGAGCAGCTGGATCCAGCGCCCGCTGCTGGGATCCCAACGGTAGGCACCACCGACGTCGGTCCTGGCGTACATGAGCCCAGTCTCCGTTGGATGAATTGCCATCCCGGTAACCCAGCCACCGCCGCCGATCTCCAGAGACTCAAATTCATAAGAAGCACTCAATGACCCAGCCACTGAGTTTGGAGAAGGGACTGTGCTGTCAATCCCCTCCTGCGGAAATCCCGGAGGTTCGGTTGCCAGTGAGACATCGTCTGGCTCGCCCGATCCTTCGTTGTTGGAGGTGCACGCCCCCAAAGCAACAAGAACACAAAACAGACCAAGTAGCCGACCTCGTGACAGCATCGAACGACCACCTCCGCACCTGGTGAAATCCATCGCTGGAGTCTAGTGGAACCATCACCGGACAGAACCTCAGCCAGCGGGAAGGCGTCACTTCACCAGACCAAATCAGCTAGGACTGAGCCTCCGGAAACAAGGCAGCAATTTTAGCTGCCTCGGTTTTGGCGCGGTGTTGATCTTTCACGGCCTCCCGGCCCGCAGTTCCAAGGGTTTCCAGTTGCTTGATGGGGGCATCCAACAGTTCACAAATCGCGTCGACCAGTAGATCGACCGAACCAGCAGGCACGAGCCAGCCCGAGATTCCGGGTCGAACCAGTTCGGGGATGCCGGCGACATAGGTGCTAATGACTGGCCGCCCGGCGGCGAGGGCCTCCATGATGACAACGGGAAGACCTTCAGCAAAACTGGGAAGGACAAATCCAACCGATGCATTGATGGCGGCCTTCACCTCATCTTCTGATGCCCAGCCAGTAATGGTGACCTTCTCAGCAAGGTCTGAGGACTGGATTTGTGCTTCGACTCCTGGTCGTAGCTCTCCGTCTCCGACCAGAGTCATGTGGAAGTCGCGACCGCTTTCAGCGACTCTTGCCAGCGCAGCCAGAAGGATTCCGTGCCCCTTTTGCTCGCTCAATCTGGCAACACAAACGAGCTGTCGCCGGTCAGAAGAACCCTCTCCTGAGTGATTGCCTTCAGGAATCGGGGCGGTGGCGCCATTGAACCATTCATCATCAAGACCACAATGCACAACATGGATTCGGTCCCAGTGTTCGGTCGGAACCAGACGACACGCTTGGCTTCGGCCAAAGGAGCTGACGGTGCAGACGAATACTGCCTGGCTGATCTTTTCAGCAATGCCGAGCAAAGGTGCCCGGTCAAACTCTTCTGGCCCGTGAATGGTCAAGCTGTAGCTCGGACCACCCAGGTAGTGGCTCAGCAAGGCCACCTCGGCTGAGTTAGTACCAAAGTGGGTATGGAGATGTGTTACTCCATCTTGCTCGCACCACTGAACAAGGAGGGCGGCTTCAGCCAGGTATGCCAGGTGACGAGACATGCCAACATCGGACCGACGGGCCAGTCGTGTAGCTGCTCGGAGGGCGCGGGCAAATGGCGCCGGCCGACTTGTCGCCAGTTGAGCAAGCGCAGTTGCCATTGCTGGCATTCCCGCATCAACCAAGGATCGGGTCTTGTCGGCCTCTTGTCGATCGACTGGATCAACAATTTCTTCGGTCGGGATACGCATGGCGTACCGCTTGACTGACCATCCCAAACTCTCGAGGGCCAAAATCTCCCGACGAATGAAGCTGTGGCTGGCTTTGGGGTACTGGTTGGTGAGGTAACCAATATGGCTACCAGGCTCGTTGACACCCCGACCTTCGACCTGGCCGTCACCGCGCTGCGCACCTCGAACTATTGGGTTTTCCACATTCACTCCCGGTTCGTCTGCAACCAGATTACCTGATCCTGGAACTATGGTCGGCGCCTCAAGTGGCCAGTTGAGTCCTCGGCCTCGGCCCGGCAAACAGTCGAGCCAACAAGCCAGCCAGCCGGACTGTTTGACTGGACTGTTTGACCGGACTGTTTGACTGGACTGTTTGACCGATCTAGAACACAACCGAATCTGGGCCGAGGAGCACCCGAAGCTCCGGAATCAACCCGCCGTCGGTCCTCACGTTGAACTCATCAGCCAGCTTCACCACTTGGGTCTCGCTCAGGTGGATATAGACCTGGGATTCACCGGGGTGTTGCGAGAGCACCAGCTTCAACCGGTCGATGAGGGCTTCGGAAAGCTGATCGGGCCGGATCTCGAGGCGAAGTGGACGCGAGGACCCCAATGATTCCGGCTCAAAGACCTCGATGGTCTGGGCCATCAGTTTTGTTTCTTCGTCGCGTTTCTGCAGGCGGGCACGAAGAATGACGATGCGGTCATCTTCCAACAAATGGCCATAGTCGGTGAAGGTACGAGGGAAGACCATGACCTCAATCGAGGTGGTCAGATCCTCCAAAACGAAGATGCCCATCATGTCCCCCTTTTTGGTCCACTTGCGTTGCAGTCCGGTCACGACACCACCAACAACCACCACTCCCCCATCTTCCTTATGCTCAAACTCGCTCAAGGAATCTTCTGCCCGACGACTCAGAGCACCTTCAAGACCAAGGAGGGGATGGTCCGACACATAGAGCCCAAGCATCTCCTTTTCGAACTTCAGCCGTTGCGACTTGTCAAAGGTCAGGTCAGAGATTGCGGTGCGGTCATCAAAGCTTGGACCGTCCTCGGCATCCTCAGCCGCACCAAACAGGGTCATGACCCCCATGTCGTGCTCCTTACGAGAAGCAATGGTCTTGTCGATGATGTCCTCGAAGGCCAGGAGAAGCCCCCGACGTGGGTGGCCGAGCGAATCAAACGCTCCGGCCTTGATCAAGGATTCAATTGCCGACTTCTTGAGCACGGCGTAATCAACCCGCTCACAAAAGTCCAGGAAAGAAGAAAAGGGGCCACTGGCCCGACGTTCCTTCAAGATCAATTCAACCAGCGCCTCACCAACATTGCGGACCGCCGATAGCCCAAAGGGGATGGCATTAAGGGTCCCTCCATCAAGATCGGGGATGGAGGCAAAGTCAAGTTCTGAGCGGTTGACGTCGGGAACCAAGACGGTGATTCCCATCTGGCGACACTCATTGAGGTATACGGCAGCCTTGTCCAAACTGCTCTTCACACTGGAGAGCAGGCAAGCAAGGTACTCCACCGGATAATTCGCCTTCAGGAAGGCCGTCTGGAAACTCACCAGTCCGTAGCCATAAGAGTGGCTCTTGTTGAAGGCATAGTCAGCAAAGCCTTCAATCAGGGTGAACTGTTCTTCTCCGAAAGCCTTGCCGTAGCCATGTTCAACGCAACCGTCAACGAACTTGGTTCGTTCCTTGGCCATCAGCTCACGGTTCTTCTTGCCAGCGGCCTTGCGCAGGTTGTCCGCATCAGCCAGGGAATAGCCTGCGAACTTCTGACTGAATCGCATCATCTGCTCTTGATAGATCATCAGCCCGTAGGTATCCCCAAGAAGATCTTCGGCATCGGGGTGGGCCAGGGTGACATCTTGGCGGCCGTTCTTTCGGTCGGCATAGTCGTTGTGCATGTTTGCAGCCATCGGGCCTGGGCGGTAGAGGGCGACAAGGGCAGCTACGTCTTCGAATCCGGTTGGGGCCATGGAGCGCATGAGGGCACGCATTGGTGAGGACTCCAGTTGGAACACTCCAATGGTATTTCCCGCTCGCAGCAGCTCAAAGGTCTTTTCGTCCGTTAAATCGACATTGTCAATGTCGACCACGACACCGTGTACTTGTTCGATGAGGGCCAGCGTGTCGCTGATGACATCGAGGTTGCGCAGGCCCAAGAAGTCCATCTTGAGCAGGCCAAGCTCTTCGACCCCGTGCATCTCGTACTGGGTGACGACGGGCGCTTCGGAGATGTCCTTGCCTGCGGCTGGCTTGCGCTGGATTGGCAGATAGTCCGTCAGCGGGGCCTTGGTAATGACAACGGCTGCGGCGTGGATGCCATCGCTACGACGCAGGCCCTCAAGCCCCATGGCCACCTCCATGACCTTGGCCACATCTGGCTCGGTGTCGACCATTGTTCGCAAGGAGCCAGCCATGTTGTAGCCGTCCTTGTACTTCTCGGACTCTTCAAAGCAGTATTTTAGCGGGGTATCACGACCCATGATGAGGGGTGGCATGGCCTTGGCGATCTTGTCGCCAACCACATAGGGGTAGCCGAGGACCCGGGCTCCATCTCGGACCGCGGCCCGAGCTTTGATCTGACTGAAGGTCACGATCTGGGCCACATGATCTCGGCCGTAGCGTTCCGCGCAATAGCGGATCATGGTGTCTCGGTAGCGGGAGTCGAAGTCCATGTCGATGTCGGGCATCGAGATTCGACTGGGATTCAAGAATCGTTCGAACAGAAGGTCGTACTTGATCGGATCAAGATCGGTGATCCAGAGCGAGTAGGCCACGGCACATCCTGCGGCTGAGCCACGACCCGGTCCGACCCGGATGCTGTTTTCGCGAGCGAACTTGATCATGTCCCAGGTGATCAAGAAGTAGGAGGAGAAGCCCATGTTCTTGATGACATCAAGCTCGAAAACAAGGCGATCCATTGTTCCTTCGGGAATGGCATCGCCCCAACGTTTCTTCGCTCCCTCCATCGTGAGGTGGAAGAGGTAGTCATCCGCTCCGGTGAATCCTTCGGGGATGGGGAAGTCTGGGAGTTGGGGGCTACCAAATTCAATCTCAACATCGCAGCGCTCAGCAATCCAGAGTGTGTTGTCGCAGGCTTCGGGCAACTCGGCCCACTGATGACGCATCTCTTGTGCTGTCTTGAGGTAATGCTGATCGCCGCTGAACTTGAACCGATCGGGGTCGCTCATCAACGAGCCCGTCTGCACACAAAGCAGGGCATCGTGGGCGCTGTGGTCATGCTGATCGGTGTAGTGCGAATCGTTGGTCACCATGATCGGCGCCTTGATTTTGCGGGCGATCTCGAGCAGCTGAGGATTGGTCTGGATCTGCTCAGGGATCCCGTGATCCTGAATCTCGATGAAGAAGTTGTCACGACCAAAGATGTCCTGAAAACGGGCGGCCTTTTCCAGCGCCTCCTGCTCATTGCCGTTCATGAGAGACTGCAAGACATGACCACCAAGGCAGCCTGAGGTTGCTATCACTCCTTCTGAGTGGTCAGACAGCACTTCCCAATCGACTCGGGGCTTGTAGTAGTAGCCCTCCATGAAGGCCCGCGACGCCAGCTGGATCAGATTTTTATAGCCGGTGTTGTTCTCGGCCAGGGTGATCAGGTGGTAGTAGAGCTTCTTGCCCCCATCGGTGCTACCACCCGAGTCATCAATCTTGCCTCGACGGCTTGGTCGTTCGTTGCGAGATTCATCAGCCTGATAGAGCTCGGCTCCAATAATTGGCTTCACCCCTTGCTTCCGACACGCCTTGTAGAAGTCGAGGACCCCATACATATTGCCGTGATCGGTGATCCCCAGGGCGGGCATGCCGTCGGCTGCTGCCTTGGCTACAAGGTCATCAAGCCGTGATGCACCATCCAACATCGAGAACTCGGTATGTACATGCAGATGGGTAAAGGAGGACCCCACGTCCACTCCCTGGCCGGACAGAGCCATCCGACGATCTAAGCGAGAATCCTTGCCCGGAGCGCCCTGACTCTGAGGGTCCTGACTCTATAGATTGTGATCGTGGTTGCTTTGCTGCCAACACGATTGTTGGAGGCAACCTTGAATATTGGCCGTCAAGCGCTCTGGCCTCGGATTCGTGCTAGACAATTCCGGTCCGCAGGACGAACTCGCGGCTTTCGCTGAAGGCCACCATCAGCTCCCCGCGGCTCATGCCCGACCGTATTTGGCCGACCCAATAGTCATACCCACCCTGGTCGGGGTTTCGCCCCATCACATTGACGTAGACGGTTTTCACGAAGTCCCGGTCACTGAGCTGACCGTAGGTGGCTTGGAACTCCGTTGAGGTGGCGAAGTAGTCAGCGATCCCGATCAGGCTCTCGCCATCGGCATATCGCTGGACCCAATAGGCCAAGCCGCCAGCATCGCTCTCCCGTTGGAAGAAGGCGCGATACAAGCGGCGCACGGAAGGGGTCGCTGTCTGATCCTCACAGTTGGAGCCGGACAAGTCTGCAGTTATTGCCGGACTGGGACTCGAACTTCTGAGGGTGGCAAGGCGGGTATCAAGCCTGCGGAATTGGATCGTGGCCCATATCCGTCCAGCGCTGTCGCAGGTCACCCCGACGCCGCCAAAGACAAGGTTAGGGTCAACCATCAAATTGCGGTGGCTGGGAGAGTTCATCCACGCCAGCGTGATCTGGCCAGTCGTGTAGCCATAGGCAATGATTTCGGCCCGACCATCACCCGAATGAACAAGCGAGCTGCGACTGGCCATGGAGTCTGACCATCGTGCGGAGGCATCGGTTAGCTCGTCTTGGAGACTAACGGCCCCCAGACCACGGGCGCTCCGCTCGGCGTTCAGTTGCTGCAGGATCTCGGTCTCAAGGACATTTTGGGGGCGAACAGCACCTGCCGGATTCGCGGGAGCGAGGACCCCAACCAAGGTTAGGGCCACAAACACCAACGGAGCCATGAGGCGATGGACGAACTGGGCGAGGTTCGTTGTCATGTAAATGACATAGTACGCAGACACTCTCCGAAGTCAAGTCAATCAGGAGGATCTACTCAGATACGCCGGGTGAAACCGCCCACTTATGCCCTTCTATCGGGTAATTCACCTAACCGCGATCAGATGCATTTCCAGCGGTTTCAACCAAACAACCACCCATTGTGGTTCTCGCGACTCCGTCCGTGATCCAATCGTCATATTTGTGACTGCCCGGGGCCACTTCCTGTTCAGGACGCTGGCTGTTGAAAGTCGTCGAGGAATTCAGCCAGTGCCCAGCCCCAAACAACAAGAAACCGCGCTCCATCACGACACGGGTCGAACTGGTCAATGATCTCGACTGAGGTTGTTTGTCGACCATCGGCCCCAGTGCTGGCACCAATGACCGCCCCACCAGCACCTGCTTCGCCATCGGTTCCTGCGACATAGTCCAGCACGAGGCGAGGGCCTGCCCCCTTACCGACCATTGTCCGGTCGTCATAGCTACTGGTCTTGTAGCGAGCGGCCAACCGCCTTCCCCATGCTCGCTCTTCACCATTGACCCTTGTCTGGGGCCACGGACGAAT
>VAPK010245208.1_pt1 | contig 18269 bp, 13 predicted proteins | sample 3395031 | NCBI WGS metagenome assembly VAPK01 (sample SAMN08290443, study PRJNA428436) | hydrothermal vent metagenome | isolation source: Deep-sea hydrothermal vent chimney 1 | place: Pacific Ocean: Juan De Fuca Ridge
GTTTCAAAATTAACACAGTCAAAGAGGTGAAGATGTTCCATCGGTTTTAGTGCCCCCCACTTACAACCCTCATTAATGGCCCGCTCACAGGATATATCTGGTGTTTGCATAACGACTCGCCCATTTTTCTTGAGGATTCTTCGAATAGACTTTAGATCAGACAGAGGATCTTCAAAGTGCTCAACCACATCTATCGCGGTAATCAAATCATACGCCTCACTTTCAATGTTTTTTTCCACATCACAAAAACGTCCAGAGAAAACATGCTTATTCAATTCCTGGTATGAGTTTAGCAAGGGCCGAACTAATTCAGGTATTAATTCTTCGCCAGATACGTCCCAGCCACGCTCAATCCCTGCCAGCAACAAAAACCCTTTATTGCAGCCAATATCAAAATATTTTATATTTGTATCGTCCACAATCAGATCGCCACAAAATTCAACTATTTTTCTGGCTCTTGCCAATGATTTAGAATAATTTTTGACACCTTCAATTTTCCTGAATGGCATTGTCAGCTTTCGACGAAGATCCTTGAGGAAACCACCATTGTATGCGGAATACAACTCATCAGCTTTCTGTAACACATCAATGTAGATCAAGCCACAATGACTGCATTTCAAATACCGATAATCTTCAGCTTCACAATAAGTTTCAGGTAAGCCATGTTCACCACATACAATACATTCTCTAGTCATTGAATTTCTCTATGGTATTAATTTGTAAGTTACTCAGTTGTTTTTTTGCCAAGCTGAAAACTTCGTCTACCGACGGGTAACCCCCATTTATGCGTAACGCAATATCATGCTCGCCATAGCGAGGCCAGTACCTGAACGGTACCATCCTGTAGTTATCATGATGAAAAAATAGTCCTAGGGTTTTTGTCTCACAGGCAATAGCAAGATTTCGAATTCCAGTATCATTACATATCAATAATTCACTGTTCTGCAAAACAGCTGTGACCTCAGACAAGCTGCGCCTACTCAAAAAAACAAATTCATCCATGTGCCCCAGTTCATTTTTTATTGGCTCAACAGATTCCCATTCGGCGCTACCTTCCAGGATCACATGCTTGTAACCCGGATATTCCGCCGCCATTTTCTTCAGAAGTTCAATGAAACGTGCTTTCGGCCAGCATTTCAGGCTAAGTGATGCGCTGGTAAAATATGCAATATATTTTTCAGTAAAATCAGGCTTTCCCTGTTCGATGCGTTGCATTTTAAAAAGTGGTGGATAGTCTGTCTTTACACCGATAACTTTTAGCATGTCCAGTAATATATCTGCTTCAAAATGCAACTCACTTCTGTAAATGGCTATGTCAAAAATCAATTTTCTCTGCATGGCTCTATAGGGAAAGCCAATTTTTAATTTGGCTTTATTCATTATGCACAACCAAAACGATCTGGAAGTTGCCGCCAGATCAAAAATGAGATCATGGTTTCCTAGTGTTTTCAAGGCTCTAATTTGTGCTTTCCAGCTACCTTTATTTTTATCTTTACCGGGCAGCACATGAATTTGGTCAACCAGATCATCTGGCACACCAATCATATAGTTAGAAACAAGGCTTAACGTCACATGGGCATTTGGAAATGTTTTTCTTAGCTCATGTAAAAATGGGCGCGTCAACACCATATCACCAAGCGCCGCATGTCGAATCACCGCTATGCGGGTAACGGTCTCCGGCTGTATGCTGTTAAGAATGCTAGCTGCATGTTTGTTTGCCCATGCTCCCTGTGAAAACCATAGCTTCATTATCTAGTGCCACATATTAATTTAACTGGAGTATACTCATTTTGATTCTAACCCATCGCTGTCAAGTCTAAATGAAAACACAAAAAATACTCGTTATTCGCAATGACAAACTAGGTGACTTCATGCTCGCCTTTCCTGCCTTTTCTCAACTTAAGCAGAATTTACCGGATACAAAAATACATGTGCTGGTTCCCAACTATACTCTTCCCCTTGCTGAGGCCTGTGAATATATCGATCAGGTCATTATCGATCCAGGCAAAGGATTCTGGAATCTGGTAAAAAATTTACGTAACCAACACTATGACGCTGTGATCACGCTGTATTCCACTACCCGTATTGCTCTGGCCGTTCTTTTTGCCGGTATTCCCGAACGTATCGCACCGGCGACTAAACTGGCGCAAATATTCTACAGCAAACGCCTGACCCAACGCCGTTCTCTTTCCCAGAAGCCAGAATATGCCTATAACCAGGATCTGGTCAATTTCTACCTGCATTTACACAACAACAAACCCGCAGTATTGCCAGAGCCACCTTTTCTACACTTCGATGATCAACATATCAATCTTCTCCGGCAACAGTTCTGCGACAAATATAATATCGACGTAAAATCTCAGTTGATTTTCATTCATCCCGGCAGTGGTGGCTCAGCGGCCAATCTGTCCCTGTCCCAGTTTGCCCAACTCGCACGCAAACTTGATTCAAAAAGAGACATGCATATCATCATATCCTCTGGCCCCGGTGAAGAATGTCAGGCAAAAGAACTTAGCCACCTGCTTGATAACTATCCACATGCACTTTATATTTCTACCGAAGGTCTACGCCGCTTTGCCGAGCACATTCAGTTTGCTGATTTGTTTATTAGTGGCTCCACCGGCCCCCTGCATATTGCCGGCGCGTTAAACCGACCTACCGCTGCCTTTTATACCCGGCGTCAGTCCGCTACTTCCCTGCGCTGGCAAACCTTGAATTCCGATGATCGTAGGTTGGCTTTTTCACCACCAGAATCCGCCGAAATAGAAGACATGAGCCAGATTGATATTGATAACGCAGCAAGACAGATCAGCAAAAAATTTCTCTGCTAATTTTAAAATATTGCAACACAAAGGCGCTATGGCACAAAGTTCGTAAAATTTTACCTGTTCATGCAATCAGCATGCGCTTTTAAGATCAATATACTAATATTTAAATCTTTGCGCCTTGGCGTCTTTGCATTAAATATCCCCCCCTCAGTCAACGCTGCTGGCGTGCCCACAAGTCGGCATATTTAACAAACGTAGAATGAGCGGACAATGCTGCCAGCAAAAATCCCTGTTTGCCATCCAGAAATCCCGCGCGAAAAATATACATCCGCAAAAAACAGGCAAGCGCATGTATCGCACCTTGAAGCAGGCTCGACGTTCTGCCTTTTGCTTCACGCGGGGCCGCCCATGCCGCGGCATAGTGCGCCGATTTAACCAGGTAATGCTCCATGTCCCGATAAGTATAGTGAAGTAGATCGCCTCTTAGTTTTCTGATCTCAAGTTCACCGTCATACTCCAGCTTTTCATGCACCTGCTCGGAACCATAATGCGCACGCAAGCGGGGATAGAAACGCACCTTAGGTGCGGGATACCAGCCGCCATGGCGAATAAAACGTCCAAAACAAAAAGGCAGGATCGGCATACTGTAGGCGGCATCATCGCCTGAGATTAGGGAAAGGATTTCTTCCCGCAACTCAGGTGTGACGCGCTCATCTGCATCAATGGATAAAATCCAGCGGCCATGTGCATGAGACTGAGCACGCTGCTTTTGTACACCGAAACCTTGCCAGTCTGGCTCTATGAAAATGTTATCGGTGTATTGTTTAGCGACATCCAGCGTTTTGTCAGTGCTGCCTGAATCGACCAGCACTATTTCATCCGCCCAGGAGACGGATTCAAGACAATCGGCAAGTGCGCCTTCTTCATTGAACGCAATGACAATGACACTAACAGAATTTTCAGGTAGCTCGTGGGCTGTATTTAGCATGCATTATCCAGGCAAAAAACACGCTCAGAAAAGTAAGGAAGATTGAGCTGAAATTATCATGAATAAATGGGACGTCCGTTAATGAAAAAATCATAAAGCTACTCATTAGAATGATGCCCAAACTAGCAATACGCCGATCATAATGTTTATTATGCACAAAAACATAAAGCGGGTAAAACAACATTAATAGTAAGGCTGACAACCCAGTAATCCCCAAGGTTCCCATGAACTCAAAATAAGCACTATGCACATGGCCATGCGTAATTTTTGTTCTCACCTTGCCATTGCCAAGCTGCTCATTAATTTTTTCTGGCATATTTCCCGGCCCAACCCCCAGCAAAAAATTTTTCTTATTTTCCTTAATAATAATTAAGGACGAACGCCACATTTCAAGGCGATCACCAACCGAGGTTTTCATCACACTGTCATCACTGCTACCAAAATCATGATGAAAATAACTCTTAAATTCATTGGCAGCTACACCGAACCTTAAAGTGATAGAATCAGGTGTATTTATGATCATAACAATCGCGACCATGATTATGGCGACATAACTACTGCCAACCCGCCAAAAAGTCGTTCGTTTCCCAATCAAAAAAGGTATAATAATCAAACTAACGATAGTAACCAACCAGGCATTACGGGCACCCGCAGATATTACCGCCAACAATGCCAACACAACTGCAAGAAGATTAATCACAGCCCATAATTTATTCTTATTTGTCAGCGAAAATATCAGTGAAAACATCGCCAGTAAAACCGATAAATCGCCATAAATAATCGGCCCGTAAATCCCGTTAGGCCGACCAAAGTTTGAAAAGTACGTGTCGTAAATGGCCTGCCCTCCCAACACAATCCCTCCCAGAGGAATCGCCATAATCAGACCCCGCCAAGCGGCAGGATACTGGCGGATATAAAGATAGAAGGGAAAAAAAGCCAGATACTTCATTTCTGTGCCTAGACGATGGTAACTGGCTTCACTCCAGCCTGTTAGCGTACTGGAAAGCAGAATACTGAAAAAATAAAAGCCAAAAATAGCAAACAGAATTTTTTCTTCCCGCTGTAGGGGATTTGACTTTAGTAAAGGCCACGCATAAACAAGAGACAACAACGTAACCAGGGTAAAAACCCCGCTAAGCCAGTGACGCACGCTCAGAGAAAGAATCGGAAACAGGAACAGCAATACGAACAGCGCCTTTTCAGGAAATGCTACCTTGTCCGAAAAGTAGCGCTTAACTTGAGATAAATTTATTTCCATCTAAGAGTATTTCTTCCACATATTCAGGCAATATTTTATTCAAACAATCCGTATGCCCCAGCGGGCAGACTCTCTTAAAACAGGGACTACAATCCAGCCCCAGATAGATTACCTTCGCATTATCAGACAGCGGTGGTGTATACGCAGGATTTGATGAACCATAAATCCCCACCACGCGTGTGCCACTGGCGCAGGCCACATGCATCAATCCTGAATCATTGCTTACCACCGATTGGGTCAAAGCCATCAAATCAACCACATCTTCAAGCTGGGTTCTACCACAAAGATTTACTGCCTGTGGCGCAACTTCGACTATTTTATCAGCTAATGCTTTTTCTTTCTCGGATCCAAAAATCCACACATCAAATCCTTTAGCGTTCAAGCTTTTGGCGAGTTTAGCAAAACTTGCCCGTGGCCAGCATTTTGCCGACCCATACTCGGCTCCCGGCATAAAACCAACGACAGGCCGCCCTCTCGACAATCCCAATTTCCGGCACAGGCGCTGTTGATTTTCTGCATCAACCCGCAGTGCAGGCAATGAAATCGCCGGTGGCAAAGCGGCCTCGCGTTCTTCGCCCAAAGCCACATAGCGTTGCACCGTTTGCTGTAAAACCGTTTTATCTAACGGGCGAATATCATTGAGTACGCCGTAACGCATTTCGCCGCGATAGCCCGTGCGGATTTTCGCAGCGGCAAAAAATGGAACCAGCGCCGATTTGAATGAACGGGGCAGGACAATGGTGCGGTCATAGCGTCTGTTCCTGAGTGAGCGCCCTAGTTTAAAGCGCGCCAGCAGACCCAGCTTGCCATGTCCCACTTCCAGTGTAATCGCACGGTTAACTTCAGGCATCCGTGCCAACAACGGTTCTGACCAGGCCGGTGCCAGCACCTCGATCTCGGTCTCAGGATTACGCTGTTTCAGAGAGATGAACAGGCTCTGCGCCATGACCATATCGCCGACCCAGGCTGGGCCGGCGATCAGGATGCGCTCAGGGTTCACGTTAACGATGCAGCCAGTCCATATACAACTTCACACCTTCTTCTACGGTCTTAAACGACGCGTCATAACCGGCTGCGCGTAAGGCACTGATATCGGCTTCGGTAAAACTCTGGTAACGTCCTTTTAGATGATCGGGGAAGGGAATATATTCCAATTTATTTTTACCGTGCCAGTCGATCACGGCTTTGGCTACATCATTAAACGGCTGGCTGCGTCCAGTGCCCAAATTGAAAATGCCCGACTTGTCGGGGTGACGCATAAACCAGAGGTTCACTGCCACGGTATCGCCGACATAGACAAAGTCCCGCCGCTGCTCGCCATTGCCGTAGCCATCACAACCTTCGAACAATTTCGCCACACCGGTATCATGCATTTGATTATTCACATGAAAGGCGACGCTGGACATACTGCCCTTGTGCTGCTCGCGCGGGCCATAAACATTGAAGTAACGGAAGCCGACGATCTGGCTTTTCGCCGTGGGCAAAATCCGCCGCACGTACTGGTCAAATAAAAACTTGGAATAGCCGTACATGTTCAGTGGTTCTTCGTGTTCACGCTGTTCACTGAACACGCTACCACCGCCATAGACCGAAGCGGAAGACGCATACAAATACGCGATGCCACGTTCGAGACAGTAGTGCAACAAGCTCTTGGAATACTCGTAGTTGTTGCGCATGATGAACTTGCCATCCCACTCGGTGGTGCTGGAGCAGGCTCCTTCATGGAAAATCGCCTCGACCTTGTCGGCAAACGACTCCCCCGCCTCGATGCGGGCGATAAAGTCTTCCTTATCCATGTAGTCGGCAATTTCACAGTCGGCGATGTTTTTAAACTTCACGCCGTTCTTAAGATTGTCCACCACCAGAATGTCGGTCTCGCCCTGCTCATTCAGCGTCTTGACGATGTTGCTGCCGATAAACCCGGCTCCACCTGTCACTATAATCATGCGTCTCGCCTTAAATTATTTCTCTAAAATATTTTTAATAATGTCGCTGGTCGAATGGCCTTCGATGAAATCCAGGATCTGCACCTCACCGCCATTGTCCACCACGCAGCTTCCACCTGCGACTTCTTCCGGTCGGTAATCGCCGCCTTTCACTAATAAATTAGGCAGGACTTTACAGATCAAACGCTCGGGCGTCTCACCCGAAAACGGCACCACCCAGTCCACACATTCCAGTGCGGCCAGTACCGCCATGCGCCGCTCCACAGAATTAATAGGCCGACCTTCGCCTTTCAGTTCTCGCACCGAAGCATCGTCATTCACCGCGATGATCAGCCGTTCACCGAGCTTACCGGCCTGCTGTAAATAAGCCACATGCCCCGGATGCAAAATATCAAAACAGCCGTTGGTCATGACCACGGTTTCATTGTGTTCCTGCGCCTCTTTGACCAACGCCACCAATTGATCTTCTTCGATCACGCCACGTTGCAGCGGCTGTTGCTTGCGCAGCGCAGCGCGTAATTCAGCCGCACTGACCGTTGCCGTACCCAGCTTGCCAACTACGACTCCGGCGGCCAGATTGGCGCAAATCGTCGCCTCAGCCAGATCTCGACCTGCGGCCAGTGATGCCGCCATCACCGAGATGACAGTATCCCCGGCACCGGTCACATCAAACACTTCCTGCGCCTCGGTGGGCAAATGCAGCGCGGGTTTGCCCTGTTGCAACAGGGTCATGCCTTTTTCGCTGCGGGTCACCAATAGCGCCTGCAAATCCAGCTCCACTAATAAGGCTTCGCCTTTTTCGACAATTTCAGCATCACTACTGCAAGCTCCGACCACCGCTTCAAACTCGGACAGGTTGGGCGTAATCAGGGTCACGCCCCGATAAATACTAAAATCACTACCCTTGGGATCGACTAGTACCGGCACCCCGGCAGCACGAGCTTTCTTAATAAAACGCGGAATCTGGCTCAGCGTACCCTTGCCATAATCAGACAGAATCAACGCCCCCGACTCGGGCAAGGCCTTATCCAGCTCGGCTAATAATCCAGCGGGATCCTGTTCACTGAAGCCATCTTCAAAATCCAGCCGAATCAATTGCTGATGGCGGGACAACACTCGCAGCTTGGTCACCGTCGCACAGTCGTCCAGCGCCTGAAAATGGCAGCTCACGCCCTGCTGTTTCAAAATATCTTCTAACGCGCCAGCCGCCTCATCTTTGCCGGTAAAACCTAATAATTTGGGAACAGCACCGAGCGCGGCAATATTTAAGGCCACGTTACCGGCACCGCCGGGGCGTTCCTCGGCATTGTTCACATGCACCACCGGCACCGGCGCTTCCGGGGAAATACGCGAGGTATTGCCATGCCAGTAGCGATCCAGCATCAGATCACCGACCACCAGCACGCGCGCTTTATCGAACTCTGGAAGTTGCTTCATACTGACACCAGGCCTCAGGAAGCTTCGCCAATTTTATCTTTAAGAATATACAGCGCACCACAATACGGGCAGCGTGATTCGCCGTTGTCCTCAATCGGCAAAAACACCCGCGGGTGCGAATTCCACTGGCTCATATTGTCCATCGGGCAATGCAGAGGCAAGTCTGCGGTGGTGACTTCGTAACGACTCACAGCATTGGCCTGTAGCGTTTTTTTGCTGCCACTACTGTCGATCTTATTACTCATTAATTCTCTCCTAATTGTAGGTACGCCTTCAGGCGTACCAGTGCGACTCAAGTCGCACCTACATTGCCGCCAATCACTTAACCAGATCAACCCACGCCGCGTATTTATCACCCAGCTCATCCAGCCGACCATGCACCAGATCAAAATACTGCGCCTGCAGTTTTTCGGTGATCGGCCCACGCCCACCATTACCAATCTGCCGCCCATCCAGTTCGCGGATCGGCGTGACTTCCGCCGCACTGCCGGTGAAAAAGGCCTCATCGGCAATATAGACTTCATCGCGGGTAATGCGTTTTTCGCGCACTTCCAGACCGTTGTGTTGCGCCAACGCAAAAATAGTCTCGCGGGTAATACCTTCCAGCGCCGAGGTCAGATCCGGGGTATAAATAATGCCATTACGAATAATAAAAATATTCTCGGCGCTGCCTTCAGCCACATAGCCATCGACATCCAGCAGCAGCGCCTCATCGTAACCGTCACGCAGGGCTTCCTGTAACGCCAACATCGAATTCATGTAATTGCCATTGGCCTTGGCCTTACACATGGTGATGTTGACGTGATGGCGGGTAAAGGACGAGGTCTTGATACGAATGCCTTTCTCCAGCACTTCCTCGCCCAGATAAGAACCCCATTCCCAAGCGGCAATAGTCACATGCACTTTAAGGTTGTCAGCACGCAGCCCCATGCCTTCGGAACCATAAAAACACATGGGGCGGATATACGCAGTATCCAGATTATTTTCCCGTACCACCGCTTTTTGCGCGGCATTTAAGGTGTCTTTATCAAAGGGCATGGGCATACCCAAAATATGCGCGGAACGGAACAGCCGATCAGTATGTGCTTGCAGGCGGAAAATCGCCGTACCTTGCTCAGTTTTATACGCGCGCAGACCTTCGAACACACCCATACCGTAATGCAGGGTATGGGTCAGTACGTGGGTCTTCGCCTCGCGCCAGGGCACCATTTCCCCATCCAGCCAGATTAAACCATCTCGGTCTGCCATCGACATACTGCATCACTCCAAAATTCTGATTCTAAACTCAACGTTCAATAAGGCGCGTATTCTATTAGAAATCAGGCCGTTTGTCGTATTTGCTTTTTCTCCATCATGAAAGCACAAGCTCTAAATCTTTAATCATTTTTAACGCAAAGGCGCAGAGGCGCAGAGGACGCAAGGTATTTGTTTACATTCGTTGAGAAAAACACGTAACGTTCTCTGCAAACCCCACGCCTTTGCGTGGAGTCTTTTCTATTCGTCCATCCATTCACGCCAAATCCGGCTCACCGCCTCACGCCACTCGACAAACTCTGAATCTGCCACTAACTTGCCCTGTTCCTGCAAGGCCAGTCGGTGCAAGCGTCCACGATAGTGCTGATAAGCTTCTGTTAGTACCGCCACCTGCTCGACACTCATCAGAGCATTCTCTGCCAGCCCCTCAAGTAGTCGAATCGTATCCGTAAATACCGTCAGTGACGGGTGTCTCTGCGCCCAGGCCAGCACCGCAAACTGCGCCATAAACTCGATATCGACTATGCCCCCCATTCCCTGCTTGAGATCAAACTGGCCAGCTGATTTTTTCAGTAACTCCTTACGCATACGCTGACGCATGGACAGGATCTCCTTGCGTACGCTTTGTTCTGCTCGTGTCTGGCAGAGAATGTCCCGGCGTATTTTATTGAAATGCTCGGCGATATCGGGATCTCCGGCAACAAAGCGCGCACGCACTAACGCCTGATGTTCCCAGTTCCAGGCCTTATCCTGCTGGTAACTGGCGTAACTGCTAAGCGAACTGACCAGCATGCCCGAAGCCCCATCCGGGCGCAGGCGCAGGTCAATATCGTAGAGCACTCCAGCCGGGGTGTGAGCGGTAAGAATATGTATCAGGCGCTGGCCGAGACGGGCATAAAAAACCGGCACCGCCAGCGGAGCCTCCCCCCCCGTCATCTCATCAGCCCGCTCACCACCGTGCAGAAATACCAGATCCAGATCCGAGCCATAGCCCAGCTCCAGCCCACCCAGCTTGCCATAGGCAATAATGGCAAAACCCTTGTCCTGCTCCTTGCCGGGCGGCGCGCCATGGCGCACAAGCAGATCCTGCCAAACCAGATCCAGTGCCCCCTCTAATACCACCTCCGCGATCCAGCTTAAGTGGTCGCTTACCCTCATCAGCGGCAAAGCCCCAACTTGATCCGCTGCCGCCACCCGCAACACATTGCTGTGATGAAAATGACGTAGAGCATCCATCGCTAGCTCAAGATCTCCGGCCTCACAACTCACCCTGCGCTGGCGCAGCTCTGCACACAATGCCGGTTTGTCCGGCGGCGCATAGAGGCTACGCGGATCCAGTAATTCATCCAGCAACAGCGGTTGCTGGGCGAGATAACGGGCAATCCAGGGACTAGCACTACACAGTTTCACCAGTTGCGACAGCGCCAGCGGATATTCCACCAGCAACGCCATGTACACGCTACGTCGGGCAATCTGCTCAAGTAATTCCAGGGTGCGAACCAGCGTCACATCAGAATTAGCAACTTGTCCACTCGCGCCCAATAATAAAGGCATAAGCCGGTCAAACCGCTTGCGACTTTGGCTGGGCAGAGAAAGATAGCGACGACTCGAACGCAACTGACGCAGACGACGCAAAACGTCCTTAACATCATCAAAGCCGGTCTCCCGCAATACAGACTGAGCCTGCTCTTCATTTTCAGTCTCAAGCCCAGTCTGCCAGAGCAGATCCAGCACCGCCTGTGGGGTATCCTCCTGCTCCTCAGCCTGAGGCGCATCAAAGACCTGGGCGAAGTGACGATGCACCGTCTGCCGTTGCTGCTCCAGTGCTACCTGATACTCATCCCAATCGACATACCCCATTGAAAAGGCCAGTCGCAGTTGTGCCTCCGGCTCGGTAGGCAGAATGTGGGTTTGTCTGTCTGCCCAGGCCTGCAAACGATTCTCACTGCGGCGCAAAAATTCATAGGCCTGCAATAATTCATCGACTGTGGTCTGCGGCAAATAATTCTGCTCACGTAAATGGGCAAAGACGGCAAATAAACTGGGCGTTTGTAAGGCGCGATCCTGCCCCCCACGAACCAACTGGAAGAGCTGGGCAATAAACTCAACCTCACGAATGCCGCCCTCACCCAACTTGATATTATCAGCCATATCTTTGCGTCGAACTTCACGCATAACCATGGCCTTCATCTCACGCAAAGCCTCAAAGGCACCAAAATCCAGATAATGGCGATAAACGAAGGGACGCAAGCTGCTCATTAACTGTTCCCCAGCAAATCGATCCCCGGCCACCACCCGTGCCTTGATCATGGCGTAGCGTTCCCAGTCACGGCCATGAATCAGGTAGTAGTTTTCCATTGCTGAAAAACTGACAGCCAACGGCCCACTCTCGCCAAAAGGTCGCAAGCGCATGTCTACCCGAAACACAAAGCCGTCGGCGGTCGGCGCGTCCAGCGCTTTTATTAGTGCCTGTCCCAGACGAGCAAAAAACTGAGCATGGCTGAGCGATTTACCACTATGCTGAATGTCACCTTCTTCTCGATAGGCAAAAATTAAATCTATATCGGAGGACAGATTCAGCTCCGTCGCCCCCAGCTTGCCCATCCCCAGCACCACCAGTCCCAGCGGCTCACCCTGCGCATCTCGCGGCGTACCCAGCTCGTCACACTGCCAGCCATATAGACGCGCCAGCGTGGCATCGATGCAGGCCTCGGCCAGGGTAGAAAGATCATGCAGGGTTTGGCTGAGATCTGCCCAACCCGCCAGATCTCGCCAGATAATGCGCAACATATGCTGGTTGCGATAACGCCGCAGTTGTTGCTGTAGCTCAGCCTCATCGGCCACCGCAGCCAGCAGCGTGTACAGCGGCTGATGATCCACCTCGGCTTGTTCCACCAGCCCATCCAGTAACCAGTGCGGCTGACGCAGGCAGGCTTTCATCACAAAATCACTGCCCGCCCAAACCATCGGCAAACTACTGGCAATGCTTTCTGCTAACGCCTCTTCGGTGTGCTGCTGCCAGTCTGCCCAGTTATCCGCGAGCCGCGCACACAGTGGTTCGGGTAAGGCCGCCAGCGCAGTCTCGACCGCGCTCATCCCGAGCTGGCCGTATGTGTAGGTAGCCGAGTCAGTAGCGCTAGAAGATCGTTTAATTCAGGATAATTTGCACCGACACTACGAATGTAATCCAGGGTGCGGGGAATATCGTCAAGATAAGCGGGCTTTTGATCTCGATAATTCAGTCGTGCAAATATACCGCTGGCCTTAAGGTGACGTTGAATCCCCATCAGATCAAACCAGCGCATGAACTGCGCCAGACTCACGCTGGTGGGCAGGATGCCCGCAGCCTGCGCCTGAGTAAAATATGCTTCGACCCAGCCACGAACCCGTTCAGCTGGCCAGACGATATAGCAGTCACGCAGCAAAGAAACCAGATCGTAGCTCAGCGCGCCAATTACCGCATCCTGAAAATCCAGAATGCCCGGGTTAGCAACTGAATTAGAGTCAGAGTTAGAGCCAGAATCAGGATCGCAGATCATTAAATTCCGTGAATGATAATCACGGTGCACGATCACCTGTGGTTGAGCGAGTGCCGCATCGGCAAGAAAGCTAAACGCCGTATCAAGATTGCTCTGTTCCTGCTCACTCAATGACAGGCCGAGATGACGCTGTAAATACCAGTCGCGGAACAGGTTCATTTCGCTCATCAACAAGGCGCGATCATACGGCGGTAGCGCCGCTGTCTGTAGCGTATCTGCTGCGGCTGACTGCAAGGTGATCAACGCCTGCACCGCATCGCCATACAGCGTATCGGCGCTGCTCTCATCAAGCTCGGATAGATACAGGCGCTCACCTAGATCATCCAGCAAGAGGATGCCCTGCTCAAGATCCTGCGCCCGCAGCTGTGGCACATTTAGCCCCAATGATGCAAATAGCGAGGAGATCGCAATAAATGGGCGGCAGTCCTCCTGCTCAGGGGGCGCATCCATCACAATATAGTGCTGGCCGTGATCATTGATCCGAAAATAGCGGCGAAAACTGGCATCAGCCGAAGCCGGTGTCAGGATGAAATCCTGATGGCCGAGCGTGTGCACCAGCCAGTCATGAATCAGACCAAGGCGTGGATCATTCTTTTTATTCATGTCGCATTATATATAGACCTGCGATAGATACTGCAAGCACCGAGTAGGCTATGCAATAATACTTTCTGTTTTAAAATCATCTTGCATAACATGAGCCCGTAATTAACGCCGGTGATGACAATAAAAATCTTTTTCTACACATTGATGCATTGCCTGCGCTACCCACTCCTGCCGTGCCTGCTTATAAGCCTGAGCTTGATTCCCGCTCACAACCTTTACGCGCAGACTAATACCAACATGACCGCCATCATGCCGGTGAAGGAATTTCTTTGTGGCCCCCCTGCATCCTGGCCACAGATTCCGCTCTATGTGGATGAATCAACCCATGTTCAGGCTGATGAAGCACAAATGGGCAATGACAATATCACCACCTTCACTGGCAACGTGATCATCAATCGCGGCGATAACCAGCTTGAAACCAATCAGGCGCGTTATTTTCACGAAAAAAATGAAGTCGAAGCACAAGGTAATGTACACCTGATTACACCCAGCATGCAGCTATGGGGCAGTGATGCCCGCTACAACATGGACAAAGAAAACGGCATTCTGAACAATGCGCGTTATCTCACGATAGATGAGAGAAAAGGTGATGCCGACAATATCGAGATTATTGATCCTGCACGCATGGCATTGAACACGGCTAGCTATACCAGCTGTAACACCGAGGATCCTGACTGGATGCTCACCGCCAGCCGCCTCAAGCTCGATACTGAATCCCGTCAGGGTTATGCCACTCACGCCGTCGTGCGTTTCAAGGGCGTACCGTTTTTCTATTTCCCCTACATGCGTTTCCCGATTGGCGATGCGCGTCTCACCGGTCTGCTGCCACCCAATATCGGCAACTCCCAACGCCACGGCGCACAGATATTACAGCCCTTTTACTGGAATATTGCCCCGGATCGGGATGCCACCATTACCCCGTGGTATATGGATTACCGTGGCACCATGCTGATGACCAAGTTCCGCTATTTAAATCCAGGCAGCAAGGGTCAACTGGAACTGGATTATCTGCCTGATGACAAACTCTTCGGTGCCAATCGTGGCCGTGTCAAATGGCAGCATCAGAGTACCGCGATCAGCGGCTGGGCAACGGAGATCAACTACAACAAGGTCAATGACGAAGATCACTTCCTCGACTTCGGCACCACCATCAACAGCTCCAACCCGACTCATTTACAACAAAAAGCCGCGCTCTCCTATAACGCGCTTAACTGGAACATCAAGGCGCAGGCGCTGGCTTATCAAAAACTTTCCGGCAGCACACCGTATGAGCGTCTGCCTCAACTAAGCTTCAGCACACGTCGGCCTAAATATGAAAACGAATGGCATCCCGGCGTCAATGCTGAGCTGGTGACTTTTGCCCGCAACGATACCAGTGTGCAGGGCACCCGTCTGAATATGACTCCCTATCTCAGTCTACCCTTGAGCAACGAGGCCATGTTCCTGACCCCCAAACTAAGCTGGCAATTCACCGCCTACGATCTGGAAAATACCAGCTCAACACAAACCCCGGATGCTTCCCGTGATCTGCCTATTTTCAGCCTCGACAGCGGTATGTTCTTTGAACGCAGCCTGAGCATGGGTAGCAACAACTTACTGCAAACGCTGGAACCACAACTGTTCTATGTTTACGCTCCCTATCGAGATCAGGATGACATCGCGGTATTCGACAGCGGCCAGGTCAGCTTCAATATCAACGATCCCTTTCGCGAAAACCAGTTTACCGGCGCGGATCGAGTGGAAGATGCCAACCGCCTGACCGCCATGCTCACTACCCGTTTTTTTGACGAAGATAGCGGCACGGAACGGCTCATGGCGCGCATCGGTCAGCTCTATTATTTCGCTGATCGACGCGTCACCCTGCCCGGTGGCTCGGTGCAAACCAGTCGCCGCTCACCGATTATCGCCGAGCTTAACAGCCGTCCCTTCAGCAATTTTTATATTGTCAGCAATGTGCAGTGGGACACGAAAACTAAAGATTACAGTGACGGCAATCTGCGCCTCGAATATCAACCGACCTCACGGCTGGATCTGCGCATGAATTACCGCTACAAAAAGAACAGTCTGGAAACCAACGAAAGCCTGCTGCGCTGGCGCATCACCTCTAACTGGTACATCGGCGCACGCAAACTCTATGACATTAAATACCACCGCCAGCAGGAATCCGAGTACAGCCTGCGCTATGACAGCTGCTGCTGGGCCTTAAAACTCAGCAGCCGTCAACGCTTTATAAAAATTGACGAACCGGATGAAAAATCCGTCTACTTCGAACTGGAACTAAAGGGCTTATCCAGCTTCGGCAGTAAGATGTAGGTGTGCTTTCAAGCGCACCTGTAACCAGGATAAAATCTGTCGCAGTAAACACCGCCCCCCAAACACAGGGAATTACACCCGAGCCAATAAATGCTATCCTTGCCGGTCTGTTTTTTGCTGAACGCCGAGTCTTAACCTGCATGAAAACCCTGCCATTATTATTTCTCTTCCTCAGTCTGCTGGGGGTCTCGCCAACAATGCTGGCAAAAGAATCCAGCATCACTGAACTCGACAGCATCATTGCCGTGGTCAACGATGACGTTATTACTCAGGTTGAACTCGACAACCGTCTGCAACTGATCAAACAACAACTTGGCGCACGGACTCAACTCCCTGACGATGCGGTTCTGCGTAAGCAGGTGCTGGAACGCATCATCATGGAAAAAGTTCAGTTACAGATTGCCAAACGCTCCGGTATTCGCATAGATGATGAAACCGTCAACCGGGTGATTGAAAATATCGCCAAAGAAAACAAACTCAACATGGAACAATTTCGCCAGCTGCTGGCGCGTGACGGGATGGCCTTTGCTGACTTTCGCAGCAGCATTAAAAACGAATTAATCATTAACGAACTGCGTAAGCGACAGGTCAATAGTAAAGTCAGTGTCAGTGAGCAGGAAGTGGATAATTATCTGGCCAATCAGGCCAACATCAACAATCGGGAAGAGGAATATCTGCTCGGTCATATTCTTGTCGCCACCCCCGAAGCCGCCACCCCGGATCAAATTCAAAAGGCACGTAGCCGCGCCAACAGCCTGCGCGAGCGCCTACAGAAGGGCGAAGATTTCTCCAGTATTGCGATTGGTAACTCCGATGGCCCACAGGCGCTTAAAGGTGGCTCTCTTGGCTGGCGCAAAGCGGAGCAAATGCCCACATTTTTCAGTAATATTATTGGCACTATGGAAGTCGACGATATCAGCCTGCCGCTGCGCAGCGCTAGCGGCTTTCATATTATCAAGCTGCTGGACAAACGCCATCCAGAACTTTCCCACGAAGTGCAACAGACGCTGGCTCGGCATATTCTGATTAAACCCAACCAGGTGGTGAGTAACGAAGATGCACAAACCCATCTGCAATCCCTGCGTAACCGCATTATCAGCGGCGAAGATTTTGGCCAGCTGGCGCGAGGCCATTCCGCCGATACCGCCTCAGCCGCTGAAGGCGGCAGTCTTGGCTGGAGCAGCCCCGGCGCGATGGTGCCGCAGTTTGAAGACGCCATGAACAAGCTGGAGCCCGGCCAGATCAGCCAACCCTTCCGCACCCAGTTCGGCTGGCATATCGTTCAGGTGATGTCACGGCGCAAACATGATGACAGCGAGCAATTCATTCGCAATCAGGCGCGTCAGGTTATCGGTAAACGTAAGTCAGAAGAAGCCGCACAAAACTGGGTTCGACGCATGCGCAGTGAATCGTATGTGGAATATCGGTTTAACCAGTAATGAATAGAAGAAAACCCAGGGCAGCGACACAACGACGCAACGTGCGCTTTTTCAGAGAAAGCGCCTCCTCGACATACCGTCAAGTGCAACCTTCATCTCGTCTATATCTTTGCGTCCTCTGCCCCTCTGCGCCTTTGCGTTGAAAAAAAATGCCGGTCGCACCACTCATATACACCCCCGGTGAACCCGCTGGCATCGGTCCGGATCTCATCATCCAGTTGGCTCAGCAAACTCTGCCCTGCTCACTGCTAGTCATTGCCGATCCGGCATTACTCACCGCTCGTGCCGCCCAGCTTGGCTTACCGTTAACAATTCACGAATACCCACAGCCAGCCATTGCCCATCAACCCGGCCACCTCAGCGTACTGCCCGTTCATCTAGCTCAGCCCTGTGAGTCAGGACAACTCAATCCGGCAAATTCAAACTATGTATTAGAAACCCTGCGCCAGGCGGTGGCTGGCTGTCAGTCCGGCGAGTTTTCCACTTTAGTCACCGGTCCCGTACACAAGGCCACGATCAATGAGGCCGGTATCGCTTTTACCGGGCACACAGAATTTCTGGCCGAGCTGACCGATACTCCTCAGGTAGTGATGATGCTGGCCACCGCAGGCCTGCGCGTTGCACTGGCCACCACCCACTTGCCACTGAGCCAGATTAGTCAGGCCATCACCCCTGAGTTGCTGGAAAATGTCATTCGCATCTTGCGACAGGGTTTGCAGACTCA
>VAPK010268034.1_pt1 | contig 18266 bp, 18 predicted proteins | sample 3395031 | NCBI WGS metagenome assembly VAPK01 (sample SAMN08290443, study PRJNA428436) | hydrothermal vent metagenome | isolation source: Deep-sea hydrothermal vent chimney 1 | place: Pacific Ocean: Juan De Fuca Ridge
ATAACACAATCATTTCCAAGGATTTTAAAGATAATCCGGAGTTCATGAATCAGGCGCGTCAAATAGGTAAACAACTATGGGATGCAGGTTTACCTGTATTTGATGATGTAATAAGTGATACTTATGACTGGAAATTACCCGAAGGTATGAAAAAGAGTGATAAAAATCTTCAGGCTTATAAAACGTCAAAATTCATGGAGCGATTTAATGAGATGCAACCGGGTATAACAGAGGTAATTCTTCATTGTACGGACCCATCAGACGTTTTTGAGCACATAACAACATCCGGAGAAACACGAAAAGGAGATCTTTTAGCTATGCTCGATCCAAAATTAAAAGCATATATCAAAAATGAGGGTATTGTTTTGACAACCTGGAGAGAACTGTCCGAAAGAAGAAATAAAATGAGGGAATGATTATTTGAATGGGACTGACTATTAAATCATACCGTACTGGAGCATCTTTTTGCTAAAGTTGTAAAATACTGATATTAAGTTTCTTAATAAAAAATATAATATATTTCTAAAAAATAAGAGATTCCATTTTAAATAATTATTTTTGCAGCTGATTTTAAAATTTAGATGCTTTGAATGAATATTTGAACAAATGGACTTATAAACGTGTACTACAATCACTTGTTGGTTTATATTTTGTGTGGAATTATTTGGAAGATGGAAGTAATTTTTCTTTGATTTTTGGTGGCCTAATGCTCGTACAATCACTATTAAATGTTGGCTGTTTTAGTACGAAAGGATGTAGCACACCAAATGAAGATACAAATGATATGCAACCATTTGCTAAGAACATTAAAAAAGTGAAGATAAAATAGACTTTAGATTAAACTCCTGTTTTAAGTAAAAAAATCGCCTCAAAAATGAGGCGATTTTTTATTAAGAAAAAGTGTAAACCTTATATCTTTTTATTACCGAAATATTTCATAAACTGAACCCTTTCAAATTCTGCAGGATTTTTATTGTCATTGGTCAATTTACCTCTAAACTGATCAATATTTAAGAATTTGTGTTTACCCATCCATTCTTCCAGTTCACTAAGTATTTTAGTTACCTGTTCAGAACCATTGATAAAAATTGTGGATGCCAGTTGAATGACATCTGCACCAACCAGTAACAATTTAATAGCAGAAGAAGCATCGTGTATTCCAGTGGAGGCAGCTAATGAGCAATTCACTTTATTTGAGTTCAAAGCGATCCATCTAAGTGGTAATGTAAAATCATCTGGGTTGCTAAAAATATTGGAAGAAGTGATTTCCAGTTTGTCAATATCAATATCCGGACTATATGAGCGATTGAATAATACCAATCCTGCAATACCGGTTTGATCCAATTTATGGATCATTTCAGAGATATTAGTGAAATAATGGCTCATTTTAACTGATACAGGGATATTGATGCTGGATTTCACTTTTGTGATAATTTTAATATATTCATTTTCAATATCCTGAGCAGTTTTCTGATTGTCAGAAGGTAAAATAAAAATATTCAGTTCCAGAGCATCCGCACCAGCTTTTTCAAATTGCACGGCAAAATCTGTCCAGTCCTGTGAGGATACGCAATTGATACTTGCAATAACAGGAATATAAAGCGCTTGTTTTGTATCTTTGATCAATTGAATATATTTATCCAGACTTTCCTTTTTTAGGTCATAATCGTAATAATCTAAAAATTCAAGACTACTATGGAATTTATCATCCATATCCATATTGTGATGAAAGTCATTGATGATCTCTTCTTCAAAAATAGATTTAAGAACAACAGCAGATACACCACTTTTTTCAAGTTCTATTAAATGTTTGATGTTTCCTGTGTAGCTTGAACTGGCTGCTACAATTGGATTTTTAAGATATAATCCCAAATATTGTGTAGTAAAATCAGTCATACTTTCTACTTTTTGATTTTATTTTGTATGTATTTATCCATTCCGGTAGCAGCATCTCTACCATCTCCCATCGCTAAAATTACGGTTGCACCTCCTCTTACAATATCGCCTCCGGCAAAAATATCTTCAATAGAAGATTGAAAATCATCATTCACTTTGATCGTTCCCCATCGGGTTGTTTCCAACCCTTTCACACTTTTAGGAATCAAAGGATTTGGAGAAACACCAACAGCCACAATAACCACATCTACCGGTATTTTATATTCCGATCCTTCAATAGGAACAGGACGTCTTCTTCCTGATGCATCTGGTTCACCCAATTCCATTTTTTGGACAATCATTTCCTTTACTCTTCCTTTATTATCGGCAATATACTCAATTGGATTGGTAAGATTCAAAAATTCAATTTCTTCATCTATGGCATGTTCTACTTCTTCCACTCGAGCCGGCATTTCGTCACGGGTACGTCTGTAAACGATCATTGCTCTTTCAGCACCAAGTCTTTTGGCAATTCTCACAGAATCCATTGCAGTATTACCACCACCGATAACTGCTATGTTTTTACCCAAAGAAACAGGAGTATCATAATCATCTTTTGCGGCACCCATTAAGTTAACTCTGGTGAGGAATTCATTGGAAGAAAAAATTCCATTAAAATTTTCACCGGGAATATTCATAAAACGAGGAAGACCAGCACCGCTTGCAACAAAAAATGCTTCAAATCCACGCTCTCTTAAAACTTCAATAGAAGCAGTTTTTCCAACAATAAAATTGGTTACAAACTTTACGCCCATTGCTTTGACATTGTTTATTTCAACATCAACCACTTTATTTGGCAACCTAAAGTCGGGTATTCCATATTTTAATACGCCACCAATTTCGTGTAAAGCTTCAAAAACAGTAACATCATAACCCATACGCGCCATATCAGTAGCCCAGGCCAGTGAGGCAGGTCCTGATCCAACGGATGCTACTTTAATACCGTTGCTTTCGGCAACATCAGGAGTAGCGAGTTTACCACTATTTTGTTCATAATCAGCAGCAAATCGTTCTAAAAAACCAATTGCTACTGGGGCTTCATTTAATTTTATACTATAAAAACACTGGGCTTCACATTGTTTTTCCTGCGGACAAACCCTACCGCAAACTGCAGGTAATGAATTGGTTTCTTTGATAATTTTAGCAGCACCCAAAAAATCACCAATTTCAATTTTTTTGATGAATTTAGGAATATAAATATTCACCGGACAACCAGAAATACAGGTAGGATCAGGGCAATCAATACATCTTCTGGCTTCCTGCATTGCCAACTGCTCCGTCAGACCTAAATTAACTTCTTTGCCATTTTTATTTCTGATTTTAGGATCTTGTTCCAACATTTTAGTACGGGTCATTGCAACCCGTTCTTTGGTCTTCATGCTTTTTCTAATATCTGCTCTCCATTCAATCTTTCGCTGGTCTTTATAAAACTGTTTTAAATCCATCTGTGTTTTTTTAGAATTGAATATTAGGATAAACTGGCCATATGTTTTTCATAAGCTTTGGCTTCATCTTCTTTATATGCAGAAAGTCGCATCATCATTTCATCAAAATCAACCTGATGTGCATCAAATTCCGGTCCGTCAACGCAAACAAATTTTGTTTGACCACCAACTGTAATTCTACAGGCACCACACATTCCCGTTCCGTCCACCATAATGGTATTTAAACTAACCAATGTTTTGATATCATATTTCTTGGTTGTAAGAGCAGCAAATTTCATCATAATAGCAGGGCCAATAATAATAGAAAGATCAATCTTCTCTCTTTTGATTACCTCTTCCATACCATGGGTTACCAGACCTTTTTTCCCGTAGGATCCATCATCTGTCATAATAATTACTTCATCAGAATGTTCCCTGATTTGATCTTCAAGTATTAACAGATCTTTATTTCTAGCAGCTAAAACTGTGATAACTCTGTTACCAGCCTCTTTTAAAGCGCTGACTATTGGTAGAAGGGGAGCGGTTCCAACACCACCACCGGCAGCAAGAACTGTTCCTACTTTTTCTATATGAGTAGCTTCTCCTAAAGGTCCAGCAATATCTGTAATGGTATCTCCAACATTTAACATGGAAAGTTTTTTAGAGGTAACACCTACAATTTGAACAACTAGGTCAATGGTTCCTTCTTCAATATTCGCTCCTGCGATGGTAAGAGGAATTCTTTCACCTTTTTTGCCCATTTTTATGATCACAAAATGTCCGGGTTTTCTGCTCAAAGCAATATCCGGTGCATGAATGACCATTTTGAAAACATTTTCAGAAAAGTATTCTTTTGATAAAATATTATTCATTTAAATCTCTTTTTGGATTGTTCTTTATTATTTCTTTAAAAGTAATTGATCAATACCTTTTACGGCATTAAATCCATCCGCTATCGCCGAGATTGCATCAGAATTTCCAAATTTTACAGCATCTCCTCCGGCAAAAATTTTGGTATCTCCTGTTTGACGCAAATCATTTACTTGAATTTTACCTCTTTCAATAAGAACATCCTCTTTATAATTTTCAGGTAACCATTCAAAATCAGCTTGCTGGCCAATAGCGCCAATTACGGTATCACATTCGTAAATCGTTTCAGAACCTTCAATGGCAACTGGTCTTGGTCTGCCACCATCCTGGGCAACCATTTTTGCAAGTACATACTCAATTCCTTCTACTTTTCCTTCCTTATTTTTGATAATTTTAGTTGGAATAGCCTGAGGTACAATTTTTACACCTTCGTGTTCAGCACCTTCTATTTCTTCCCAGTCTGCAGGCATGTCTTTCACTCTACGTCGATATAATATGGTAACATCTGCACCAAATCTTGCAGCAACACGCGCACCATCAATGGCAACATTACCACCACCAATTACTGCAACTTTTTTACCAACATCATATTTTCCTTCACTATTAATGATCGTAAGGTAATCGATTGCCGGAATTACACCCGGTATGTCTTCATTTTTGATACCAATATTCCATGGTTTTTGTAAGCCAATACCAATAAATACGGCATCGTTATCTTTGTAAATAGCATCAAAAGAAATATCTTTTCCTACACGGGTATTGTATTTGATCTTAACACCAATACTCTCCATATACTGTATCTGTTTATCGATACTTTCAATTGGGAAACGGTATTTTGGAATACCATACATAATCATACCACCTGCATGTGCCTGTGCTTCATAAATAGTTACATCGTAACCTTTTAAAGCAAGATAATAGGCAGCGGTTAATCCGGCAGGACCGGCACCAACAATTCCAACAGAGAATCCGTTAGGTTCTTCAATTTGAGGATCAACAATTTCTTTAATTAACTCAACAGTAGGAGCGGTTTCTGTGGCATATCTTTTTAGCCATCTAATAGCAACAGCATCACCACGAACCTGCATTGCACATACATCTTCACATAAGCGGGTACAAACTTTACCACACATTTCAGGTAGCGGGTTGTTGTCGTAAATTATTCTTAAGGCATCATCATCATGACCGCTGGCAATAGCGTTGATGTATTCAGGAATATGCATATTTTCCGGACAGGCTTCTGTACATAATCCACAAGAAATACAACGATCTGCTTCAGCACGGGCTTCTTCCTCTGAATAACCCAAAACTACTTCTGCAAATGATTTTACACGTTCTTTTCCTTCCAGTTCCCTCATAGGAATTCTATCATAAAGAGATAGAGAATTTTCCATATCACAGGTATAAGAAAGAATGTCTTTTCCTTCCGGATTATCTAATCCTGGTGTAAGTAAAAAATCATTGGGATTGTCAGAAACAAAAAGATAGTCTTTTGTCAGGTTTAAAGAACCCGTAGGGCAAACATCTACACAAAGTGCACACCAGCAACAACGTCCGTTGTCAATTCTTGGCCGTAATCCACTGTCTCCTTTATTCCCTTCAATATTTTCTAATGAGATCATGTCAATGGCGTCATTCTGGCAAATTGTTGAACAATTCCCACAACCTATACACTGATCCAGATCATTATAATGGAACCCTCTGTAGTTATCAGAAGCCTCATTGCATTCATATGGATATTGAATTGTATGAGGTTTCTTGAACAGCTGTTTAACAGCTCCAAGCGGTTGTAATAATCCTTTTAAGTCGATAAAGCTCATATTCTTTGGCTTTTATTTTTATTATTTAATTCCAATGTAAAGAATATACGAAGGAATGGATTTTGCTTTATTTTTATTACCTCTCAATTTCCGGTGGACATACACCTAATGAATTCAAAATAAAGGAAACATCAGAAATATTTTGTCCCGGTAATATTTTTTCTAGAACTGTAACACCGTGTGTATAAGCTGCTCCTTTTACATGAACCCTGTAAGGTTTGTTTCCACCATCACTGGTAACATGAAAACCAATTTCACCACGCACACTTTCAGTTCTTGCCCATGCCTGTCCTGCAGGAACTGTCCATTTCATTGGATTACTCACTTTATTATAATAAGCACCATCTGGCATATCGGTAATTGCCTGGCGAATAATTCTAATGGATTGTCTTGCTTCTTCCTGCCTTACATGTGCTCTTGCCCATATATCACCACCTTCAAAGGTAGGAACGTCAAAATCAATCTTGTCGTAAACTTCATAGGGTTCATCAATTCTAACATCCGATTTGATACCTGTACCTCTTAATACCGGACCAACAACACCCCATTCAATAGCTTTGTCTTTTGGTACAATACCAACACCCTGTGCTCTTTTTTGGAAAATAGTATTGTCAAACATGATCTTGTTGTAATCAGTAAGTCTTTTTTCTATATAATCCATGGTGCGTAAAACCTTGTCAGCCCAGCCTTTTGGAATATCTCTTCTTACTCCTCCCGGCCAGATATACATGTGGTAAATCCTACCACCTGTAAGATCTTCAAAAAGGTCTAAAATATAATTTCTGTCTCCAACCGACCATTGTGGTGTTAAATACAATCCTGACGAACCTGACTGTCCGGCGTACCATAACATAAAAGACTGTAATCTTGCAAGTTCCATTACGATTACCCGAATATATTTGGCTCTTTCAGGAACTTCACGATTGTCCAGATCTTCCACAGCTCTTGCGTAAGTCAATTCCATTGGATCCGGTTCTGGAACACAAAAACGGCAGAGTAGGGTAAAGGCCTGTATCCAGTTACGTCTTTCAATTAATTTTTCAAAAGCACGGTGTAAATAGCCAACATGTGTTGTAGCACTAACTACTGTATCTCCCTGAACTTTTAGTTTGATCATCATATTTCCGGTAATTCCGGGGTGCTGAGGACCTAAATATAAGGTAGTTTCTTTTTCTCTTACCATAACTATTCTCTTGAATATTTTTTAGCAAAGTCAGGTACTTTTGCTCCACTTCGTTTATTGATTTCTTCTCTTACATCTTTTGCATCTTCTCTTCCCGGACGAGAATAAAATGTTTCTGCTGCATATTTATGTGTATCAAATTCTTTTCGCATAGGCGGAATCTGATCCCAGTCTTCTAAAATGAATTCATGTTCTCCCACCAGACCAGGAAATTCAATACCAAACATTTCACGCATTTCTCTTTCATAAGTATTTGCCTGATCCCAGATGGTGTCAATGTTTTCCATTTTCGGATTGTCTCTGTCGATTCTTGTTTTTACAAAAAGTGTAATTTTTTCAACGGGGGAATAGATCGTATAGATCAATTGAAATTCACCCTGTTCGATCCAGTCTACACAGGTCATATGTGCCAGATGAATATATCCTAACTGTTTTTTTGCAAACAAAAGAATACCGGAAACCATATTTTTATCTGCAAAAACTTCCACCCTACGATCTCTTATTACATTTCCTTTCACTTTAAAGGCAGCAACAACAGCGTTAAGTAATTTATTTTCGTTTATTAAATCATTCATAGTTCAAATATTTTGCTGGTTTACCAGTTGTAATCCGGCATTTTCCAGTTTTTGATAATCTTCTTTTGATTGGTTCGGTAATGCTCTAAATTTTCTCGGTATTTTTCACCATTATTAGCTTTACCAGCCAGAATCAATTCCTGTAATTTTACAAAACCAGATATTACAGCTTCCGGGCGAGGCATACAACCATTGATATAAACATCTACCGGTAAATACTGATCTAAACCATTGATCGTGTTATAACTGTCATAATACATACCACCATTGATGGTGCATGAACCAAATCCTATCACATATTTAGGCTCCTGCATTTGTTCGTATACCCGGATTACACGTTTTAATGTTTTGGTTGAAAGGTAGCCAGTAATCAATAGAACATCCGCCTGACGGGGAGTTGCTGCTCCTCTAATTCCGAATCGTTCTGCATCATAACGTGAAGTCATCGCTGAAGGAACTTCAATCGCACCACATCCGGTACCATAAGCCAAAACAAATAAGGAATGCTTTCGGGCAAAATTCTGGATATAATCTACGATTTTCTGTGAATTCTTATCATTTTCCATTTTCTTCTTCTACTTTTAATTTAAATAAACTGCCCAAAGTAAACCGATGATTCCCAATGCTGTTGGCCATCCCCAAAAATATCTTATTGCCTGCTCGGTTCGGTATCTTGGACTGATCCATCCGTAAAAAACGGGAATCATATACAATAAAAATGTTTTTAGCAGTAATACTCCAATTCCTGCAAGAGTGGCTAAAATACCACTGTTATCCGGATTTCCTGCTCCACCTAAAAATAGGTGAACGTATAATGTTAGTTTGATAAATGCAAAAACAGCTCCACCACTCATCATGGTTCCCAGATATTTACCACCAAATTCTGATACAGGTCCTGAAGCTAATTCCGCAGGAGCGCCAACAATATCAAATGGAGAATAACGAAACATTCCTAAGGAAGCAAAAAGTGCTGCCAAAAATGCAAACGGGTTGGAGAAAGCATTCCATATGCCTGTTTCATGCTGAATTCTTGAAATATCCTGAATAGATGTTGTATGAAACTGCATCATCAAGGCTACCAGTGCCAAAACAAAAGGAATTTCATAACCTACCATTTGACTCAAACCCCTGGTTACCCCAATGGCAGAGTTTGGGTTACCGGTTTGACCTGCGCCAAGTGCCATTCCCAGTGAACCGAAAACCATCATATACAATAAGAAAATTAGATCACCATGAAATGACATGTTTGGAAACCATAAAGTACCATTTAAAATAGGGATAAACATCAAAACAGTTACTGCCGCAATGATGATCCATACCGGTGCCATATGTCCCATAAAACCATGGGCAATATTTGTTTTTTTACTTTGTAATTTTAGCAGATCCAAAAAGTTTTGATATACAGGTGGTCCATATCTGTTCTGTACTCTGGCGGTTAATTTTCTAACAATTCCACCATAGGTCATACCAACAGCAAAAGCCATGATGGTTGTTAAAATTGCTCCAAATATTTTTAATCCTAAATCTTCCATTTTAATATCTAAATTTCTTTAGTAATGTTTATTTTATCTTTAGCTAGCAAATAAGGTATCTTTAAAAAGTAATAAGATCACTAAAAAGATCACAACAAGTATGGCGTATGTTTGTCCGTTACCGGTATAAATTTTTCGGGTAAAATCAAAAACAGCATCCAGAGCATTTGCAAGGTCATTCCAAATTTTATCCATACTGCGTTTATATAAAGGTGCTGCTGCTCTTTCAAATGGTTTAAAATAATCCATTTGATAGGTAAGATTTTCATTTTCAGTTGGAATTTCTCCACCGGTAGAAATATCTTTTGTACCGACATTTTTTGTTCCTTTATATCCTTTGATGGTTAAGAAAGCAAAAATGAGAACAAATACTGTTCCAATGGTCATTCCTACATGACCCATGTTTGTTTCTAATCCCCAAGCATTGACCAGAACAGACATGTTCCAGTTTACTTCGGTAAATCCTAAATATTGCATTCCACGAGCAATTGGCTCAAAAATTATACCTGGAAAAATACCTGTAATAATTAATAATAAAGCAAGAATGATCATAGGAATTAACATGGTGACCGGAGCTTCCTTTACATGGTCTGTATCTTTTTCTTCCTGACCTAAGAACAATCCAAAAAGGAATCTATAACTGTATAAAAAAGCTGCAGTACTTGAAAAGAAGACAACAATGATCAAAAAGTAATTGTTAGATTCTGTAATCAGAGATTCATATAACATCCATTTTCCAACAAATCCACCTAGTGGAGGAACTCCTGCAAGCGCAATGATAGATACCAAAGCAACAAAAAATGTCCATGGCATTCTTCTGATCAAACCTGATATTTTTGTCATATCTGTTGTGCCTGCCTGTTTTTCTATAGCACCTACTACCATAAATAAAGCTCCTTTAAAAATTCCGTGAATCACAGCAAGGAATAAAGCCGCCATCACCCCTAATTTTGTTCCGGTAGATAATCCCACAATGATATAACCTAGTTGTGCAACCGATGAATAAGCAAGTAATTTTTTAGCATCTGTTTGAATTAAAGCATAAATAGTTGCCATTACTGCTGTAATACCACCCAACCAGCCAAGTGTATAACGCAAAGCTGTAATTGCATTAATATTTTCGGAATTAACCTGAGAATAAGCCCCTGCCAAAACCAGTCCAATTCCAAGAATTCCCATTTTTGACATGGCTCCTGAAAAGATTGTTGTAAACGACATGGAAGATTTTGCATAGGCTTTTGGCGCCCATACATGTAAAGGCATCAATGCGGCTTTCACAGCAAAACCAATCAATAGCATGATAGGTATATAAATATGATTAGTGAAACTAAAGGCTCCATTTTGAATAGCTTCTGCAATGATATAAGTATCATAATTTGCTTTGATAGAAACGATTGCAGTTAGCATAGCATATGCTCCTATAGCACTAAAAATCATATATTTCATACCAATTTTTCGGGTATTATAGCCCTTATAAATCACTAGTAAATACGATGACCAGGTCATGATCTCCCAAAAGATAAAGAAACTGATAAAATCCTGACTAAAAATGATACCTACCATTCCGGTAATTGTTAGAATATAGTTGGAATAGAAAAAGCCAAGCCTCTCTTTACCCTCCATATATTGTATGGAGTACAAAGAAGCTAAAGTGGATAACCCTAAAACGATTATTGCAAAAATATAAGTGTAATAGGTAACCCCAAATTGCATTTGAATTCCGCCCATCGTATAATGGTAAGTTTCTCCAATTTGTACCTGAGAAAAGAACAATACAGAAATGAGTGCTATTATTATAAAAGAAACAATACCGCTTAATTTTGGAAATACTTTATTTACAAGAAACACAAGTAAAGCTCCTGAGAATAATATGGTTATGATTGAGAAAAAAATATTCATGTTTTCAAATTTTCAATTATTGAATAGCTGTTTGAGCATTTAAAACAAACCTGATATAAGATGCTTTGTCTAATAAAATGTCGGCAGCGTTATGGAAATACCCTGAAACCAGATCGGGATAAACACCTACTACCAAAATAATAACACCTAAAACGGTCATGGCTAATAAAGCCTGCGGAGTAGGTTTGTATATTTCAATTTCATTATCGTCTTCAGAAAAATATAATTTTCCAATTACTCTGAAATAGTAAACAATTTCAACAACACTTACTGCCAAAATGGTTACGATAAGGAAGATCATATTTTTGTCTGCAGCAGCAGTTAAGATATACAGCTTGCTCCAAAATCCTGAGAAAGGTGGTAGTCCAACGATTGCAAAAGCACCTAACGCAAATAATATGGATATAAAAGGTAATTTTTTATAGATACCATTTATAGAATTTATGGTCTTGTCTTTGGAGTTATACATTAAAATACTACCGGTCATGAAAAGTAAACTCTTGATGATGGCATGATTGAATAATAAGAACATAGCTGCAAATACTGCTTCTTTGGTTCCGATTCCGAATGCTACCAAAGCCAATCCCATTTGTCCGATACTTGAATAGGCAAGCATGCGTTTTAAATTGGTTTGTTTTAAGGCAGCAGCCTCGGCAATGATCATGGTGATCAAACCTGCTGTAATTAGAAATTCGTAAGCACCATCGATATCGAAAAGAGTAAATATAACTCTAATCAATCCATAAACTCCTGCTTTGGCAACAATACCTGCAAAAGCGGCACTCGCAGGACCGGGAGCTTGTGAATAAGCATCTGGTACCCATCCGTTTAACGGAAATAATTCAGCTTCAATACCAAATCCGACAATAAACAGAATGAGAATGGTTGATTTGATTCCTGATGGAACTGTATGCATTTTTTCAGCAATTTCAGCCATATTTAATGTTCCTACCTGGGTGTATAAAATTAAAATAGCCAGAAGGATCAATGTAGAAGCAAATCCACCGATCAGCAGGTATTTAAACCCTGCCTCGGCACCATCTCTTTCACGATAGAAGGAAGTTAATGATATTGCAGTAATAGCAACTATTTCAAGAAATACAAATAAGTTGAAAATATCACCGGTGATTATAATTCCAATGGCACCGGTTATCATCATCATTTGTAAGATGTTGTATGTTCTTAATTCTCCCCGGTCAATGACTCTTTTAAATCGGTATCCGTACATCCAGATTAAAAATCCAAGCACAGAAATTAAACTTGCCAGAAAGCCACTAAAAGGCGTAATGATCAAATTGATACCCCATGGTGCTTTCCAGCCGGCAATTACTTCGGAAACATATCCAAATTCATTTACCTGTTGCATAAGCACTACGGAAATAATGATATTATAGAACATAACAAAACCAGGAATAATCCTTGGTAATTCCTTATTTATCTTTGACAGCAAAGGAATTGAGAATGCAGCGATAAGCGGCACGAATATATAATGTATGGGAGTTATTACCATTTTAAAGATTTTATTTGATCAATTTTAGCTGTATGGTGGTGCTTGTATAAGCGAATAACCAAAGAAAGTGCAACTGCAGTAATAGCAAATCCAATAATGATGGCTGTTAATACCAGTGCCTGAGGAACCGGGTCTACCATTCTTTTTGCAGCATTTTCATTTCCTGGAGAGAAAATTGGAGCTGTACCATTTTGAATATATCCTATACCTACAAAAAGTAAATGTACTCCTGCATCAAGGATGGTCAGTCCGATAATTATTTTCACCAGATTTTTCTTTGTTAATACCGCATATAGCCCAATTAGCATGAGTGCGATAGCCGTTCCGTAAACACTCCAGGTGATTACTTCGTGATATTTTGTAAAAACTTCAGTAAACTGTTCCTGCATCACTTTTTCGGTTTAATTTTTAATAAAATATCTAATATTCCTGTTAACTCAACAGCAACTTTAAATCCAACAACAATATATATAACTGGAATCAGTCCACCACTTATCAGTGTGTTTAAGACTCCAACATTTGGAATATTTTCAAGAAATGTATTTCCTGATAATAACCCCCAAATTCCTATACCAACAAAACTGAGTCCTGCGAGACTTTCCACCCAAACCATGGTATTATGATCGGTATCAAATCCTTTATAAGAAATCAGCATTAGTAAAAATCCAGTTGCAACAATGGTTCCTCCCTGAAATCCACCTCCAGGTGTTAAATGACCATGGATAAAAACATAAATTCCCAGTAAAACAATGGCAGGAAACAATACTCTTGCACCAGTTCGCATTATTCTTGATGAAGGTAAACTTAAACGTTCAGCATCTTCTTCTTCTCTTTTTCTTCGGTATAAAATACTTGCAAGACCTGTAGATGCAAGGAATAGAACTGTAACTTCTCCCAATGTGTCTAATCCTCTGTAATTTACAACGATAGCTGTAACTACATTGGATACTTTTGTCTTTACAGGAGTATTACTAAGGTAATAACCTGCTACTGTTTCACTTGAATCTACCTGACCAATCCTGTTTTCCCCGAAAGGGATATCCATAAAGGTTTTGATTAGGAAAAACCCCAGAAATGCTAACAATATTATGATAAATACGTTCTTCATAATTATATTTTTTTATCTTCTTGGTCTATAATCTCATCTTCATCCCGTGATGTATTTCTAATCGTAATAATAAAGATGATGGTGGTTAATGCAATTCCAATTGCAGCTTCTGTTAATGCTACATCGGGAGCCTGTAACAGAAAAAAGAAAAGGGAAAGAATTACACTCACAATTCCTGTTCCCATAACAGCAAAAAGAAGATCTCTGTGGGTTATAGAATATATGGCAGCCGCAATAAGTAACAGCGCCATTACTATCAGTAAGATTATAAATATCATGAGTTGAATTTTTTAATTTGTTTTTTCATTGCCTTTTTATAAAGATCGATTCCGCTTTTTAAGTTAGGCTTGATCCCTTTTCGGTAAGAGGCTCTTGCCAAAGCATGTGAGCTTAATGGATTTGCTACTCCTATAAAAATGATGATCAATGCTATTTTTAAAAACCAGTCAGGATGCAAAAAACCAACACCAATGATGGTACTCATTGCACCTAAAGTAGATGATTTAGTTCCTGCCTGTAATCGTGTGTACACATCAGGCATTCTGTAAATTCCCAAGGCACCTAAAAAGAGAAATATTGCTCCTATCAGGATAAATGCCATTCCTATATATTCTAGTATTTCATTCATAATGCTCCTTCTATATATCTTGCGATAACGATTATTCCAACAAAACCCAATACGGCATATATCAGTGCAACATCAACATAAATATACCTATCAAAAATATGTGCCAATAAAACCATGGCAGCAGTAATTATAATTGAAAATGTATCCAAAGCCAATGCTCTGTCACCAGTTCTGGGACCTTTCACAAATCGTATCATTGTAAGTACGAGTCCGAAGGTCATTAATGTAAAAACGATTATATATATTAAGTTCATATCTTAAATTTAGTCTTCGTATATTTTTAATAAAATTTTTTCAAATGATTCTGCTATTTCTTTGTAAGCAACCTTTGGGTCATCAGAAACAGCATCAATCCAGTGGATGTAAAATGTATTTCCAATAGCATCCAGTGTCAAGGTTCCGGGAGTAAGAGTAATCGTGTTTGCCAGAACCATTCTTGCAAACCCATTGGTTAATTTTGTTTTAAATTTGACAATCCCCGGATTGATAGGAAGATCAGGTGAAATGACTCTTCTTGCAACATCAAAATTTGATTTGATAAGAGCAATGATAAAAACAAAAAAGTATTGAACAAAATAAATAATCTTAAGAGGTCTTAAGACTTTCATACCACAACAAGAAAATATCCTATTGGTGAAAAAAGCAATAATTAAACTTACAATTACCCCTGTTATTAGTTCGGCTGGTTCAAACGATGTTGTAAATCCTATCCAGATAACAAACATGATTATAAAGGTGTAAATAAATTTACCTGCAGTGGATTTTCTTTTAAGTGTGGGTATTCTTTTACTGGATTTCATATTTTTGATTTCCTTATTTTATATTTAAGCAAAATTATCTGATTTAAACCCTTCATAATATGATATTAATCACTTTTAAATTTACTTTATGTTTTAAATTGATTATTTAGTTTAAGTTATATAATAAATTTATAAACAGTATATTATAAATATAAAAATTACTTACTATTTTAAATTCGTAACAAATGTAACCAGTATATTTTATAAAATTAAATCAATTGAAGATTGCATTCTATTCATTTATCAAAAATCTTGAAGTATAAAAAAATATGGAAAGTAGTTCTTACACATATTGATGATTATTTAAAAGATTTTTGCTAATATTGATCACTTTTATAAAATGTTTAATAAAACGAATGGATTCAAATATGAAAATTACATTTTTAGGAACCGGGACTTCTCAGGGAATCCCTGTAATAGGATGTGATCATGAGGTATGTTTATCTAAGGATCCAAAGGATAAGAGACTGCGGTCATCTTTGTTGGTTGAGTCAAATGGAGTGAGTGTTGTTATCGATTGTGGCCCCGATTTTAGGCAGCAAATGTTAAATGCGAATGTTTCTAAATTAGATGGAATTATTTTTACTCATAATCATGCAGATCATACGATCGGATTAGATGATACGAGACCCTTAACAAATATGCATGGGGCGTTGGCAATTTATGCTAAAGAAGATGTTATAACAGATTTAAAAGCAAGATTCAATTATATATTTACAACAAAGAATAAATATTTTGGAGCTCCTCAATTAGATATTCATCTGATTGTCAACAAGCCTTTTTCTGTAGATAGTTTATCAATAACTCCTATAGAAATAAAGCATGGAAAATTAAAGATATTTGGATTTCGTTTTCAAAATATGGCTTATATAACAGATGCAAGTTATATCTCAGCGGAAGAAATGAAAAAACTTAATGGATTGGATATTTTAATTATTAATGCGTTGAGAAATAAACCACATCCAACACATTTTAATTTGCAGCAGGCACTTGCTGTTATAAATAAGGTAAAACCAAAAATTGCCTATTTAACACATATCAGTCATAAACTTGGTTTTCATCAAGTAGTCTCCAAGCAATTGCCTAAAAATGTATTTTTGGCCTATGATGGGCTGGTGTTAAAAGTATAAGCGTAGTTTTTTGTAAAATAGTAAATGAAACCTCTAATAAAAATCAATAAGTAAAACCAATACCACTTTTCAATAATTCTTCGTATTTAAGTTTATTAAAACGATATAAATAAGGTGCTTTATGTGCTCCACCATTCTTTATTTTTTCAAGTCGTTCTAAAATACTGAGTTTTAATATTTTTCGTTGAAAATTTGACCTGTCCAGTTCCTTTTTTAAAATAGATTCATACAATTTCTGTAGGTCTTTCATTGTAAAGGATGCAGGTAATAATTTTATTCCAACTGGTAAATAATTGATCTGTATCAGCAAGCTTTCCATTGCCTTTTCAATAATTAACGGATGATCAAATAGCATTTTAGGAAGTTCATCAAGTGGTACCCATTCACACCGTTCACTTAATGCATCCGGTAACGGGCGGGTATTGCTTTTATTTACCAGTGCAATATAACCTGTGGTGATAAATCGCTGCGAAAGCCATTCTGTAACTTCGGGTGAATCCTGTTTAACAGATTCCAGGAATACACTTGTATCGAAATTTTTGGTGCGATTATTTTTACCAAAAGTATAAAATTGAGTTAAATATGGAAATTCCAAACCTGTTCTCTGTTTTAGCACTCTGGATGCCGCATTATCAATGTCTTCCTCTTTATAAATAAAACCACCAGGAAGGCTCCAGAAAGTATCCCCCTTCCACTTTAACAGGAGTACATATAACTGGTGGCTTTCGTAACTTATAATAACACAATCAACAGATTGCCCCGGTATGAATTTTTTAAATTCGGATAGATTTTGTGTATTCCTTTCAGCATCAAAAGATTTCCTATTCATTTGTTAGCAAAAGATTTTCATTCTCAAATTAAATTTGTTTCTTTGTGTCAAAATTACACATTAATATTTTAATAATGAAAAAAATTATAAAGATCATCTTAAAAGTAGTAATTGCAATCGTAGTTTTATTATTCATTTCAGCAGGAGTGATGTATTATTTGAAATACAGAGAAGTTAAAAAGAATTATGCTCTGCTCGGAAAAGAGGCTCCCGTTTTAAAGGTTGATGGGAAAGAATTTCGCGATTTGAATAAGGATGGAAAACTGGATATTTATGAAGATACTCGTAGGAGTACAGATGAAAGGGTAGAGGATCTGCTAAGCCAAATGACATTGGAAGAAAAAGCAGGGACTATGTTTATAACCATGATCCAGTTCTCGGAAAAAGGGGAACCTGTTGACCTTCCTGTTATTACCGGCAATAAAATGCAGCTGATGATGTCGTTGATGCTACCTTCTGTTTCTGAAATGATTGCCAGAAAAAAGATGAATAGTTTTAACACGTTAAGTGCGTATGATGCCGATATTATGGCAAGATTTAGCAATAATATTCAAAAGATTGCCGAACGTACCCGCATGGGTATACCTATCACCATGGCAACTGATCCTAAGCATGGTACCGAAAATAATCCGGGAGCAGCCATTTTTACAAAAGCTTTTTCTCAATGGCCTTCTCCTTTAGGACTAGCAGCGACTAGAGATACAGCCTTAGTACGTGAATTTGGTGATATAGCCAGACAGGAATATCGTTCTATAGGACTGACTCTTGCTTTAAGTCCTATGGCAGATTTGGCTACTGAACCTCGTTGGGGACGAATTAACGGCACCTTTGGTGAAGATGCTGAACTTTCTGCCATGATGACCAAAGCTTATGTATTAGGTTTTCAGGGAGATTCACTTAACAAGAACAGTGTAGCCTGTATGTCAAAACATTTTTCTGGTGGCGGACCGCAAAAAGATGGTGAAGACCCGCATTTTCCTTACGGAAAAGAACAGGCATACCCAGGAGATAATTTTGATTACC
>VAPK010583032.1_pt1 | contig 18250 bp, 18 predicted proteins | sample 3395031 | NCBI WGS metagenome assembly VAPK01 (sample SAMN08290443, study PRJNA428436) | hydrothermal vent metagenome | isolation source: Deep-sea hydrothermal vent chimney 1 | place: Pacific Ocean: Juan De Fuca Ridge
AAAAGCCGCAGTTATCAAATTCCAGAACAAGTATGCTTCTGAAGTTCTTACACCAGTAGGGCTTTCAGCAGGTACAGGTTATGTAGGTCCTTCAACAAGGGCTAAGTTGAACTCAATGGACGGTTCTGTTGTTATCACTCCTGCTACGCCGATCGTATCGAACATAGAAATAGAAAAATCTCCAGAAGAAGTTATTGTAGAGTCAAAAAGAAGGGGTGTTGGAATAAAGTCTCTTTTTCAAACCACAGGACTTATCTCAGAAGAATTATATATAATGTTTCCTTCTGTGTATTTCGGCAATACTGGAACAGAAATTACAATATTTGGAACAGGTTTTTCGAGAAAAAGTAATAATGTGTTGTTTGATGACATATATGTAGCAAAAAATTTAAATCCTTTAAAAGATGGATCGATATCTTTCGTTATTCCGGAAGATATAAAAACGGGTAAATATAATGTTTGGATTGAGAATGAAAAAGGTAAGAGTAAAAATAGTACATTTTTTATCGTTACAGATCAATTCGCAGTAGCTCCTGTTATTGAGAAAATAACACCTTCTTCTGTTAAATATGGAGATAGCGTGACTATATATGGAGCCGGTTTTATGGATAAAAACAATACTCTACGTACAAGCTATGAGATTATAGAGGGTTTTTCATCTCAGGATGGTAAAACAATAACATTGAAAGTGGAGCCTGAAATGCTTGCTGAGGCTACTCTTTTAGATAAATCAGACAAAAATGAGGAGGTTGAGTTTTGGGTTACAGTGGAGAATAAAAATGGTGTAAGTAATAGCGAGGCATTTAAATTTAATATATAATAAAAGTATGTTTTTTAGTCTAAAAAAGAAATTGTCTACTTTTGTTTTTATTATGGCATTTGTTTTTGTTGTTTTTGTATTATTGCCAATGGAACAAATAGATGCTCAAGCAGGAGTACCTTTGGGTGGTACAATTTCATACGTTACATATTGTACTTGTAGTTTTAATTATTTACTTACGGTTGTTGGACCTTCTCCAGGTAATTTTGTATTTCAACCAGGCGCTTCTGTTCCTTTCCCGTATGGACAAGTATATCGCCCCGGACCATTTGTGTTAGGTACTTATACTACGGGGGGTATTTGTTTAATGTACGCAGGGTATTTTTGTTACGCCCTTCCGTCAAATGGAACAATAACAATGATAGGAACATCTCTTTAGGAAATGACCATAAAATATATATACATATTAACCTCGTTCACTGCCGGTTTTTCTTTGATGGTGTTTGAGCTTGTTTCTGCGCGTATAGCCGCACCAATAGTTGGGTCGTCTGTTTTTACATGGACTGCGGTGATAGGCACCACGTTGCTCGGGTTGTCTATCGGGAGTTTTATTGGAGGAATTGTTATAGATAGATTTAAAAGTGTAAGGGTTTTGTCTTATGCTATGTTGTCGTCTTCTTTTTTTGTATTTTTAGTCCCTCTTCTTGTTGATTCTGCACGTTTTTTTACTCAATTTGATATAAATATTTTAGGAATGGTGCTATTGCTGTCTTTTTATTTATTTCTTATCCCATCAATTATGATTGGTTTACTGCAGCCAATGATACTTAAATTATATGCCGATGATTTTTCAAAAATAGGAAAAGAGTATGGCTTACTATCAGCAATGTGGTCTACTGGAAGTATTTTAGGTGTATTTATGACTGGTTTTTATTTTATATCCATGATTGGAAGTTCTTTTACATTGCATTTAGTATCAGCACTACTGGGATCTTTCGGTGTTTATTTTTTTCTGTATGGGGAAAATAAAATCTAATTTTTGTAATATGAGGAATTTAGTATATTCATTTTTTGTTTTTTTAATTTTATCAACCCTACCTTGTCTTTTTTATGCAAAAAAAGAGTCTGTAAGTAATATTATTTTTGAAAAAGAGACAAATTATTATCTAGCTCGCGTTGTTGATTCCGTAATTCCTGATATGGGCGAAGCAAGAATGTTGTTTCTAGATTTTGACTCACATAGTATTGAGTTTAAAAACAAAGAAGAAAAACCGATGATGTATACCTCCATATATCCTATTTTTGGTTTAATTAAACAAGATGGAATAAAGAGGATAAATGTTATTGGCGGAGGGGCTTATACTTTACCTAAAAATCTTGCTGATGAATATGAGGACTCGAAGGTTGTCGTTGTGGAGGTTGATAAAGAGGTAATCAATATAGCAGAAAAATATTTTGATATTGGCGACAGGAATATAAAAGCAGTGAATAGTGATGCAAGAATCTATTTTAATAAAAACAACATAAAGTACGATCTTGTATTTGGTGATGCTTATAACTCATTCATCTCTATTCCTTGGCACTTAACAACATATGAGTTTTTAAAAGATATAAAAAATAATTTAAATAAGGGTGGTATATATGCTGTTAACTTCATTTCCTCTGTGAAAGGAGACGGTTCATTGTTTTTTAATAGTACGACAAAGACGTTTTCAGAAGTTTTTCCAAATTATTATATTTTTGCATTTGGTAATAATTTATATTCAACACAGAATGTAATACTTGTTGGAATAAACAACGATATTCCTAGTGAAACAGAGCAATCATTAAGAAAAAGATTACTAGACTCGTCTGATAAAGCACAATTTGCACAATTTATCGTGAGTAAGAATGAAATTGACTTATCTAAAGCGATTATTTTTATGGACGATTTTGCTCCTGTGGAAAAAATGATGATACCTGTGATGAAGAACTATTTTCCCCAATATCTATCTTTTTATAATTCAGTTTTTGAGTAATATTTTTTAATTTAAGGTGTTCAACAAGCACATCCAGTTTTTAACATTTAGTTTTTCCGCCCTCTCTTTTAGTGAGATATCGCAGTTGTTTAGTGCTTCAGTTGCTTGTTGTTTTTCATAGACATCAGACAAGTTGTTTAAAAGTGTTTTTCTTTTATGTGAAAAGCCAGTTTTCATGAGCTCAAAGAAATCTTGCTCCTCGTTTTTGTTTTTAAAAGTATCTTTTGAGATATTATCTATTAGAATCACAGCCGAATCTACTTTAGGCTTTGGGGAAAAGTAACGCGCAGGAACTTTTTTAATATAACGAGGTGTCCCGTATGCTTTTACACTCATTGAAAGTATGCTTTCTTTACCATCTCTTGCAACGATTCTGTCTGAAACCTCTTTTTGAACCATAAGTATCATTTTTGAGGGCTGAATACTTGATTCAAGAAAAAGTCTAAAGATTTGCCCTGTAAGATAGTATGGGATATTTGCAATTAATTTATAATTCAAATCACTCAAGCCGTGTTTTTGTGGTTGAAAATCAAGCACATCTCCATGTATTAAAATAAGTTTTTTTGAATCTATTTCTTCTTTAAATTTTTCTTCTAGGAGCTCTATAAGGCGGCCGTCTTTTTCAATAGCAAGTATTTTGCGGGAGTTTTTTAGAAGCTCCTCAGTCAAAAAGCCCTTCCCTGGACCTATCTCTAATACGGTATCTTCACTGGAAAGATCAGAAGCTTTGATAATGTCACCCAAAATTGCCTTTGAAGTAAGAAAGTTTTGCCCCAATGATTTTTTTGCCCGCATGATTTTTAATACCTACATGAACGAGGTTCGACCTCGTTCATGTAGGTTATTTATAGTATGGACTTGTAATTTTTCTCCTCAGGATGATCTTTCTGTAAAAATTCAACAATATCTAGTTTGTATTTTTCAGAACCACCAAAGAAATCTAGCAATAAGTCTCTTTTTGTTATGGATGGAAAGTTTCTCTTGCCGATATAGTCAGGGAAACTGCTCCATCTGTAGTTCTCTAAAAATTTAAGTTTTTGATCTGCATTACAAGAGGTATCCCCTTCTTTCATTAAACCCAGAGGGTTAAGGTGGATGTAATGCGGAACATACATAAAGTGTGCATCTTCTTCAATAAGGGTAGCTTTAAATCCACCTTGAAAGAGGGGTCCAACGCGGTCGTATTTTTTATTAAAAAACATCGTGAATCCTGTTCCGAGTTTTTGCATAAATTTTACGATTCCAGCATCAGTTTTTTGTCGTAGCAATATGTGGTAATGGTTTGGCATGAGTGCAAAAGCCAATATCTCAACTAGCTCATTCTCTCCAGATGAACGAGGTTCGACCTCGTTCATCTTAAATTTATTTCTTCTTAGGTTTTGTTGCGTCTTTATGTTGTTAAAAGAATAGAGGTGATGCATGAAGCGAATGTAGTCTCCGTCGTCCATAAAGATGTCCCTCTTCTCTACTCCACGGTTTACTATGTGATATATCTGTTCGTTTAGAAAAGGTGGGTTTTTCATATCTTTTATTTTACCACACGAATGACTAATGAACGAGGTTCGACCTCGTTCATTAGTCGAGATACATCGTTCTTGCTGTTCTCTCTTCTTGTTTTATAAATGCATCATCAATATCTGTGATAAATTCTGACGGTACATTTACTTGCTTGGAACCGTAGATGGTTCTGAATGAAGTATACGAAAGAAATAATTTTTTCTTTGCCCTTGTTATTGCTACATAAAAAAGCCTTCGCTCTTCTTCGTTTTCTGCTTCTGTTTTTTTACCCTCCCCCATTTTTTTGTGAGGGAAAAGGTCATCTTCAAGTCCTGTGACAAAAACAACAGGGAATTCAAGTCCTTTGGATGCGTGTACTGTCATTAATTTTACCGCATTCTCTACCTTTTCTAGTGAGTCTTGGTCTGTTGTAAGTGCTGCGTCTGTAAGGAGTTGTTCTACGCCTTCTTCTGGGGAGAGTACGTCATACTTCGAAGCAAGCGTTACAAGCTCCCGTGTGTTCTCAAGTCTTTCTTTGTCGTCATCTGTTCCTGCTTTCAGTGATTCTTCTATCCCAGTTTCTTGCATTACAAATTTTATAAGCTCGGAAGTTTTTTTATTTAGAGCAGTTTCTTTGATTGAAGTTAGCATGTTTCTAAATTTTTCCACACGTGCACGCATTGCAGGAGTGAGTGTGCTCTCCTCCCCTGCAAACATTTTTGCAAGTGTCACTTTTCCAATTCCTCGTGGTGGAACATTAACAACCCTTTTTATATCGTGAAGGTTGTCTGGATTAAGCCCTGCTCTTATGAATGCCAAAATATCCTTTATTTCTTTTCTGTCAAAGAATTTTACACCGAGTACTTGATATGGAAGCTTTTCAGACAAGAAAGCTTCTTCAAGTGCACGTGATTGAAAATTAGCACGATATAGCACTGCGATATCTTTAGGTTTTGTACCAGCTTTTATTAGCTCCTGTGTTTTGTGGGCTACAAAAAGTGCTTCGTCTCCCTCATCAACAGCGTCAAAAATAGATATCTGCTCCCCTTCGATGTTTTCTGTAAATAGTTTTTTGTCTCTCCTTATTTTATTTTTCTTAATGATGTCGTTCGCAACAGCAAGAATGGTTTGTGTTGAGCGATAGTTCTGTTCAAGCAATATTGTTTTTGCGCCACTGTAATCTTTTTCAAAGTTTAGAATATTTTTAAAGTCTGCCCCTCTCCAACTGTAAATACACTGGTCGCCATCCCCGACAGCGCAAACATTCTTATTTTCTCCTACAAGAAGTTTGGCGAGTTCGTATTGTGACGTATTTGTATCTTGGTATTCATCTATGTGAATATATTTCCATTTGTTTTGGTAGTGTTTGCGTACCTCTTCATTTCTTTTAAGGAGCAAGACCGTTTTTAATATAAGGTCATCAAAATCAAGAGCTTTTTGTTTTTGCATTTCTTTTTCATATGCGAGCCAAAGAGAAGAAAGAATACTTGCAGGATACTTGCTCCCTGCTGTTTCTGCGTATTTTTCTGCTGTCACTAAGTTTCCTTTTTGCTTGGAGATAGTCCAGAGAAGTTTTTCTGGAGCAAATTGCTTTGGGTCAAGCCCTTGTGCTTTAATTATTTCTTTTACAACAGAAAGTGTTCCTGATTTATCTAAAATTGAAAAATGTCTTTGGACTCCAATGAGTTCGCCTTTTTCTTTTAGTATTCTGACCCCCAGAGAGTGGAATGTGCTTATGAAAGGTTTTGATTCGCGCGAGAACTCACTAATCCCAGGGTGTTCTGCAACAGAAGTTTCTTTAAGTAGTGATTCAACGCGCTCCCGCATCTCTTTTGCGGCTTTGTTCGTGAATGTTATTGCAAGAATATTTGCTGGGGAAATTCCTTGGTTTATAAGATGTATGATTCTGTGTGTAACGGTTTTTGTTTTTCCTGTGCCTGCTCCTGCGATGATAAGAAGTGGTCCGTCTTGGTGTGTTGCCGCTTCTCTTTGTGGTGGATTAAGTTCTTCTAAGTAGTTCATTATCGTACTACTATAACATACACGTAATCGCTAAACTAATTTCAAAAAGAGTTCTGTATGGGTAAAAATATTTATCCACAACTGCCTATTGCGCATATTGACTTTGGGTCGCTTTTCGTGTATATTTGATTTTACGGTAGAAGTGATTTGTTTGTTGTTCATCAATGGTAAAGCGTAGTCATTTTGTTGAGCAAATTCCCGAAAGACCCATAATTTAACACATATAAGTACCAAAGAACAAGATTCTGACTCATATAGTAGTCTCGACTGTCAGATGAAAATAATGAATATTTTCAGGCTTAAGGGTAAAAAGCTTGTTTTTTTGTTTGCGTTGTCTTTTTACTTTATTTTACCAATCTCGGTTGCTCATGCCGGGATTTTCTCTTTTTTAGAGAATCTTTTTGACGGTAGTGTAGTGTATGAAAAAAAATATGTGAATTCTCAAACAGCTACAGTCTTAGAGGCGGCCGTAAATCCTGACCCTAATCCATCAAAAGGTGGAGGAGATATAACTATTATCGGAGGAAGTGCGCTTCTTCCGGAGTCTGGTCCGTCTGGTACGATGGCAGATGTAGACAGTGAATCTTTAAAGAAAAAAGACCAGATAAGTGTTTATGTTGTAAGAGAAGGAGATTCTCTGTCTCAGATAGCTAAAATGTTTGAGGTGAGTGTTAATACTATTGTGTGGGCTAATGATATTGGAAAAGGAGATATCATCCGAGCAGGGCAAACGCTTCTTATTTTACCAGTTTCAGGACTTGAATATACTGTTAGAAAAAAAGATACATTAAATGGTATTGCAAAGAAATACAAAGCAGATGTTAAAGAAATAATGGCATTCAATGACATCTCAGATGCAACAGGTTTAATGGTTGGAGATACTATTGTAATCCCAGGTGGTAAAAAAACTATAATAAAATACAGTTCGGGCCGTGCAAAAACTGTTGTTCGTGGGGTAAACGTTCCTTCGTATAGTAGATATTACATAAGACCTATTAATGGAGGTAGGAATTCTCGTGCTACTGCAAAAAAACCACATGGTTTGCATGGATACAACGCAGTTGACCTTGCTGCACCAACAGGGACACCAATCGTTGCTTCTGCTTCAGGTAGGGTTATTATAAGCAGAAATTCAGGATGGAATGGTGGGTATGGAAAATATGTTGTCATTGAACACCCAAACGGCACACAAACTCTCTATGGTCATTCAAGCGGTATTATTGTAAAACGTGGACAAAACGTGGTACAAGGACAGGTAATTGGGTATATAGGCTCAACAGGACGTTCAACAGGGCCTCATGTTCACTTTGAAGTGCGTGGCGCTAAAAACCCCTTCTAGTTAAAACCCCCAAAATCGGCGCGTAACTTTGTTGATAGTAAAAAATTTTTCCTCACCGTATGTTTATACGGCTCGTAAAAATTTTTTACTATCTTCTCGTTCTGCACTAAAGCACTGCTGTTTGTATTCAATCGCTCCGCTCTTGAACAAACAGGGAGCATCCAATTTTGGGAGTTTTAAAATATACAGTGTGAAAATTTAAATAATAAAAACCGCCTGGTAAGAATTAGGCGTTTTTTAATGACTTATTGTTGTAAAATTTGCAATAATAAATTTACTCATCATTCTTAATCTCGCATTTTGACCTCATTAATTTTTTGGTCGTCATTCCAAACCTGATTTTCTGATTAGAAGATGCCTCGTGACTATATTTGCTTCTTTCGTTGTTGTTATCTATGCAGTAATAAAGTCTGTTGGTATATTTTATAGATAAAGCGAATTTGTCATTATCTGCGTAACAAACAGCTTGTTCCCCAAGAATTTCTTCTGCTTTGTTTATTGCCGTTGCAAAGTTTAAGGTTTCTAATACCCCTGCCTGTACTGCAGATAAGTCAGTTTTTATTTGTCCTGTAAAAATAGTTTTTGCCTTATCGCATGACCCTTGAGTTGTTCCAAATGACCCATTTTTGTCATAAAAATCATTAGCATAATAAAAATCAGTTAAAGCACTTTGCGCAGCCACTTTTCCATGAGATTTCATTCCAGTAAATGCAAGTGTAATAAAAATTACAGGGATTAATATTGCAATAAATATTACTACTTTTTTCATAGGTCCATTCTGTCAACTTTATTCTACTTACACAATGTAGTCATACACTTAAAGGGATTATTAATAATGTCAATAATGGGGTCAGGACCCATTATTCCTGAGGTTTAACCTTGCCATGATACTATGGTGCGTTTTTTTTGTATACCAATCTACTAAACGTTCAACAGATAGGCGGTTTTTCAATGGCTACGCATGCGTAGCCATTGAATCCTAAGCTTAATCAGTACTGTTTTTGGCGGGGTCTGTATTGAAGTGCTTCTAAGATGTGAATTTCTTCAACATTCTCCGAGTCGCTTAAGTCTGCGATAGTTCGGGCTATTTTTATTACTCGGTGGTATGCACGTGGGGAGAGTTCCATTTTAGTAGCAGCGGTGTTGAGTGTTTCTTTTGTTTTGCTGTCTAATTGTATGATTTCTTCAATCTCTCGAACTCCCATTTCACTATTCGTTCGCACTTCACTTCCGTGTTTTTTAAATCTTTTCTTTTGGAGCTCTCGTGCTTTGCTTACTCTGTTGTTGATTGTCTTTGTACTTTCTCCTGATATAGACCTGTCGGAGAGTTTTTTGTGGTCTATTTGTCCTACCTCCACCCAAATATCTATTCTGTCCATTATTGGTCCTGATATTTTGTTTTGGTATTTGATTAAACTTGCGGGCTGACACGTACACTCCTTTTCTGAACCATGATTACCGCATGGACATGGGTTCATTGCAGTGATGAGGATAAAGTCAGCTGGAAATGTTTCTGTCCCTTTGGCGCGTGATATCGTCACAGTTCCCTCTTCAAGAGGTTGGCGGAGTACTTCAATCACCCTTCTTTCAAATTCAGGAAATTCATCAAGGAAGAGGATGCCGTTATGCGCAAGGGTTACCTCTCCTGGTTTTGGAGTCGCTCCACCACCTATTAAAGACACGTAAGAAGAGCTATGATGTGGAGCGCGAAATGGTGGTGATGTAATAAGACTTTCTTTTAGCACTCCCGCAACAGAATGAATGCCTGTTGACTCAATTGTTTCATCAAATGTTATTTGTGGGAGAATATGACGGAATGCTTTTGCGAGCATGGTTTTGCCAGTTCCGGGAGGTCCGAACATTGCGATGTTATGCTTCCCCGCCGCCGCTATCTCAAGCCCTCTTTTGGCGCTTTCTTGCCCTTTGATATCTGAAAAATCTATTTTATATGCAATTTGTTTATTTTCTATTTTTGTTTTTTCTTGTGCTCGTATCTGTTGCTTTTCATCATCTTTTCCGCTTTCAGTTGGGGTTTTGGCTTCCGCCTTAGCTTTAGGTCGTTCATCCAAATGTCTTATTACTTCTTCCAGTGTCGTAGCGCCAAATATTTTTATCCCATCAACAAGCGCAGCCTCCACAGCATTTTCTTTTGGGAGAAATACTTCTTTGAACCCTGCTTTTTGTGCGGTGATAATGAGGGGTAATGTACCTTTTATTGGGCGTAGCTTTCCGTCCAGAGAAAGTTCTCCAAAGAATATTTTGTTATCTGCCTCAAATGCAATATTTTTTGAAGCAAGTAGATACGCAAGAGACATTGGCAAATCAAATAAAGCCCCCGTTTTCTTTATGTGTGCAGGGGCAAGAGATATTATTGTTTTTTGATTTGTTGATTTTGGAGAAGTGTAACCGGAGTTTTTTATTGCGGAGCTTATTCTGTCACGCGCTTCTTCTACTGCTTTGTCTGGGAGTCCTACAATAGAGAAGGCATTGAGACCTTTTGAAAGATCAACCTCAACATCAATAATGTGTGCGTTAATTCCTTTCGTTTGTGCTGAGAACGTTTTTGCAAAAGACATTGCCACAATTATATCATAGTTAAAGTTATGGCTCTTAAAAAAACAGCCTTTTCCAAATGGAAAAGGCTGTTTTTGTTCTCGTGCTCTTTAATTACTCGTTTATGTGTGCTTTGCATGTTTCTGCCGCTGGGTTTGCTTCAAGTCTTTCTATTTCTATGTCTCCATCGTCAACTTTGCATTTGCCGTAAGTGTTATTTTCTATCCTCCCGAGAGCTTTTTTGATGTTATTAAGGCGGTTTTCAAGCTCTACCTCAACGGCAGATCTACTTTCAAATTCCTCCATCGCATCTCCCATATCATTTTTGTCTGACTTTGGGATGTTTAGGTCTACGGCTGTTGGTTCCCAGTCTTGTGGATTATCAGGATTTACACGTGCTACTCCTTTAAGCTCACCTTCTAAAACACCTTTTTCTTTCTCCAGTTCTTCTTTGAAATGTTTTGTGTCAATATTCATAGTTATTGTATTATTGTTATTTTTGTACTATATCATAACAAAAACAAAATAGAAACATAATTTTATAACTCAGAATTATTTACTGTTTAGTTTTTGTAAAATTCCAAGGAAGGCTTCTTTGTTTGTTGTTATGATAATCGTTTCTCTGTTTATAAAAGAGTAAAGTATTAATATTTTACTCTTTGTATCTGTGAGTATCCTCGTATCTGTTCCTGCTATTACTTTGTCTAGGAATGAATTACTTGTTTTTACGGTTGTTTTAATACTGAATAGTTTGTAAAAATCATTAAGTAGTGATTGTTCCCATTTTATCATCCCAGCAAATGTTTGTGCATATGAATTGGTTGTTAGTATTAAAAATGGCACATTCCCATCCTTTTGAGTCGAATAGATACCAAGCATGAATTTTTCTTCAAGTGATCGTGTTAAGACATTTGGCACTTTGTTCTCCCCTAAAGAAATAAGATCTTTTGTTTTAGCTGGCACTTGTTTTTGCTTTGGTTTTTCATCAACTATGACATCTATTGTTTTGTGTAAATAAATATTTTCTACACCACCAGCGCTGTATCCTTCGAGTTCTCTTGCTATTGTTTTCATGACATCTTCTTTTTTGTCTGAAATATCTATTTTCCTCTCTGTATTTGTGGGTATTAGCGATGGTACTGTCGGGGTGTCTGTCGTGGTTTGTACTTCTGTAACTTTGACTGACTTTTTGAATATATTTGAGAATAAGCCTTCATTGTATAATTGGTATGTAATCGTCAACCCAGATGTCGCTGCAATTAAAACACCAACAATAATCAATATTTTTCTACCCCCACCGTTTGTTGTTCTTGGTGTTTTTTTAATCACCTTTTTCGCTTCTCTCTCTCTTTTTTTTTCTTTGATCGCTATTCGTGAAAGTGATTCACCTCTTTTTTTAACAGCATCTGCTATGTCGCTTTTATATGTTCGTATCGCTGGGATATTGTAATTTTTATTGTTCACCGCTTTTTGTGATAGAACTCTCTCTATTTTTTTATCTTCTACAACACTAAGAGGACTATCCCTCTTGCTCCTCGGGCGGATTTTTTCAAGAAAAGCTTTCTCCTCCCTTCCCTTTTCTTTTTTTAGTGGAGGATTTTCGGGTCGAGGAGCTGTTTTATTTGGTGCTCTTTTGAGTATTTTTGGTTTTACTGGTATTGGTGTGCTTGTTTTTTTTATTTTGTCAGACAAGGGTTGGTGTCTGACTTCTTTATTTTTGTTCACATTGCTTATTTCTTCACCACCAAGAGCTATTTTCGCTTCTGTTTTTCGTTCATTTAAGTTTTTGTCTGATTGTTGTTGCATGTGTTTCTAAGAGAGTTGCGTTAGTTGCTTATGTTGCTTAGCTTTGTTTTTACTTCTTCCTCTTGTTTAAGTGCGTCTTGGTATTTTGGTCTTAATGTACCTATTTTATTCGTTACTTCTTTTATATTTTCTTCTATTTCCCATCTTTTTTGTTCTATGTTTCTTCTATTTTCTTCTATTTTCCATCTTTTTTGCTCCAGCTCTCTTTGTTCTTGAGACGAGCTTGCCGTGTGCTCTTTTTCTTCAATTGAATGCTTCGTATCCTCTATTCCTTTCTCTTTTTCTATAATTGGGGACAATATTTCTTCGAGCTCTTTTTTTCTGTCATTTAGTTTTACCCACTCAGTTTCCAGTTCATCTTTTGTTTTAGATAGTCCTTTTAGTTTTTGTGTCAGTTCCTTTTTTTCTTTTTCTTTATCTAGTGTTTCAATTCTCGTGTTTATTTCACTCCTTTGATTGTTTATCTCTGCGATTTTTAAGTCTTTTTCTTTAATTTCAGCAAGAATCTTTTCAAGTTCTTTTTCCTTGCCCCATTTTTCTTTTTCTATCCCCCTCCTCTCTTCTTCTGCGGTCCATCTTTTTTGTTCAATATTGTGTCTTTCTTGAGTTGTTTGTGTGGCAGACTCTTCCTTTTCCATGCCTTGTATCTTTTCTTCCACAAAGTGCTCTTTCTCAAGAATTGGCTGAAGTGCTTCTTCTCCCTCACTTTTTTTATTAAGCACAGTGTCTTTTTCTTGCTCGACTACTCTTTTTCCCTCGCTAAGATCATGAAGTTTTTTGCTCAGTTCATTTTTTTCAGCAAGAATTTTTTCTATTCCTTCTCTTAGTTTTTCTGCTTCTATTTTTGCTTCCTCTTCTCTCTTTTTTCTTTCCTCTTCTTTTTTTACCCTCTCTCCTTCTTTTCTTTTTACTTCATCCTTTTCTCTGTTCTTTTTTTCTACACGCAATTTTTCAGCATCAGACACATCTTTGGTTGTTATGTAATTTGTTTTTCCTGCAATTTGTTTTTTGTCTGTATCGACTACAAATGGAGTGGGTGGAAGCGGAACTGATGGGACTGTTGGTTTAATTTCACTTTCTTTTTCTTCCTTTACCTCTTTCTTTTCTTTTTTTACATCACCCCCTTTTTTCTTTACAGGAGGACCTTTTTTTATACTCGCTGATTTTATGTCAGCTCGATATGTCCTAAGCCCCTTTATCTCTTCTTTTTTTCCATGTGAGATATTTGTTTTTTTGTCATCGTTGTCTTTCATATTAAAATATTGCCAACATTCCTTCCCTTGCGAGAGTTGTTGATTGTAATTTTATTTTTTAATAAAGTCTGGATCTATTTGTTTGATTGAAAGATTTATTCTGTCTCTGTCGTCAATCTCTTTTATTATAACAGGTACGATGTCTCCTTCCTTGAGTACGTCTGCTACTTTTTCCACTCTGAACGGTGCAATTTCAGAAATGTGCACCAGCCCTTCTGTGTTGGGTCCTATTTTTACAAATACTCCGAAGTCTAGCACTTTTGTTACTTCTCCTTTTTTAAATTTCTCCCCAGCTTTGTATTCACGGGTCATCGCCTTTATTATTTCACTTGCTTTTTCTGCCGACCCATCCCTTCCTGTGACATAAACAGTTCCATCATCCTCTATGTCTACCTCTGCACCAGTGTCTTCTCTCAGCTTGTTTACTGTCTTACCACCCGGTCCTATAACGAGACCTATTTGCTCTGGTTTTATTTTAACAGAAATTATCCTTGGTGCCGATGGGGATATTTCTTCCCTCGGTGTTTTTATCGCTTCTTCTATTGTATCAAGTATGTGTAATCTTGCATCCTTTGCATTGTTGAGAGCTTCCGTGAGTATCTTTACAGGTATTCCGTCCACTTTCACATCCATTTGAATTGCAGTAATCCCGTCTCTTGTTCCTGCAACTTTAAAGTCCATATCTCCATGGTGGTCTTCGGGTCCCTGTATGTCTGTTAGGACTTTGTAAGTGTTTTCATTTTTCATCATAAGTCCCATTGCAATTCCTGCGACAGGTGCTTTGATTGGTACACCTCCGTCCATTAAAGCCAGTGTTCCACCACATACGCTCGCCATAGAGGTAGAGCCGTTTGATGCCATTGATTCGGAAACGATGCGTATTGTATATGGAAATTCTTCTTGTGATGGAAGTACTGCGGAAAGTGCTTTCTCGGCAAGTGCACCGTGCCCGATCATTCGCCTATTTACACCACCTATTCTTCCTGTCTCTCCGGATGAATATGGTGGAAAGTTGTAATGATGCATAAAGCGTTTCTCTTTTTGTGGTTCTATTCCGTTTATTATTTGCGAATCACTCGGGCCACCAAGCGTAAGTGCTGAAAATACATGTGTTCCACCTCTGTAAAAGATTCCAGAACCGTGGATTATTGGAGAAACTCCTCCTGCTTGTGCGTACAGAGACCTGACTTTATCCATTTTTCTTCCATCAGCTCGTTTGTCGTTTATGATAGCCTCTTCGTGCATCAGCGCATTGGTTTTTTCTTCATAATACTCTCCCGCAAGTCCTAAGTTTTCTTCAGGAAGAGATTTTTTGACAAGTGTTATCCATTGTTTTTTTAATTCGTACAGTTTTTCATTTCCAGGTCCGCTAAATAGAGCATTTGGAAGTTCACTTTTAATGTTTTTCTCAAATAGATCTTTTATCTCAGTGCTTTCTTGCTGTTTCTTTATTTTTATTTTGTCTTTCCCTGTTTCTTTTATTATTTTTTTCTGGAAGTCTTGAAGTTTCTCTATTTCTTCCACAGAGATGTCAAATGCTTTTACGGCAATATCTTCATTTATTTCTTTACCACCAGCCTCTATCATATTTATGTTCTTGTCTTTTCCACATGCGATCATTTCAAATTTTAGCCCATCGTCTTCCCTGAAATCATACTCTGGATTTATTCTAAATTCTTCTTTATTATTTTTTGCCACCCTTACAGCGCTAACGGGGCCGTTCCATGGTATGTCTGACACTCCAAGAGCAAGAGATGCTGCGTTTATTGCCAGTATGTCGGGGTCGTCTTTGTCTATTGATAGCACTGTTATTACAACTTGAATATCATTTCTTATGTGTTGTTCAAAAAGAGGTCTTATTGTTCTGTCTATAACCCGCGCGGACAGCGTCGCTTCTTCGGAAGGTCTCCCTTCCCTTCTCATAAATCTACTGCCGAGAATTTGTCCCGCTGCATAAAATTTTTCTTCGTAATCTACGGTAAGAGGAAACCAACCCGCCCCCTCTTTTGCGTCCTTTGTCATTGTTGCCGTTGCGAGCACTACGGTATTACCATAGCGTAACATTACTGAACCATTTGCTTGGTCGGCTAGGTCAGAGAACTCAGCGGTTAGTGTTTTGCCACCCATCTCAATGGAATATTCTTTTTTTTGCATATATTTAGTTTGCGACACCTTGCCGTCAGATTCTAGTATTGGAATTACGTGATACAACTCAAGGCAGGATTCCAACCCTAACTATCTAAAGACAAGTCGTCTTTAATTGTTAATAATTTAAGTATATCAAAAAAAACATCACGGCGGTAAGTCGTGATGTTTTTGAATAATCTGTTCTGTTTTTTATTTTCTCTTTCTAGGAGTTCGTTTCCGTGCTTTTTGCGCTGGGCGGTATCCTATAAGGTATTTCTTTGGATTTTCGTCCATATCCAAAAAGTCATCTACTGCTTCCTTTAGCTTACCTGAAGAGGATCTGCCAAATGAGATAGCTTCAACTTGAGTGTTTGTTCTTAGGTATTCAACCAGTGGTATGAAATCTCCATCTCCAGAAACTAGAACAACCGCATCAAGTTTTGGCGCAAGTCGAATCATATCAACTGCAATTCCAACGTCCCAATCTGCTTTTTTGGCACCTCCGTAAAATATCTGCAAGTCTTTTGTTTTTGTTTCTATTCCTAGTTTTTCAAGTGCTTCAAAGAAACTTTGCTCCTCTCCTGATTCTGTAGTTATTACATATGCAATTACCCGCACTAAATGCCTTCCTGCAACAGCGTCATCTAAGATAGCCCCAAAATTAACTTTCTTTTTGTATAGATTTTTTGCGCTATGGTATAGATTTTGTGCATCTATGAAAATACCAACTCTTTGTTCTTTGTGTTTTATTACGCCCATAAAATAGTTAGTTTAATGTAAGGTTAATAGTTATAAGTATAAATGAAATTACTTTAAATTACAAAGTAATTAAAAAAGCGCTAAGCGCTTTTTTTTGTTTAAGATTTAAGTCCTATTTTTTTGGCAAGTATTTTATATCTTTTCTCGTCTTTCTTTTTAAGATATTTTATGTGAGCATGCCTATCTGCCACCATTTGAAGTAAACCTCTGCGAGAGTGGTTATCTTTGTGGTTTTTCTTGAGGTGTGAGGCAAGTTCAGTAATCTTTTTCGTTAAAACAGCGATCTGAACCTCAGTAGAACCAGTATCTTTGTCATGCACTCTGTGTTTCTTGATTATATTTAGTTTTTTCTTTGCGGTTAACATTGAAGCAACTGTAGCATAGATATCAGATAATTGCAAGCCTTATCATACTACACGCATAAGCACAGTTAAATTTATGGAATTTGCTTAGTTTATGTTTATTTAATTGTGTTACTGGTTGTTATCTATCGTTGTCGTCTAGTGGTTCTGGTGGCAATACTTCTATTCCCCTTTCATTTAGTTCTTTTTTTACCTCATCCGTCATTGGTTTATCGTCTATTTCTATCGTCTTTTCTCTTTCTGCACCGACAGCATTAAAAAGCTCTTTTTCTATTTCTTCTGTTCTTAATTTATCTAAACCTTCTTCCTCGTCCTGATTTTTTTTATTTTCAATTATGATTCCCTCTGCCTTAAGGATTGAAGTAAATTCATCTTCTTTTTTGTCGTTGTTGTCTGACATATTATTATTATTATTTAGAGCGTATTAAGTATAGCATGATATACTTAAATTATGATAGATGTATATGTGCTAAAGCAACAGTTTTTTGAGTATTTGGAGATTGAGCGTGGGCGCAGCCTTAAAACTATTGAAAATTATGATAGATATTTATTAAGATTCCTTTCACACTCAAAAGTAAAGCAACCCAAGGATATAACAGACGACAATGTAAGAGAATTTCGTTTGTGGCTTAACAGGCAACCGGGAACAGAAGGTGAAACAGTAAAAAAACGTACACAAAATTATTATCTCATCGCTCTGCGTTCATTTTTGAAATATCTGGCATACAGAGAGGTTGATTCTCTCGCACCGGAGCGGATAGAGCTTGCAAAAGTTCCTGAACGTAATTTAGACCTTATTTCAACAGAAGAATTGTTGCGTCTTTTGTCTGCACCCACCGATAGTGATCTTAAAAGCCTGCGAGATAGGGCTATTTTGGAGCTTTTGTTTTCTACAGGGCTTCGTGTTTCAGAGCTGTGTTCTCTCTCTCGTGACATAGGTCTGTCAAAAGATGAGTTTTCAGTGCGTGGTAAAGGAGAAAAAGTACGAGTTGTGTTTTTGTCCCCAGAAGCAAAGCAGGCTGTTAAAACATATTTGAGTAAACGAACCGACATGGATGAGGCAATGTTTATAAGGATCATTAAAGCAGAATCTAAAAGTGAGTCTTTAAGGATTACCTCACGAAGTATAGAAAGGATTATAAAATACTATGCTATTAAAGCAGGAATATCTAAAAAAGTGACGCCTCACATTATTCGGCACAGCTTTGCTACGGATTTATTGCAAAACGGAGCTGATATTCGTTCGGTGCAGGCGCTTTTGGGGCATGCAAACATAAACACCACTCAGATTTATACCCATATAACAGATAAAGGTTTACGTGAGATACATAAGGCGTTTCATGGAAAAAAGAGAGGATAGGAAATTTTAAATATGTTAAAATGTGAATTATGATAGATAAACCACCTAAAATTACAGATGAAGACAAGATGAATAAAAGCAAAGAAATTGCAAAAAGTGAGTTGAGTAAAATACACAGAATTATGAGTGGAGAATTAAGGCTTTCTGGCATAGCGGATGCGGTGGAAGAAGATAATGTGCTCCCTGAATCTCCAGAAAAGGAGGAAGAAAAGAGCAGGTCTAGGTCAGTAAATGGTGGTACGTGGCACGATAGGTATTATGGTAATAAAGACGATACGAAATAAAATCAAAGAAACCTACATTCTAGTTTGAACTGCACCACCCCTCTTAAACACCTCATGGGGAGTTAAATAGCCAAGGCGCTTTCTCGGGCGTGAATTTATCAATCTCACAG
>VAPK010033533.1_pt1 | contig 18231 bp, 13 predicted proteins | sample 3395031 | NCBI WGS metagenome assembly VAPK01 (sample SAMN08290443, study PRJNA428436) | hydrothermal vent metagenome | isolation source: Deep-sea hydrothermal vent chimney 1 | place: Pacific Ocean: Juan De Fuca Ridge
ATTTTATTAGTGAAACTCTATTTTGAAAATCCGCGATAAGCGGAGCATTCGAAATAGTTAGTTGAACTAATCCCGCTTTTTCAGCGGGATATAGGTTAATATCCCGACCCTCTGGGCCGGTTCCTTATATTGGGTTCAGGGTTCTACCCTGAGGTTTAATACCTTTTTATATCTTTGGCGCTACTTTGGAAAAGTGTTCCTTGCGGGAAGTGTTTTATGGGAAATTTAAAGGACGATTTTTTTCCCAAGGGGGCTGATTAAGTTTTGATGTTTAACCTATTACCAAATTAAACTTACATCCATGAGAAAAGGATCTTTTATGATTTTAGCCTTTGTTTTGGCTTTCGGACAGCAATCGTTCTGCCAAAATGAAAAGAAACAAATTACGCTGGCCGACATCTGGACTAATAAAACTTTTGGTCCGAAACTGGTCCGTGGAATATTTTCTTTGAACAACGGAACGCAGTACACCCGTATCAAAGACGGTTCAATTGTCGTTTACAATTACAGAACCGGCGACTCGGTAAAGACACTTGTCAACGCAGCCGACCTGGTTCCACAAGGGGAGACCCAGCCCATCAAAATAAACAGTTTCTCTATTAATAAAGATGAAACCAAGTTTATTTTCCCGACCCAGATTGAACACATCTACCGGCACTCACGCTTGTCCTATGATTACGTATGGGACAGCCAGACAAAAAAACTCACTCCTTTGTCAACCAATGGAAAACAAAGGTTGGCACAGTTTTCACCCGACGGAAATAAAATTGTTTTTGTAAGGGGTAATAACATTTATATCAAGGATTTAAATACGAGTGAAGAAAAACAGATCACTTTTGATGGTAAGAAAAATGCCATTATCAATGGTACCTGCGACTGGGTTTATGAAGAAGAATTCGGCTTTACCAAAGCCTTTTTCTGGTCGTCCGACAATTCAAAAATTGCATTTTACCGCTTTGATGAGAGTAAAGTAAAACAATATACGTTAAGTTTTTATGGTACTTTATATCCAAAGCTCGATACTTATAAATATCCTGTTGCCGGTGAAGCCAATTCTGTCGTTCAGATTTTGGTTTATGATTTGAAAACCGGAAAGACCACACGTATGGATGTGGGCAACAACACCGATCAATATCTTCCACGTGTGAAATGGACCACCAATCCAAATGTGCTTACCATCGAACGCCTGAACCGCCATCAGAATCATCTTGAGATACTGCTTGCCAATGCAGAAACGGGTGTATCTCATGTCTTATACAATGAAACGAATAAGTACTACATCGACATAACCGATGATCTGACTTTCCTGCCCGATGGAAAAGAATTTTTGATGACTTCCGAAAAAGACGGTTACAATGCCATATATCTTTATGATATGGATGGAAAACTCGTTCGAAAACTCACCAATGGCGATTGGGATGTGATGAAGGTTTACGGATACAATCCCAAACGAAAAGAAGTATTTTTCCAGGCAGCGAAATCTTCGCCGCTTGATCGCGATATTTATGCAGTTTCCCTTAAAGGAAAGCTTACCGGGATTTCAAAAAAAGAAGGCACTAATGATGCTTTGTTCAGCAAAACTTTCGATTATTTCATCAATACCTGGAGCAATGCCAACACACCGCCTTACATCACTGTAAACAATTACAAGGGCAAAGTGATCCGGGTTCTGGAAGACAATACAAAACTCATCAATAAGATGCATTCTTATGCCATGAGTCCTGAGACTTTCTTTACATTGAAATCACCAGAGTTCACATTACCCAACGGCAAACAAATTGACCTGAATGCATATATGATCAAGCCCCCCCATTTTGATCCAAATAAAAAATATCCCGTTTTAATGTATGTATATGGGGGGCCTGGTGTTCAGACCGTGAACAATGCATGGGGCCGGTCCGATTATTTATGGTTTGAAATGTTGGCAGAAAAAGGGATTGTTGTGATTTCGGTAGACAATCGTGGTACAGGCGCCCGGGGAGAGCTCTTCAAAAAAATGACCTATCTGCAATTGGGACATTATGAAATTGCCGATCAAATGGAAGCAGCCAAATTGATTGGTAAGTTTCCTTTTGTTGACAGCACACGTATTGGTATTTTTGGATGGAGTTATGGCGGATTTATGGCTTCGCTGGCCATCACCAAAGGAGCCGATGTATTTAGCACGGCTGTGGCTGTGGCACCGGTAACAAGCTGGCGTTATTACGACAACATTTACACGGAACGTTACATGCGCACACCAAAAGAGAATCCGGAAGGTTACAAAGTAAACTCTCCGCTTTATTATGTGAATAAAATGAAAGGAAATAACTTCCTGTTGGTATTCGGAAGTGCCGACGACAATGTCCACCCGCAGAACTCCATGCAATTTATTACCGACATGATCGCAGCAAACAAGCAGTTTAATTTGATGGTTTACCCTAATAAGAATCACAGTATTTATGGAGGAAACACAAGGTATCATTTGTACACGCGGATGACGGATTTCTTGTTGAAGCATTTGAAGCCGTAATTTGAATAGAAAAGCAGGGATGCAGAATTATTTGCATGATAAGATAATAGTATTTAATTTTGTCGCCCAATAATCATTTGTGTTTTATTATTAATTAACAAGAAAGTAGGTATTTTAAATGATTATTATTCCAGTAAAAGAAGGCGAAAACATTGACAGAGCACTGAAACGTTTCAAACGTAAGTTTGAAAAAACCGGTGCTATGCGCGCGCTGCGTGAAGGTCAGCGTTATGTAAAGCCCTCTGTAAAACGCAGAGAGCAGAGGCTAAAAGCCATTTACATTCAGCAGCTTCGTCAAGCAGAACAAGGTTAAGCTTTTTTAAGGAAATTATCCTAAAGAAACTTTGATTCGGGGTAAAGATTTATTATCTTTGAATCAAAGTTTCTTTTTATATGAGCACGGGTCAATTCATCCATCACCTTCAGTATGAAAAGCGCTACTCAACCCACACGGTTAAAGCTTATCAAAACGACCTACGCTCTTTCCGGGAATATTTACAAGAAAATTACGAAGTTTCAGACTTAAAAGATGTTCGTCCTGAAATGATCCGGTCGTGGATTGTTACGATGATGGATCAGAAATTCAATCCGAAAAGTATCAATCGAAAAATAAGTACCCTTAAAGCATTTTACAAATATCTGCTTCGTGAGAACCTGATAAAGAAAAACCCTGTTGAAAATGTACATACCTTAAAACAGGGTCAGCATCTTCCCACTTACGTGGAAAAGGAAAAAATTAACCAATGGCTTGATGAAGAAGCCAAAACAGAAGACTTCCCCTTTGTCCGTGACCGCCTTGTTGTACTTATTTTATATTCAACAGGTATCAGGCTAAGTGAATTACTGGGCTTAAACCAGGCATCATTTAATTTCTCAGAGAACACATTAAAAGTTAAAGGAAAACGAAATAAAGAGAGGATTATACCGTTTTCTATAGAGATGAAAGATGAGGTGTTAATGTATCTTGAGTTAAAACAGAAAGCTTTTACTGATCCTGATAAAGCACTTATTGTGACAAATAAGGGGGCAGCTGCCTATCCGAAATTCATTTACAGACTTGTTAACAAGGCACTTTCAGGTTTAAGCAGTTCAGCAAAAAGTCCTCATGTATTACGTCACACTTTTGCCACGCACATGTTAAACAATGGAGCAGGACTAAATTCCATCAAAGAATTGCTTGGCCATGCCAGTTTATCAGCCACGCAAATCTACACGCACACAACCATTGAACAGCTAAAATCAATATATTCTCAAGCCCATCCCAGGGCTCATCTAAAAAAAGGAGGTTAGACATGAATGTAAACATCAATTCGGTACATTTTAAAACCGACAGGAGTCTAGACAATTTTATTGAGAAAAAGATCCATAAACTTTCTGGCTTTCATGAAGGCGTTATGGGTTCTGAGGTCACATTAAAGCTGGACAATTCAGAAACCAGGGAAAACAAGATTTCTGAAATCCGTCTGTTATTAAAAGGAGAAGAACTCTTTGCTAAAAAACAAAGTCGTACTTTTGAAGAGGCTGTTGATCTCGCTGTTGATGCCCTCAAAAAGCAAATAGAAAAGCACAAGGAAAAGCGTAATAAATAATTTTAAATTTTATCTAAATTTATTTTGGTAAATCCAATTAAACGTTCTATTTTTGCAGACCTTTTTGAGAAGAGGTCTGCTTTTTTATAAAATGTTCTGAAAGTACTGTTAATAAAGCTTAGTTTGCCTGCTTAAGAAAGAAAATAAACTGCCAGCATAGCTCAGTTGGCCAGAGCAGCTGATTTGTAATCAGCCGGTCGGGGGTTCGAATCCCTCTGCTGGCTCAGTTCATTAACATGATGAAAAAATGGGGGGATACCGAAGCGGTCAAACGGGGCAGACTGTAAATCTGTTGGCTTAGCCTTCGGAGGTTCGAATCCTCCTCCCCCCACCAGAAGGTACATGAAATGATTGAAAGGTAAAGGACAAAAATGGTTTATAATTTTTTTACTTAACTTTTCAATTTTTGATTTTCCTTGGATTCTAAGCGGGAGTAGCTCATCTGGTAGAGCGACAGCCTTCCAAGCTGTAGGTGGCCGGTTCGAGCCCGGTTTCCCGCTCTGTCTGCCGGGGTAGCTCAGGGGTAGAGCACTTCCTTGGTAAGGAAGGGGTCGCGAGTTCAATTCTCGCCTTCGGCTCGAGAAATGAGGTAAAAAAAAGAGAAACAAACATTAAATTTTAACATTTTTGCTATGGCTAAAGAAAAATTCGAACGTTCCAAACCGCACGTGAATATTGGGACTATTGGTCACGTTGACCATGGAAAAACCACATTAACCGCTGCCATTACATTAACTCTTCAAAGCAAAGGTTTGGCAGAGTTTACGTCATTTGATTCAATTGACAACGCCCCCGAAGAAAAAGAAAGGGGTATTACTATTAATACTGCTCACGTTGAGTATCAGACAAAAAATCGTCACTATGCTCACGTTGACTGTCCTGGTCACGCTGACTATGTTAAAAACATGGTTACAGGTGCTGCTCAGATGGACGGTGCAATTTTGGTTGTTGCTGCAACTGATGGCCCTATGCCACAGACTCGTGAGCACATCTTGCTTGCACGTCAGGTTGGTGTCCCCCGTATTGTAGTCTTCATGAACAAAGTTGACATGGTTGATGATGAAGAGCTATTGGAACTGGTTGAAATGGAAATACGTGATTTGTTGACTTTTTATAAGTTTGATGGTGACAATACTCCTATTATTCAGGGCTCAGCTCTTGGAGCTTTGAATGGAGAAGCCAAATGGGTTGAAAAAATCATGGAACTGATGGAAGCTTGTGATACCTGGATTCCATTGCCGGTTCGTGATGAGCACAAACCTTTCCTGATGCCTGTTGAAGACGTTTTCTCAATTACAGGACGTGGAACCGTTGCTACCGGTCGTATCGAAACCGGTATTATTCATACCAGTGATCCGGTTGAAATCATCGGTATGGGTGCTGAAAAGATGAAATCTGTTGTAACTGGAGTTGAAATGTTCAGAAAGATCCTTGATCAGGGTCAGGCTGGTGACAACGCAGGACTTTTGCTTCGTGGTATTGATAAGGAAAAAATTAAAAGGGGTATGGTTATTTCTGCTCCCGGAACAGTTACTCCTCACAACCACTTTAAAGCAGAGGTTTATATTTTAAAGAAAGAAGAAGGTGGTCGTCACACTCCTTTCCACAACAAATATCGTCCTCAGTTTTATTTCAGGACAACCGATGTTACTGGTGAAATTATGCTTCCGGAAGGTGTAGAAATGGTGATGCCTGGTGATAATCTTACCATTGAAGCACAACTGATTTCTGACATTGCTATGGACAAAGGATTGAGATTTGCAATCCGTGAAGGTGGCCGTACTGTTGGAGCAGGTCAGGTAACCGAAATTCTTGACTAAGTAACTTTTTCATTATAAATACTTTGAATTGGTCCTTCAGAGATTTTTCTTGGTCAATTCAAAGTGTAATAAAGGATACGGGTGTAGCTCAATTGGTAGAGTAGCGGTCTCCAAAACCGTTGGTTGTGGGTTCGATTCCTACCACCCGTGCAAAACATTCAATATAATGGCAAAATTTAGTATTGTTTCGTATCTTAAAGAGGTCAATAATGAATGGATGCATAAAGTATCCTGGCCAACTTGGAGTGAGCTGCAGAACAGCGCAATTGTAGTATCCATTGCTTCCCTTTTAATAGCCTTTGCGGTTTATTTGATGGATATTTCATTTTCAACAATTCTGGAAAGGTTTTATGGCCTTTTCTGAAAAGTTGAGTGCACTTGTTCGACTTAATTATATATTAACTTGTTAATGACTAACCTGAACTAAACTGTGTAATGAGTGAAGAATCCGGTAAAAAGTGGTACGTCGTTAGGATTATTAGCGGTAAAGAAAAACGGGTAAAGGAGTATCTTGAAAGTGAAATTAGCCGCCTGAATCTTCAGGATTATATTTCACAGGTACTTATCCCTACCGAAAAAGTTTATCAGATCCGTAAGGGAAAAAAGATCAGCAAAGAGCGGAACTATTTTCCCGGATACATCCTGGTTGAGGCTGAGCTAACAGGCGAAATTCCTCATATTGTTAGGAATATCCCTGATGTACTGGGTTTCTTAGGTACCCGTGGTGAAGCCGATCCGCTGCGCCCTTCGGAAGTAAAACGTATACTGGGAAAAGTAGACGAACTTGCGGAACAAAGCGAAGAGGTCAATATTCCTTTTATTGTAGGGGAAACCGTCACCGTAGTAGATGGCCCGTTCAACAGTTTTAGTGGTGTAATCGAAGAGATCAATGAAGAGAAGAAAAAGCTGAAAGTGATGGTTAAGATCTTTGGTAGAAAAACACCGTTGGAACTGGGTTTTATGCAGGTTGAAAAAGAATAGTAATTAACAAAATTTTTAATTTTAAACATTGGGTTTAAAATGGCAAAAGAAATAAGTGGATTAATAAAATTACAGATTAGGGGCGGTGCCGCAAACCCATCACCTCCGGTAGGTCCTGCACTGGGTGCCAAAGGAGTGAACATAATGGAGTTCTGTAAACAGTTTAATGCTCGTACTCAGGATCAGGCCGGAAAGGTCATTCCTGTGATCATTACTGTTTATAAGGATAAATCCTTCGAGTTCATCCTGAAAACACCCCCGGTTGCTGTACAGATCATGGAAATCGCGAAGTTGAAAAAGGGTTCTGCTGAATCCAATCGCGTGAAAGTTGGATCCATCACTTGGGATCAGGTAAGAACAATTGCCGAGTCTAAAATGGTGGATTTGAATGCTTTTACCATTGAATCTGCAATGCATATGATTGCAGGGACAGCAAGGAGCATGGGCGTCAATATTAAAGGTGCGTTCCCTAAAAATTAATAATCTGTTAACAGGAGGAGAATATGGCAAAATTGACAAAAAAACACAAAGAAGCTTTGGCCAAATTCGAAAAGAATAAACAGTACTCCTTAGCAGAAGCAGTTGAATTAGTTAAAGACATCACTTATACAAAATTTGACGCTTCAGTTGATATTAGTGTACGTTTGGGCGTAGACCCCAGAAAAGCCAATCAAATGGTTCGAGGTTCAGTAACCTTGCCCCATGGAACTGGTAAAGATCTGAGAGTCCTCGTGCTTTGTACACCTGAAAAGGAGGAAGAAGCTAAAGCAGCCGGTGCCGACTATGTTGGATTGGATGAATATGTTCAGAAAATCAAAGGTGGCTGGACCGATGTAGATGTCGTAATTACTATGCCCAGTGTCATGCCAAAAGTAGGGCAGTTGGGTAGAATTTTAGGTCCCCGTGGTTTGATGCCAAACCCGAAGACAGGGACAGTTACCATGGAAGTGGGACAGGCAGTGAGTGCTGCTAAAGCAGGTAAGATTGATTTTAAAGTTGATAAGTTTGGTATTGTGCATTCTTCAATTGGGAAAGCCAGTTTTGATACACAAAAATTGATTGATAACATATCAGAAACCATGCTAGCTATCTTAAAATTGAAACCTGCAGCAGCCAAAGGTACTTATGTTCAAAGTATCTATGTGTCCAGTACTATGAGCCCTGGTGTCGCTATTGACCTTAAATCAATTACTGCTGCATAACGATATAAACAAGAGATTGTTATGATAAAAAAAGATAAAAAAGAACTGATTGATTCCTTAACTGAACAGTTGCAGGCTAATCAAAACTTCTACCTTGCCGACGTGTCTACTATGGATGCGGCTGAAACGAGCAGGCTAAGAAGAATGTGCTTTAACAGGGGAATACAACTTCGTGTTGTAAAAAACACCTTGTTAAAAAAGGCTATGAAACAGGTCGATAAGGAATATGGTGAGTTAGATGTTGCATTGAAAGGTCACACATCTTTGATGTTCGCTGAAGCAGGAAATGCTCCTGCAAAACTGATTAAAGAATTCAGAAAGAAATCTGAGTATCCCATTTTGAAAGCCGCTTTTATTGAAGAGATGGCCTATATTGGCGATAATCAATTGGATTTTCTGGCTTCTATCAAATCTAAAAACGAACTTATTGCTGATGTTGTTGCCCTTTTGCAATCACCTGTAAAAAATGTTGTTTCAGCATTACAATCCGGGGGAAACAAACTTTCCGGAATTCTGGAAACCTTATCCGAAAAAAGCGAATAAGGCTACTGAAATCAAATAATTAAATAAGAATTAGTAAACAATTAAACAATAACGAAAATGGCAGATTTAAAAGCATTTGCAGAACAATTAGTTAATCTTACTGTAAAAGAAGTTAATGAATTGGCTGAAATTCTCAAAACTGAATATGGAATTGAACCTGCTGCAGCAGTAGCTGTAGCTGCTCCCGGAGCTGCCGGTGACGCAGAAGCAGTTGCTGAAGAACAAACATCATTTGATGTTGTACTTAAAGCCGCAGGCCAGTCTAAATTAGCTGTCGTAAAATTAGTTAAAGAATTGACAAGCCTTGGACTGAAAGAATCTAAAGAACTAGTTGATTCAGCACCTAAAGCGATCAAAGAAGGTGTTAGCAAAGATGAAGCCGAAGCCTTGAAAGCACAGCTCGAAGAAGCAGGTGCAGAGGTGGAAGTGAAGTAATATTTCTCGTGCAAAAAATGACGCAACCTCTGGCCCGAATTTCGGGCCAGAGGTTTGCGCCTATGTGTTCTTATACGTCTTCTTTTATTTTTTCGCCGTCACAATTAAAAAAATGTCGGCATAGTTCATAACTTAAAACTATAGCACCTTGGCTGGAACCAAAACTGATAGAATCAATTTCGCATTAACGAAAAATCTAATTCCCTACCCGGATTTCCTTGATGTTCAGTTAAAATCATTTCAAGACTTTTTTCAATTGGAGACTAATACGGAAAATCGGACCAACGAAGGCCTTTTTAAAGTATTTTCCGAAAACTTTCCTATTACTGATGCTAGAAATAATTTTGTTCTTGAATTTCTGGACTATTTCGTTGATCCTCCCCGGTACACTATTGATGAATGCCTCGAACGTGGCTTAACTTACAGTGTACCCCTTAAAGCTAAATTAAAACTTTATTGTACCGATCCTGAACATGAGGACTTTGAAACCATTGTTCAGGATGTGTACCTTGGTATGATCCCATACATGACACCAAGGGGAACATTTTTGGTGAACGGCGCTGAACGCGTTATCGTATCTCAATTACACCGTTCCCCGGGCGTATTTTTTGGACAACACAGGCATGCTAACGGGACTCAATTATTCTCTGCCAGAATCATTCCGTTTAAAGGCTCGTGGATTGAATTCTCCACCGACATCAACAATGTGATGTATGCCTATATCGATCGGAAAAAGAAATTGCCCGTAACTACATTGCTTAGGGCTATCGGTTACGAAACAGACCACGATATTTTGGAAATCTTTGATCTTGCTGAAGAAGTTAAAGTAAGCAAGGCCGCCTTAAAACGTATCTTGGGAAGAAGCCTTGCAGCGCGCGTAGTACGCTCCTGGTTTGAAGATTTTGTTGATGAAGATACGGGCGAAGTGGTTACTATCGAACGTAACGATGTGATCATTGAGCGTGAGACTATTATTGAGAAGGAGCACATTCAACAGATTCTCGACGCAGGAGTCAAAACTGTCCTTCTTCATAAGGATGATGAAAGTATTAATGATTATGCCGTAATCTTTAATACTTTGCAAAAAGATACCACAAACTCTGAAAAAGAGGCTGTGGAATACATTTATTTCCAATTGCGTAATGCCCTTCCTCCTGATGAAGAAACGGCTCGTAGCATTTTTGAAAGATTATTCTTTTCCGATAAACGTTATGATCTTGGAGAAGTTGGACGTTACAGGATCAATAAAAAATTGGAGATCGACACATCGATGGATGTCCGGGTTCTCACCAAGCAGGATATTGTTCTGATCATCAAACATCTGATCAAACTGGTGAACCAAAAAACCATCGTTGACGACATTGACCACTTGAGTAACCGAAGAGTACGAACTGTAGGAGAACAATTGTATGGACAGTTTGGTGTAGGATTAGCTCGTATGGCAAGGACCATCCGCGAGCGGATGAATGTTCGTGATAACGAAGTGTTTACACCAGCCGATCTGATTAACGCTAAGACACTTTCATCAGTGATCAACTCGTTTTTTGGTACCAACGCTTTGTCCCAGTTTATGGATCAGACAAATCCATTGTCGGAAATTACCCATAAAAGAAGGATTTCAGCATTAGGACCTGGTGGTTTGTCTCGTGAAAGAGCAGGCTTTGAAGTTCGAGACGTTCATTATACCCACTATGGACGTTTGTGTACCATTGAAACACCTGAAGGTCCGAACATCGGATTGATTTCTTCACTTTGCGTTTATGCCACCATAAACCATCTTGGATTTATTGAAACTCCTTACCGCAAAGTTGTTGATGGGATTATAGATTACGCCCACGAACCTATTTACCTTAGCGCTGAAGAGGAAGAAGATAAAATTATAGCACAGGCCAACACTGTTGTAGACGATTCAGGAACGTTTGTTAACGATAAAGTTAAGGTTCGTTATCAGGCAGATTATCCTATTACGCCACGCGAAAAAGTTGACCTTATTGACATTGCTCCGAACCAGATTGCATCCATCGCTGCTTCACTAATTCCATTCCTGGAACATGATGACGCCAACCGTGCCCTTATGGGATCTAACATGATGCGTCAGGCTGTTCCGCTGTTGAATCCGGAAGCTCCGATTGTGGGTACAGGTATTGAACCTTTTGTGGCTCGTGACTCAAGAGTTTTAGCTGCTGCAGAAGGCGATGGTGTTGTGGAATATGTTGATTCAAAAAAAATAGTAATTCGTTATTCACGTGGCGAACTTGAAAGACTGGTAAGCTTTGATGATGATATCAAGGAATATCCTTTGACCAAATTTCATCGTACCAACCAGAATACTTCCATAAATCTGCGTCCTATTGTTCGGATAGGAGATAAAGTGACCAAAGGCCAGGCTTTGTGTGAAGGTTATGCCACAGAAGGCGGAGAGCTGGCATTAGGACGTAACGTGATGGTAGCTTTTATGCCTTGGAAAGGTTACAACTATGAGGATGCCATCGTGATTTCTGAAAAGATTGTAAAAGATGACGTCTTTACTTCGGTTCACATTGAAGAATTTACACTGGATGTTCGCGATACAAAACGCGGAATTGAAGAGTTGACTAACGACATTCCTAATGTTAGCGCTGAAGCTACTAAAGACCTCGATGAAAATGGTCTCATAAGAGTAGGAGCTGAAGTAAGCGAAGGCGATATTTTAATTGGGAAGATTACTCCTAAAGGAGAAAGCGATCCGACACCAGAAGAAAAATTATTACGTGCAATTTTCGGCGATAAAGCCGGTGATGTGAAAAATGCTTCACTTAAAGCTCCACCGTCATTAAAGGGTGTTGTGATTGAGAAGCACCTTTTCTCCAGAGCCGTTAAAAGCTCAAAATCAAAGACAAAAGAAAAGGAAATTGTTCAACAGTTGGGTGAAGAGTACAACAAATTTTTCATTGACCTGAAGACGAAACTGGTGGATAAACTTACGGTTATTGTTAGCAACCGTACTTCGCAGGGTGTAACTAATTCTTTCGGTGAAGTGGTTGTTCCAACAAAAACCAAGTTTACCCAGAAAATTCTCCATTCGCTGGATTATACTACAATTAATCCCAGTAAATGGACTACTGACAAAGAAAAGAACGATCTAGTTAAAACTTTGCTTAACAACTACACTATTAAGTACAAAGAACTGTTAGGCGTTTATAACAGGAAGAAATTTGTTGCCGCTGTTGGTGATGAACTTCCCAACGGAATTGTTCAGATGGCTAAGGTTTACATCGCAAAGAAACGTAAACTGAAGGTTGGTGATAAAATGGCCGGACGTCACGGAAATAAAGGTATTGTAGCCAAAATTGTCCGTGAAGAAGATATGCCGTTTATGGCAGACGGAACTCCTGTTGATATTGTTTTGAACCCCTTGGGCGTTCCTTCACGTATGAATTTGGGCCAAATCTATGAGACAGTTTTGGGATGGGCAGGAAAGAATCTGGGTGTGAAATTTGCCACACCGATTTTCGATGGTGCTACCCTGGAACAGATCAACGAATACATAGCTAAAGCCGGGCTTCCCGAAAACGGAAGCGTTTACCTCCATGACGGTGGTACTGGAAAACGTTTTGATCAGCCTGCAACTGTGGGGTACATCTATATGATCAAGCTACACCATCTGATTGATGATAAGATGCATGCCCGTTCCATTGGACCATACTCATTAATTACACAACAACCATTGGGCGGTAAAGCACAGTTCGGTGGTCAGCGTTTTGGTGAGATGGAAGTTTGGGCTCTTGAAGCGTTTGGTGCAGCCAACATTCTGCAGGAGATCCTTACCGTGAAATCTGACGATGTAACCGGCAGGGCCAAAGCTTATGAAGCGATTGTGAAAGGTGAAAACATGCCGCAACCCGGTATGCCGGAATCCTTCAACGTTCTTGTGAACGAGTTGAGGGGTTTGGGATTGGACATCAGCTTCACTAAATAATTAATATTTGATTTTCATAAAATAAATTCTGATATGGCTTTCAGACAAGACAGTAAAGTACCAGAAACTTTTAATAAAATTACTATAGGCCTCGCTTCACCGGAATCAATCCTCGAGCGCTCGCATGGTGAGGTGTTAAAACCTGAAACCATTAACTATCGTACCTACAAACCGGAGCGGGACGGGCTGTTTTGCGAACGGATCTTCGGACCGGTAAAAGATTACGAATGCCACTGCGGAAAATACAAACGTATCCGTTATAAAGGGATCGTCTGCGACCGTTGCGGTGTTGAAGTTACCGAAAAGAAGGTAAGACGCGAAAGAATGGGACATATTGAATTGGTGGTTCCTGTGGTTCACATTTGGTTCTTCCGTTCATTACCCAACAAAATTGGTGCGTTGCTTGGGATGCAAACCAAAAAACTTGAGTCAATCATATACTTTGAACGCTATGTGGTTATTAACCCTGGTGTTAAAGAAGCGGATGGGATTAATAAAATGGATTTCCTTACAGAAGAAGAATATCTCGATATCATCGAAACACTTCCTCAGGGCAATCAATATCTCGACGATGATGACCCCGATAAGTTCGTGGCGAAAATGGGAGCAGAAGCCGTTCACGACTTGCTTGCCCGTATTGACCTTGACAAAGAATCTTTTGAGTTAAGACACAAAGCCAATACCGAAACTTCACAACAGAGAAAAGCAGAAGCTTTAAAAAGATTACAGGTTTATGAAGCTTTCCGTGATGCAAGGACCCGAAAAGAAAACCGTCCGGAATGGATGATCGTTAAAATTGTTCCGGTTATTCCACCGGAATTACGTCCTTTGGTTCCTCTGGATGGTGGCCGTTTTGCTACCTCCGACCTGAATGACTTGTACCGCAGGGTGATCATTCGTAACAACAGGTTGAAGAGACTGATTGAGATCAAAGCTCCTGATGTGATTATGCGTAATGAAAAGCGTATGCTTCAGGAAGCTGTGGACTCATTGTTAGACAACTCAAGAAAATCGAGTGCTGTTAAAACCGAATCCAACAGACCGCTGAAATCATTGAGCGATAGCTTGAAAGGAAAACAAGGACGTTTCCGTCAGAACCTACTTGGTAAACGTGTTGACTACTCAGGCCGTTCTGTGATTATTGTTGGCCCGAGCTTAAAATTAAATGAATGTGGTTTGCCAAAAGATATGGCAGCCGAATTATATAAACCATTTATCATTCGCAGGTTGCTGGAACGCGGTATCGTAAAAACAGTGAAGTCTGCTAAGAAAATTGTAGAACGTAAGGATCCTGTTGTTTGGGATATTCTGGAAAATATTTTGAAAGGACATCCTGTATTACTCAACCGCGCTCCTACATTGCACCGCTTGGGTATTCAGGCTTTTCAGCCAAAATTGGTTGAGGGAAAAGCCATCCAGTTGCATCCATTGGCATGTACGGCTTTCAACGCCGACTTTGACGGTGACCAGATGGCTGTTCACTTGCCATTAGGCAATGCAGCAATCCTTGAAGCACAGATTTTAATGTTGGCTTCTCACAATATTCTGAACCCTGCTAACGGGGCCCCTATTACCGTTCCTTCACAGGACATGGTATTGGGACTATATTATATTACTAAGGCTCGCAAAAGCAGCGAAGCTCATCTTATAAAAGGAGAAGGAATGACGTTCTATTCTCCTGAGGAAGTGCGAATTGCATACAATGAAGAGATTGCGGACCTGCATGCTATCATTAAAGTAAAAGTGGATGTTAAGGAAGATGGCCAATTGGTTAACAAGCTTATTGAAACCACAGTAGGCCGGGTAATCTTTAATGAGAAAGTCCCGGAAGGCTACGGATACATCAACCAACTGTTAACTAAAAAAGCGCTTCGAGATATTATCAGTGATGTGCTGAAGGAAACCGGAAATGCCGTTACCACCAAGTTCCTTGATGACATTAAAGACCTTGGTTATTATATGGCTTTTGTTGGTGGCTTGTCATTTAACCTGAATAATGTTATTATTCCGAATATAAAAGAAGAGCTCATTACCAAAGCCAATGAAGAAGTTGATGAAGTTGTGAATAACTATAACATGGGTTTCATCACTAACAATGAGCGTTACAATCAGATTATTGATATTTGGACACATACCAATTCACATCTTACCAATACTGTGATGAAGGAATTGTCCAATGACGATGACGGTTTTAACCCTGTATATATGATGCTTGATTCTGGTGCTCGTGGTTCCAAAGAACAGATTCGTCAGCTCTCCGGAATGCGTGGTCTGATGGCGAAACCTCAAAAGTCAGGTTCTGTGGGTAATGAAATTATTGAGAACCCGATTCTTTCGAACTTTAAAGAAGGATTAACGGTTTTGGAATATTTTATTTCGACTCACGGTGCACGTAAAGGTCTTGCTGATACTGCTTTGAAAACTGCAGATGCTGGTTACCTGACCCGTCGATTGGTTGATGTTTCTCAGGATGTTATCATTTCGGAAAAAGACTGTGGTACACTTCTTGGCTTGACTATCACGGCTCTGAAGAAGAACGAAGAAGTTGTAGAAACACTATACGACCGTATCTTGGGACGTGTTGCACTTCACAATGTTCATCATCCGATTTCGGGCGAACTTATTGTTAAAGGCGGAGAAGAAATTACCGAGACCTTGGCTCAAAAAATTGAAGATTCACCCATCGAAAGAGTTGAAATCCGTTCGGTACTGACCTGCGAGTCGAAACATGGTGTTTGTGCCAACTGTTATGGTAGAAATCTTGCCTCTGGCCGAATGGTTCAAAAAGGAGAAGCTGTTGGTGTGATTGCCGCACAGTCAATCGGTGAGCCGGGAACGCAGTTGACATTGCGTACATTCCACCAAGGGGGTACTGCTTCCAACGTGGCTGCCAATTCGAAGATTGAAGTTAAATATGACGGAACTTTGGAAATTGAAGAGCTCAGAACCGTACCTTATACCGATAAAGAAGGACGGAAATATGAAGTGGTCACCGGACGTTCTGCCGAGATGAAAATCGTAGACACGAAGACCGGGGTCATTTTGTCTTCAGGAAACATTCCTTACGGTTCAAGACTTTATTCTAAAAATGATTCCGGTGTGAAAAAAGGCGATTTAATCGCTGACTGGGATCCATTTAATGCCGTTATCTTATCTGAAGTATCCGGTAAAATTGGATTTGAAAATATCGTTGAAGGGCAGACTTACCGCGTAGAATCTGACGAACAGACTGGATATTTTGAAAAGGTTGTCGTTGAATCGAAAGTGAAGGCCAAAAACCCCTACATCAAGATTATCGGGAAAGATGGCAGCGAACTCAAAACTTATGACTTGCCTGTAGGTGCTCACATCATGGTAGATGAAGGCCAGGAGATTAAAGCTGGTGATCTTCTCGTGAAAATCCCGCGTGCCTTTGGTAAGGCTGGTGACATCACGGGTGGTTTGCCACGTGTAACAGAGCTTTTTGAAGCTCGTAATCCTTCCGATCAGGCTGTGGTTTCTGAAATTGATGGTGTGGTTTCGTTCGGTAAAAAACTGAAAAGAGGAAACCGTGAAGTTATTATTACTTCAAAAACAGGAGAAGAGAAACGTTACCTGGTTTCCACTAGTAAACAGATTCTTGCACAGGAAAATGACTTTGTGAAAGCCGGAACTCAGCTTTCTGACGGTGCCATTACCCCTGCAGACATTCTGGCTATCAAAGGGCCTATGGCTGTTCAGGAGTACATCGTAAACGAAGTTCAGGAGGTTTACCGTCTTCAGGGCGTGAAGATCAACGATAAACACTTCGAAGTGATCGTTCGCCAGATGATGCGTAAAGTTCAGGTTGAAGATCCCGGTGATACACGTTTCCTCGAAGGCGAATTGGTCAACAAGATCACTTTCCAGGAAGTTAATGATGAAATTTTTGGCATGAAAGTAATCGTTGACCGTGGTGATTCCGAGAACCTGAGAGAAGGAGAAATTGTAACTGCAAGGAAATTGCGTGACGAGATTTCTACACTGAAACGTCGCGATAAAAAACTGGCTGACGCAAAAGATGCTCAACCTGCTACCGCATTTCAGGTCTTGCAGGGGATTACCAGAGCTTCTTTACAGACTGACAGTTGGATTTCAGCTGCATCTTTCCAGGAAACGACAAAGGTTCTTACTTCTGCAGCTATTAGTGCAAAACAGGATGATTTGCTGGGATTGAAAGAAAACGTAATTGTTGGGCACCAAATTCCTGCAGGTACCGGCTTGAAAGAGTACGATGACCTGATTGTAGGCTCCATGGAAGAGTATGAAGCTTTGACAGTTGGAAAGGATTCAGATGTAGAAGCCATTGATGCCGAACTGGAATAAATGAAATGTTTTCCCGGGAATTTTCCCGGGCAAATTCTTAATATTGAATTATGGAAGACGTTAATAACCAGGGACAGATCAACATCGAGCTAAGTGATGAAGTGGCCGAAGGAATTTATTCCAATTTAGCCATCATCACACATTCACAAGCCGAATTTATTGTCGACTTCGTAAAGCTAATGCCCGGTGTTCCTAAAGCAAAAGTGAAATCTCGGATTATTCTGACTCCTGAACATGCTAAAAGATTGTACAAGGCACTACAGGATAACATCCGGAAATTTGAATCAATGAACGGACCTATCAAGGATAGCCCTGAAGGGGGACTTCCTCCGTTTTCTTTTGGCGGACCAAAAGCCGAAGCTTAAAAAAACAAAGGCTGTCCTTCAGAGGGCAGCCTTTTTATTGGTCTCAAAATTAGTTAAAACTATGCATTTTAGTGCATCTCGTTTTAGCTTCTAAAAATAATGAACTACCCCCGCTGCTCTGCGGCGGGGTATCAAAAGGAGATTATTAATCGCCCCAAGGGGCGGGGAATTAATCCCTTGTCCGCCTCAGGCGGATTAAAAAAATGAATGTCGAATAATGATTAACGATGTAAGATCTGAAGTAAATATAAGATCTAATGTATTGTAACTATCTAATTGCCAGATGTTTTCATATCTAAATCCGATATTCTAAAATCAATTATAATTGTAAAAAGGATTTCATTCATAGATTAAAACTATGGTACTTTCAGCCCATAGTGGTTTATTGGTCACAATCGTTAGTTAAAACTATGCACTTTAGTGCAAGACTTTTAGTTGCTACACAATTTTTTATCTTTGTTCTATGGAAAAGGAGCAAAGGC
>VAPK010205848.1_pt1 | contig 18207 bp, 23 predicted proteins | sample 3395031 | NCBI WGS metagenome assembly VAPK01 (sample SAMN08290443, study PRJNA428436) | hydrothermal vent metagenome | isolation source: Deep-sea hydrothermal vent chimney 1 | place: Pacific Ocean: Juan De Fuca Ridge
AAATTGCTGATAGAAACCATAAGCGACATGAAAATCGCTACCGCCGCCGTGGCTGGGATGATGTGCATTGGCATTGCCAGGATTGACGCCATGTAAGGCACCAGCAGGAAGCCTCTGCCAACGCCGAAAATAGAGGCGGTCATCGCGATCAGCACCCCCGCAATCAGGGGGGACCATGTCGGGACGCTGAAATCGGTTCCGCCGTAGCTGAATTTAACCGCTTGTGTGGTGATCGAGGTTTGGCTGACGCCGCATTGTGCCTGAGGTTCAGGTGCATAGGTGCAGGAACCACGTACGTGCCGGCCACGATAAAGTTTCCAGATGATTTGCGCCGCAACCACCAGCGTTAGCAGCCCGAAAAGTGGACGGAATGTGGCCATGTCCGACAGGTATCTGCTGGAAAGCGTGCTGCCCGCGTAAGCCCCGACCAGCCGCCCACCCCCAGCAATAGGCCAAGCGGCCAGACCAGTGCAGCGCGGCGCAGATAGCCCGGCACCAGTATCAGTGCTGCGGCCAGCACCACCAGTTGGGTCATTGGTTTAACGCTGTTTGGTTCCAGAACGCCGAACAGGGTGATCAACCCGAAAGAAGTGAGTATCCCGCCAGCTGCGCCGATGGCTGAGAATATTATACCGACGACAACACCCCATGACAGGATGGCGACTATTGTTAAGGGGTCCACTAGAAATTCCAATCGTTAACAATTCAAAACCCCAATTGTGGGCGGTGTTAACAAAATTTGGCAACGGTGGCCATTTGGTTTGAGTAGAATGGGTGAAAACTGCGGATTAGAAATAGTGTTGGGAATTAAATGAACTAACGTGGTGTAAAGCCTAAAAGAACATCATTTTGGCACATTGGCGTGATCAAAACTTGCTGTTTGGTCACATTTTTATGGTTTGCATCATATTCAAGGACAATAATGCTTGTGAATTTTCAAACTCTCTTTATCCAATAATAAAACAGTTGGGCAGGTTAATGGATAGAAATAACTCGAACGGCACCGCAGATGGCGGTGTGGGCGCAGCGCGCGATTGGGTTCGCACCTTGGCAAATTATCGCGACCCGAACCATGCCCGCAGTATTTTTGAGATTCTCGTAAGTGCGATACCATTTCTGGCGCTCTGGGCTGCGGCCTGGTGGGCGCTGTCGGTTAGCTATTGGCTGGCATTGGCAATCGCCATGGTAAACGGGTTGTTTGTCGTGCGTTTGTTCATCATTCAGCACGATTGCGGCCACGCCGCGTTTTTCCGCAGCCGCAAGGCAGGTGACTGGGTCGGCCGGGTGCTGGGTGTAGTGACGCTGACGCCATATGATGTTTGGAAACGCTCACACTTGCTGCACCATAACGGGTCTGGCAATCTGGATAAACGCTCGCTTGGTGGTGATGTACATACGATGACAGTGGACGAGTATCGAGCGTTGTCGCCCCTGCGCCGTTTGCAATACCGGATGTATCGTCATCCACTGGTTTTGTTTGGGCTTGGGCCGTCGTTCATATTTTTTCTGACCAACCGATTGCCTTTTGGCATGTTCAATTCCAAGAAATACTGGACAAGTGCGATGGGCACCAATTTTGGCATCGCTCTTGTACTGGCTGTTATTATCTATTTCGGTGGCTGGCAGCCGGTGGCGTTGATCTTTGTACCGACCACACTTGTTGGCGGAACGCTGGGCATCTGGATGTTTTATGTGCAGCATCAATTTGAGGACGCACAGTGGGACGAAGATGAGGGGTGGGATATGCACGACGCGGCGCTGCACGGCAGTTCGCATTATGTATTGCCCCAGCCGTTGCAGTGGCTGACTGGCAATATCGGCATCCACCATGTGCATCATCTCTATAGCCGTATCCCGTTTTACCGGCTCACCGAAGTGCTGCGCGATTTCCCGGTGCTGGCCGAGGCGCAGCGCCTGACCATTCGCGAAAGTTTTGCCTGTGTGAAGTTGCAATTATGGGATGAACGGGAACGTAAACTGCTATCCTATGCGCAAATGAAGGCGGCCTACGGGCCGGTTTAGGCCGCGGCTTCACGCCAAGTTTAATTGTTAAGGTGATGTTTTCACCCTAAGATTTTCCTGAACTGGCCGGAGGACACATGCCTAAATCTAAATCCCGCAAATCAAAGACTAATTCATCCGGTGGTGGTGGCCCGAAATATGGCACCAATATCGGCCAGACATCCGGCAAAACCAACTGGTTTGTCAGCATTGGCGTTGCGGCAGCTGTTGCCGCCATTGCTGTGTTCTGGTGGAATTCCAACCAGGCAAACAACCGGTCTGAGGCTGCAATTGAAGTTCTTGCCGCAGAGGGGAGCGCGGTATTGGCGCAGGTGCGAAGCGTCCCGGCGCAAGGCAATGCGCATTTGGGGATAGGTGTGGAAAAACGATTTGTGGAACCTTTTCCTACATCGGGGGATCATGCCTCCTCCAGTTTGAATGCCGGATTTTACACGAATGAACTGCCCAAGGTAAATCTGGTTCACAATTTGGAACATGGCAATATTGTCATCTATTACGAAACCCCGGGTGAAGCGGCCATAGAAACGCTGAAGGAATGGGCATCACTATACCGCGGTGGATGGGACGGGGTGGTTGCCACTGCGTCACCTGGCTTGGGCGAAGTGGTGGTGATGACCGCCTGGACTAAGTTGTTGCGGCTTGAAACATTTGACGCTGTTTCAGCGGCGGCCTTTTTGGACGCTTACCGGGGGCGCGGGCCAGAAAACGCAGTGCGTTAAGGGATGGCTCCTGCTGGCTTCAGCTGGCGCCGACCAAATATTTAGCCGATCAAAACAGCTTCATTCACTAATCCGTTGGCTGCAAGTGAGCTGAAAGACCTGCAAGAGCGTATCGGGCTATTGCGGGGATCGAACATGTCGATTGATCGCAGAGAAATGTTAATGATGATGACCGGTCCTGTGGTGCTGGTGCCGGTCGGATCACCGCCCGAAAGAATTCTTATGAGTTATAGCGTCGAAAATTGGTTTTAAGTACTTAGTGACGAACAGATACTGTTACTTGGTATACTGCGGTCGCCGGTACTGGATACTGGCGATGGTATTCAAGTGGGGGCCGCGGGCGGGAAGCTGTCTGATATTTCCTGACGCTTTTCATTGGTGTATCCCGTTGGTCAATTCGTTGAATTCAATCGGTCTAGTTGAAATTGTATGAGTCCGGCAAAGAGTGGGTAGTTTTGTTAGCTAAAACAGAAAAAGCCGCGCAGAATTAACGGCGCGGCTTTTGAAGATTTGGGTCGGGATGCTTTAGCTTTCGTCAGCTTCATCATCTGTCGCAGGTGCTTCTTCGCTGTCATCTGCTTTTTCGATGCCGGCGGCTTCAGCCAGATCGTCGTCGTCAGATGCGGCAGCACCAATGTCGTCGAACAGTTCGGCAATCTCGAACTCTGCGTCGGCTTCGGCTTCGGCGGCAAGTTCCTGAATGGATTTACCGGCGGCTTGCAGTTCTGCTTCTTCGTCAGAGCGCGCGACGTTCAGCGTAATTTCTGCTTCCACTTCTGGATGCAGGGTTACGGTGACAATGTGCAGGCCCAGTTCTTTGATCGGACGGGTCAGGGCGACCTGTTTGCGATCAACGGTAAAGCCAGCCCCGGTTGCGGCGTCGGCTGCGTCGCGTGTGGAAACTGATCCGTAAAGCGAGCCAGCGTCGGACGCGGAACGAATCACAACGAAGATCTGACCGTTCAGCTTATCCGCCGCGGCGTCTGCTTCTTTTTTGGATTCAAGATTGTTGGCTTCCAGCTGTGACTTTAGGCCTTCAAAAGATTTGATATTGGCCTCGGAGGCGCGCAGGGCTTTGCCCTTGGGCAAAAGGAAGTTGCGGGCGAAGCCCTGTTTGACGTTTACCACGTCGCCCATCTGGCCGAGTTTGGAAACCCGTTCTAGCAGGATAACTTGCATGGTGCGCTCCTTACTTTACAGCGTAGGGAAGCAGGGCGAGAAAACGGGCGCGTTTGATGGCGCGCGCAAGTTCGCGTTGCTTCTTGGCCGAAACGGCAGTGATACGGGAAGGGACGATTTTGCCGCGCTCAGATATGTAGCGCTGCAAAAGACGTGTGTCCTTATAGTCGATTTTCGGGGCACTGTCGCTGGAGAAGGGACAGACCTTACGACGGCGGAAAAATGGTTTAGATGCCATTGCTTAGCTCCTTTTCTTCAGATTAGTGGCGGCGTGGGCCGCGGTCGCGGTCATCGCGCTTTTGCATTTGGATCGACGGGCCTTCGGCGTGTTCGTCAACCTTGATGGTCAACACGCGCATCACGTCTTCGTGGAGGCGCATCAGGCGTTCCATTTCCTGGATCGCAGTGGCCGGTGCGTCGGTGCGCAAAAAGGCGTAATGGCCTTTGCGGTTCTTGTTGATCTTATAGGCCATTGTTTTGATGCCCCAGTATTCGTGATCAACGAGTTTACCTTCGTTATCCGCAAGGACTGTACCAAAATGTTCAATAAGGCCTTCGGCTTGCGTGTTGGAAAGATCCTGACGCGCAATCATAACATGCTCATATAGCGGCATGTGTGCTCCATTCATTTTCAAGGCGCATTTCAACGGGTGGGGGTCTGAACTTGCCGCGACCCACCCACGAGAGGCTACGCTGGTTTTCCGAAAAATACGGCAAGAAGCGGCGTTATACGCCTTTTGCGCTGTGGATCAAGGTGAATTGATCACTATGGGTACTGTTCGCACTGGAAAGCTGAATCGTGCTGAAAAACAACCTATTTGACGTCAGGGAAGGCAGGGAAATTCGGATTTGGTCGCCATTTTGCACCGTTGGCGGCTAAATTTCGTCACGTTTCACGTCAAGGTAGAGTGAGAGAAAGTTAATTATTCGTCAACGGAGACAAATGATATGCGCAGCAACGCAAGTGATCTGGTTTCGGGCGGGCGGAAAAACAAAGCAGCCGTGAATATCAGCGAGGCTAATTGGGGGTATATTATTCGGGCGGGCATCCCTGCGCGTAGCCGCGCTTCATTTGGAGAACTTGCCGCACTGGCTGGCTGTATCATTTTTGGATTTTTTGCTTTTGGTCTCTGGACAATGCCCGGGTCAACCAGCAGCGCGGAACTGTTTCCGATTAAAATTGGTATAACGGTGGTGTTTTTCGTAATTTCGGCCTGGCTATATCTGATGGCGCGACGTGGGTTTACCACTGAGGTGCAGATTGACATAAAACGTCAGGAAGTACGTCTGGCGCAGCGAAACCGCGAAGGTGAATCATCTTTGGTTGAACGGTTTGGATTTGAAGAAATTGACAGCGTATACATGAAGCGTACGAAATCCGAATTTTCAAATGATCATTTGTTTTTGAATTTGCGCGAAGCACATGCAGCCGTGCCTGTAGCAAGCGCTTTGACCGTTGAACTGGAACCATTATTGGAACGGTTGCGTGTTGATTTGAACGGGAATGCAACGCGCGCAGCGAATGCTGATACAAAACCATCTTTGCGTGAAAGCAAGTCTCAGGCACGCGGAGCGTTTGGCGCGCGCTAGATCCGACAACCAGTATTGAATTTAGAGGGGCGCCCTTTTTAGCGCTCTTTGCTTGTTCCGACGTGGCCATGTGTTTACACCATTCTTAGCAACATAAGCAGGGGTGGTAGTATGGGGCGAGCATTTGTATTTCCCGGACAGGGTGCGCAGGCGATTGGCATGGGGGCCGCGCTTGCGAAAAACTTTCCAGCGGCAAGGGCGGTTTTCGACGAGGTTGATGAGGCCTTGGGTGAAAAGCTGTCGGCATTGATCTGGGAAGGTGACGCAGAGGCTCTGACCCTGACTGAAAACGCGCAACCTGCGTTGATGGCGACATCAATGGCCGCGTTTCGGGCGTTGGAATCTGAAGGCATAGGGCTGGACAGTGTTTCATATGTGGCCGGACATTCTTTGGGGGAATATTCGGCGCTAACGGCGGCAGGGTCGTTGGAGCTGGCCGATACAGCGCGTCTTTTGCGCATTCGGGGTTGTGCAATGCAGGACGCGGTGCCTGTGGGTGTCGGGGCAATGGCGGCGTTGCTGGGATTGGATTTTGAGGCAGTACAGGAAGTAGCTGCCAAGGCTGCTGGGGATCAGGTTTGCCGCGCTGCGAATGATAATGATCCGGGGCAGGTTGTGGTTTCGGGTCACAAAGAAGCGGTGGAACGTGCCATTGAGATCGCCAAGGAAGCCGGCGCGCGCCGTGCAGTGTTATTGCCGGTATCCGCGCCTTTTCACTGTGATTTGATGGCACCTGCGGCACAGGTGATGGCCGAAGCTTTAGGCAAAGTAGGTATAGTCGCGCCCAAGGTGCCGCTGGTGGCCAACGTGGTTGCCGAGGGTATTAGTGATCCGATGCTGATCAAGACGTTACTGGTTGAGCAGGTGATCGATTCAGTGCGCTGGCGGGAATCGGTGATCTGGATGGCGGCACAAGGTGTGGATGAGATTTGGGAAATTGGTGCCGGTAAGGCACTTTCGGGAATGATCCGGCGAATTGATCGTGATATTACCACCCGCCAGGTTGGAACGCCCGAGGAAGTAACAAATGCTGTTCAGGGGTAACAAATGAGCAAATTAAGAATTGTGTTCGCCACACTTTCCACCATCGGCCTTTCTGGTTGTGGTGTGTTGATCAATTTTGTTGATACAACCGATTTTCGGGTTGAGGGTGACAAGCTATATATGTCTGGCTTGATAAATTCGAAAACACAGGCGGAATTTGAAGAAGTCTACGCAGCAAACCCTGGAATAACGACATTAGTTGAAGAAGTGGTTGAAGGGTCCGTAGACGACGACGCAATGATAAAACTAGCCTACCGTCTAAGAGAGTTGGGGATAAATACGCATCTTTTGGCAGACAGTGAAATTTATTCAGGTGGTGTTGACTTGTTTTTGGCTGGGGTTGAACGAACCATGGAATCCGGTGCAGTGGTTGGTGTGCATTCATGGTCTGATCAGTTTAAGGAAGCCACTGACTATCCACGCGACGCGCCAGAGCATGAACAAAATCGCAAATATATAGAAGACATGCTTGGTGACGATTCATTTTACTGGTTTACAATCGAAGCCGCGCCGGCGGATGAAATCTATGAAATGAATAATACAGAGATAGTCACTTACGGCTTGCTTACTCAGCCAATCCAATAAAAATTGAAGGTTCTGAATATGTTTGATCTTACGGGTAAAACTGCGCTGGTGACGGGTGCGTCCGGTGGCATTGGCGGGGCGATTGCGTCGGCACTCTATGCGCAAGGTGCCTCGGTGGGCCTGTCTGGAACGCGGGTGGAGCCGTTAGAGACACTGGCGGCGGAGTTGGGCGAACGCGCCCATGTGTTGCCCTGTAACCTGTCGGATGCAAAAGCCGTTGCAGCCCTGCCCAAGCAGGCGGTTGAAGCCTTGGGATCGGTGGATATTCTGGTGAACAATGCCGGGATCACCCGCGATAATCTTTTTATGCGAATGTCGGACGAAGAGTGGGACAGTGTGATCAACGTCAATCTGACCTCGACAATGCGGCTGTGCAAAGGTGTGATCCGGGGCATGATGAAAGCGCGTTGGGGTCGGATTGTGAATATCTCCAGTGTTGTCGGGGCGACGGGTAATCCGGGGCAGGCGAACTATGCCGCGTCAAAGGCGGGTATGGTGGGGATGTCAAAATCACTTGCCTATGAGGTGGCGAGCCGGGGTATCACAGTGAACTGTGTAGCACCTGGGTTTATTACAACGCCGATGACAGAAAAGCTGACCGATGACCAGAAAGACGCGATCCTCAAGCAAGTGCCGGCCGGGCGCATGGGGGACGCGGGCGAGATTGGTGCGGCGGTGTTGTATCTGGCGAGCGCAGAGGCAGCATATGTCACCGGCGCGGTGTTGCATGTGAATGGTGGAATGGCGATGATTTAGCGGCTTGGTTAAGGCTGGCAGCTTGTTGTTGTCGGCTTTGCTAAAAAGTCGCCGCTTTTATTTTCGTGCCCAGCTTGTCGACCATTCGAGTGATAGCTCTCTTCTACAAGCATGAGCAAGGTCCAACGATCGCTTCGTCAACCCAGACGCATGGGGATCGTTTTTGGCGGCATCCATTGGCGGCTCTCCTGCTTTTAGGGCCTCGCCAAACGCAATCATTGCCGGCGTTACGCTTTCGTTTTCGATCATACCCATCACCCCCCAATACATTTCCCAAAAACGGACTATATCGACATCTGAAGGCGTAGATGAAATTGCGATTCTTGACGTGGTTTCAACGGCTTCCTCACACCATGCCAACTTTCTTTCGAGATAGGGTTTTTCAGCTTCGATCGCCTGCACTTGCAGGAACTTAAACACACCGAAAATGAACCCGGCTAAAGCAACGAGCGCTCCAAAGGATTTAATGGTATTTTCAACAGTCATCGAACATATCTGTAACCACCTCTGTCAGACAATAACCAATCCATCGTTTCGTGTCCATTTCGCGACGACATTCGGTATGGAAATACCAACAAACAGACCCGGTATCGCGTTCGTTCGGGGCTGAACAGGACTGTAACGCAAGGTTTGTGTTCGGGAATTTCGCAAAACCGGGCATCTTTGGTTCAAAGTGGAATTTCACCCACCCAATCCCTGCAAAAATGCATACTAAACTAACAAATTTGGGCGATTTAGTTTGGGGCGCTCGCTGGATAGGGTCCGGGCTTACCATCATTTACATAGGAGAAATGAGATGGCGAGATTGGATCAATTGGGCTCGGTCACAGATGCGGTAACGGTGTTGGTTGTCGGGGCTACAGGGGCGACGGGCCGGTTGTTGGTTGGGCAATTGCTGGAAGCCGGCACACATGTGCGGGTTATTGTGCGTTCGGCAGACCGGTTGCCGGAAAAGGTTCGTAACCATTCAAACCTGTCGATTATCATTGCACCGGTTCTGGATATTGACGACGCGGGGCTGGCGGAACATGTTGGTGGGTGCAGTGCGGTGGTTTCCTGCCTTGGGCATACAATGGATTTCAAAGGTTTGTTTGGACATCCAAGGCGACTGTGCAGCGATGCCGTTGCCCGCTTGTGTTTGGCAATTGAGGAAAACACCCCGGATGCACCTGTGCGGTTTATTCTGATGAATACCGTCGGAGTAGAAAACCCTGGCGTTGACGCACAGCGCACATTTCTTGATCGCAGGTTGCTGGCGCTGTTGCGTTGTATTCTGCCACCGCAGCGCGACAATGAGGGCGCAGCACTTTATCTGCGCCAGCAGGTTGGGATGAACAATCGCTTTGTGGAATGGTGCGCGGTGCGTCCCGATAGTTTGATCAATGCAGATGTGTCGGGATACGAAATTTGCGAGTCTCCGGTAACTGGTTTGGTATCGGGTCGCCCGACAACACGGGCGAATGTCGCGCATTTCATGGCGGCGTTGGCCGAGGGGTCGACGCTGTGGCAGGAATGGAAATACCGGATGCCGGTGATAATGAACGCGGTGTGAGTGTGCCGGGAACGGTAGAGAAGTCTGGAAATGACATCCCAATACCGGCAATCTCTGCCGGTATTGGGATGTTTTGGCGGTTAAGTGTTGGCCGTTTCGATGTCTGCTTGGATCAGCCACTTATCTACGTTTACGCCTTTGATGATCAGCCAGAGCAGGATGATCATTTCACCCCAAAACAGATAGATCGCGAACATTCGATAGAGCATGAGAACCAGAAACAGGTGCCCGAGCTGGGTGAATAAAGTTGCCACAAACGCCCATCTGACCATGGTTTCATTGGCTATAAGGTTAATGATGGTGGTGTCGATGTCACCCGGTGCAATTAGCCCGGGCAGATAGCTGATGCCGAACATGCCAGCCATGGCGATGAATAAATAGACACCACCTGTGATACGGGCTGTGATACGGGAAAATTGTTGAATTGAGGTCATTTCAAGCGTCCTTTTTCGGGATGATAAAGTTGGTGTTTTTCAAATTGATTTTGGAATACAGGCACTTCGGCATCTAAGAAATTGTCCAAATACGTTCGTCTTTCATGCAAAAATGCATGGATTAGCCGGGTGTTTGTTGCATTCCTGTGCTAAAATCCGGGCAGGTGGGTTGGAACAATGTCGATCAGGGTTTTTGTCTTATTGACACCAAAGACGATATTTCTATTTGCCCCTGTGGATACAATGCAGACAGACGGGAAAACCGGAATTTAGTCGGTTTGGGCTTGTACTCTGGTTACTTGACCCCAACATTCACCCTGCGTGATCATCAGGCCAATAATGGCGGGGACAAAACATTTGCCCCGACCAGAGTTTGTGCTAAAGGGGGCGCAAGATTGCCGGGGGATGAAAATTTCCGGGATACTGCCCGCGACGAACTGGGGGCTTATAGCGGCCAATTGGTCAAAGGCAAAAGACGGGCACAGGCCCATTAACGAAGTGAGGAAATAATATGAGCGACATTGCAGATCGCGTGAAGAAGATTGTTGTCGAGCATCTCGGCGTTGAAGAGGACAAAGTTTCACCAACTGCGTCTTTTATTGACGACCTTGGCGCTGACAGCCTGGACACAGTTGAGCTGGTTATGGCGTTCGAAGAGGAATTCGGCATCGAAATCCCTGATGATGCGGCGGAAACTATTCAGACATTTGGTGACGCGGTGAAATTTATTACCAGCGCTTCCTAAAATATCAGAACATTATTGTTGAATGCGGCGTCCTTTTGGGGCGCCGTTTTTCTTTGCCCAAATGTCTGGTCAGGGCGTTGCTCGAAGGAGGCAGGAATACCATACTATCATTAACAATGCCGCTAGGTCAGCATGCACGAATATTCCAATCCTTGGTTTGAAGGACAGACATTATGTTAAAGAAAACTCCATTATCCGTCACCGACACTTCGGCTAGCACAATTATGCAATGGTATGATGACAATCAGATATTGCTGGTTGATGTGCGCGAAGTGGCTGAGTTCGAAAAAGAGCATATTCCGGGGGCGCTATTGTTGCCCTTGTCCAGCTTTGATCCCGAGCTGTTTCCGGTTCTGAATGGCAAAAAGGTTGTGCTGTATTGTGCGATTGGCAAGCGGTCAGAAGCCGCCGGCAAGATGCTGCTAAAAGAGGGGCATCTGGATGTGTATCATATGGTCGGTGGGATTTCCGCCTGGAAGGCGGAAGGGTTTGAAACCGAAGAACAGTTTTTGCCGCCAGAAGCGCCGAAAGAGCCTGAAGCCCCTGTGTTTCTTTGCCCTCCGCCGGGGCAGGTGTTGCGCGATGATTATTTGGCAGCGTTTGGTATTGCGCCCGGTGAATTGGCAAAAAGCATTGGAATTTCTGAAGATGTGATCGATAACCTGCTGGAAACCGGGGTGCCGGTTGGGGTAGAACTGTCGATGCGATTGGCGCGGTATTTTTGCACTGCCAGCGATTTTTGGGTGCGTTTGCAACTGGAACATGATCTGGAGCAGACCCGCTATAATCTGGGCGAAAAAATCCGTACAGAAGTTGCGCCCCGCGCCGTGGCTGCATGAACCATGGTACCAGTATTGGAAGGCGAGCGTGTTCGCTTGCGCGGATTTACCTGGGCTGATTTTTCTGCATTCTCTGTGATGTGGCAAGAGCCGGAGGTAGCCGAGTTTATTCCGTTTGCTCCGGTTCCAGTGATGCAATCGTGGTCTCGTTTTAACGGCAATACTTACCGATGGGCCAGTGGAGGTTTTGGGAATTGGGCGGTGGTGGATAAAGAAGATCGGTTTCTTGGCACATTAGGTTTTTTCAACAACAGCAATGCCGGGAATGGTGAGGACTACGACACCGCCATACAATCCGGTTGGGTGTTTGCAAGCCATAGCCATGGGCATGGATACGCCAGTGAGGCGGCCAAACTGGCCCATGAGTGGCTGGATTTGCAACCCTTTGGCGGGCGCAGTGTTTGCGGGATGAATTCGGATCACATTGGATCGATCCGGGTTGCAGAGAAAACAGGTTATCAGCTGATGCGCCGATCTGAAGATGAGTGGGGCAAAGTTCAGTTGATGGAACGGGTTCGGGGCTGAGGCCGTGCGGTTTGCTTGCTTCGGCGAATAACTGGAGAATTGGGCTAAACATTTTCCCGGCACTTGCCCCTGACCTGTCTGCGCGTGTATCTGTGGCGCAAAGAACAAACGCTGATTGGGGATGCAGATGCGCCGGGTGGTGGTTACGGGATTGGGAATGGTGACACCGCTGGCTTGCGGTGTTGAGGAAACGTGGTCTCGGCTGTTGAACGGGCAGTCAGGTGCGGGGACGATTACGCGCTTTGATGCCGGGCATCTGGCCACCAACTATGCCTGTGAAATACCGCGTGGCGATGGCAGTGACGGGACGTTTAACCCGGATGACTGGATGGCCCCGAAAGATCAGCGCAAGGTGGATGACTTCATTCTGTACGGCATGGCTGCTGCCGTTCAGGCAGTAGAAGACGCTGGCTGGGCGATTGATGACGAAGAAGAGCTGCTGCGCACCGGGGTGATGATTGGGTCAGGCATCGGTGGTTTACAGTCGATTGCCGAAACTGCGGTGCTGCTGAAAGAACGTGGGCCGCGCCGGGTTTCTCCGTTTTTTATTCCGGGGGCATTGACTAATTTGGTGTCCGGGCAGGTGTCTATCCGGTACGGATTTAAGGGACCAAACCACGCGGTGGTGACGGCCTGTTCCACGGGTGCGCACGCGATTGGTGACGCGAGCCGTTTGATCATGTTGGGTGATGCGGACGTGATGATTGCGGGTGGCGCTGAAGCTCCGATTTGTGAAATTGGCATTGCCGGGTTCAATGCCTGTAAGGCTCTGTCGACATCGCGGGGCAATGAACCTGAAAAGGCCTCTCGCCCCTATGACGCAGACCGGGATGGGTTTGTGATGGGTGAAGGTGCCGGGATTGTTGTGCTGGAAGAATATGATCACGCGGTGGCGCGGGGTGCCAAGATTTACGCGGAGGTTGTGGGTTATGGCCTGTCCGGGGACGCCTTCCATATTACCGCCCCATCAGAAGATGGAAACGGCGGCTATCGTTCGATGCAGGCGGCGATGGCGCGGGCTGAGGTTTCGCCCGGGGATATAGATTATATCAATGCTCACGGCACATCGACCATGGCTGACACGATAGAACTGGGCGCAGTGGAGCGTCTGATGGGGGACGCGGTGTCAGGGATAACTATGTCTTCAACGAAGTCATCCATCGGGCATTTGCTGGGGGCTGCGGGTGCGGTGGAAGCGATATTCTGTGTACTGGCGATCCGCGATCAGGTGGCACCGCCAACAATCAATCTGGACAATCCGGATATCGGGTCGAAACTGGACCTTGCACCGAATGTAAAACGCGAACGCAAGATTAACGTGGCGCTGTCTAATTCCTTTGGGTTTGGCGGCACCAACGCCAGCCTGATCATGAAAAAGGTGGATGCCTGATGTGGCGGCATATCGCGTCTAACGCGCTGACATTATTCATTGTTATTTTAGTTGTGGCGGGCGGCGCCATAGCCTGGGGCAAGGCGCAGTATTCTGTGGCCGGACCTCTGGAGGATGCGATTTGCTTACGGGTGAAATCTGGGTCCACAATGAGCCGGGTGTCCGAGGATCTGGCCGGGCGAGGTGCGGTGAGCAGCCCGACGATATTTAGGATCGGCGCGAATTATTCTGAAAAGAGCGGCTTGCTGAAGCGCGGTAGTTTTTTAGTACCGGCGGCGGCGTCGATGGAGGAAATCGTCGATATTGTTACCCGTGGCGGGGCCAGCAGTTGTGGCACGGAAGTGGTTTACCGGATTGGGGTAACCCGGGTTGAATTGCAGGTGCGAGAACTGGACCCGTCGACGAACCGATTTGTTGAAGTGTTGGCGTTTGATCCGGTAGGTGTTGTGCCCGGGGATTATGCGCGGGTGCGCGATGACGCGGATACCCGCTATCGTATTGCGTTGGCGGAAGGGGCAACCAGTTGGCAGGTTGTGCAAGCGCTTAAGTCAGCGGATTTTCTGAGCGGTGCTGTGCCTGATCTGCCGGATGAGGGGTCGCTGGCGCCGGATAGTTATGAGGTTGTCAGTGGTTCCGGGATCGATGATCTGTTGTCCCGGATGCAAGAGGCCCAGATTGAGCGGCTGGATGAGGTTTGGCAGAACCGGGCAGAGGGCTTGCCAATTTCTACGCCCGAGGAAGCGATGATCCTTGCATCCATTGTGGAAAAAGAAACCGGGTTGCCAGAGGAACGCGCGCAGGTGGCGTCGGTGTTTATCAACCGGCTCAATCAGGGGATGCGTTTGCAGACCGACCCGACAGTGATTTATGGCGTGACCAACGGGCAGGGAGCCTTGGGGCGGGGGTTGCGGCAGAGTGAACTGCGCAAGGAGACGCCTTACAACACCTATGTGATTGACGGGTTGCCGCCGACGCCGATTGCCAATCCTGGGATTGAGGCGATGCGCGCCGCGGTGCATCCGGCGGACACGGACTTTATTTTCTTTGTGGCGAACGGCACAGGGGGACATGCGTTTGCGGTGACGTTGCGTGAACATAATGCCAACGTGGCGGCGTGGCGTGAGATTGAGGCTGCCCGGAGCAGCGACTAAATAGCCGCACCTGACGGCGCGATTTTTTTACTCACCCCGGACTATATCCGGGGTTCGGGATGCCTGCGGCGCGAGTATTCAGGAAAAGAAGAAGGCCTTATCCGGGCTCAAAATACTGAATTTGTTAATGTTTGCTTAACCTTAGCGTACGCAGTCAAAGATCAGTGATCTTGACATTGCGAACGCTCTTGGGTATAACTTTGTTCAAGCTAGAAGAGATGGGTAAGCGGCCCCGGGGTGACCCGGTGGCGGCTTTTTCGTTTCGCTCGTGCGGATCAGCATGAGAGGCATATTTAACGAATGACATTGATAAAACCCGACGGCAACGACGGGGCTGCCCGAGAAATATTGCGGGTGGCAGCGGAGCATTTTGAACAAGCAATTTTGAAACTTGATACTGCAACGGATCGGCTGATTAGCGGTGAGGAAACCACCGAGGCTGATGCAAAAAGGACTGCCCTGAATTTATTTGGCATGTCCAAAGCCTTTATGACCGAGAAGCAGAAAATTGAAAAACTCAACAGAACAGATGCCGGTATCGTTTACGACTTCGCGATCGACTTTGCGAAAGCGCGAGAGGAGATCCGACGCCGAATGGTTAGCTTGCGAAAGTCCGCAGATTCAGGAGACATTTCTGAATGAATTGACTGAGGGGGCGCTTCTGGCGCTCCCTTACCTATTTGAATTTTGGGCCTTTAATCACCAAATGCCGCCTGAGGGCGACTGGCGTACCTGGGTGATCATGGGGGGACGCGGGGCTGGGAAAACCCGTGCGGGGGCCGAATGGGTTCGAGTGCAGGTTGAAGGTTCGCTGCCTAGGGACCCGGGCGTCATGAAACGGATTGCGCTGGTTGGGGAAACCATTGAGCAGGTGCGCGAAGTGATGGTGTTTGGTGAAAGCGGGATTCTGGCCTGTTCGCCGCCCGATCGCCGCCCCGAGTGGCAGGCGACCCGCAAGCGGTTGGTATGGCCCAATGGCGCGACGGCGCAGGTTTTTTCGGCGCATGAGCCTGAGGCCTTGCGTGGGCCGCAGTTTGACGGGGCCTGGGTGGACGAACTGGCCAAGTGGAAAAAAGGCCAGGAGACCTGGGATATGCTGCAATTTTGTTTGCGGCTGGGGGATCAGCCGAGAGCGGTGGTGACAACAACGCCGCGCAATGTCGGAGTGTTGAAGACAATATTGGCGAATAGTTCCACCGTGACTACCCATGCGCCGACCGAGGCCAACCGGGCCTATCTGGCAGCTTCGTTTCTGGAAGAGGTTCGGGGACGTTATGCCGGGACACGGTTGGGGCGTCAGGAACTGGACGGGGTGTTGCTGGAGGATGCTGAGGGTGCGCTTTGGAGCTCTGCGGCGCTGGAGAGGGCGCGGGTTGAGGATGTGCCTGAGTGTAGTCGGATTGTGGTGGCGGTTGATCCGCCGGTGACCGGGCATTCGGGGTCCGATGAATGTGGGATTTTGGTGGTCGGGGCGGTGACCGAGGGGCCGCCGACCGGGTGGAAGGCGTATGTTTTGGAGGATGCAACAGTATCGTCCGCGTCGCCGCAGGGCTGGGCTTCGGCGGCGCTGGAGGCGATGGCGCGACACGGGGCTGACCGTTTGGTGGCAGAGGTCAATCAGGGTGGTGATCTGGTGGAAAGCGTAATCCGCCAGATTGATCCGATGGTGAGTTATCGCGCTGTACGCGCTTCAAAGGGGAAATCTGCGCGCGCGGAGCCGGTCGCGGCACTGTATGAACAGGGACGGGTGAAGCACGTGCGTGGGTTGGCGGCGCTTGAGGATCAGATGTGTGCGATGACGTCGCGCGGGTTTGAGGGCAAGGGTTCCCCTGATCGGGTGGATGCGTTGGTTTGGGCATTGTTTGAACTGATGATTGAACCGGCGGCGAAGTATGTCCGGCCCCGGGTACGCACACTTGGATAGGGTGCGGGGCGGAAAAATTGATTTTGGGGGGTGCGTACGCAGGGGTAACGGATTGGTTTTATTTTTCTGCGAAAAATAGCCTCTGGCGGGAATATTTATAAACAGAAGAAGTTTGGGCGTGCGGGATGAAGGAGTGTCTGGGGTATGAAGTTTAGTTTTTTTGGACGTGGTGGTGACGTGGTGCCTGAAGTGAAAGCCTCGGCCACTGGTCGGGTAGCGGCCTGGGGTGGCTCTGGCCGGGTGGCGTGGTCGCCGCGCGATACGGTATCGCTGACCAAGGTTGGTTTTTTGGGAAATCCGGTTGGGTTTCGAAGCGTCAAGATGATTGCTGAAGCTGCGGCGGCATTGCCTTTGGTGTTGCAGGACGGTGAGCGGCGTTATGATGTGCATCCGGTGTTGGCGCTGATTGGCCGGCCTAATTCGTTGCAGGGGCGCGCCGAGATGTTTGAGGCGCTGTTTGGCCAGATATTGCTGTCAGGCGATGGTTATCTGGAGGCGGTTGGCGGTGAAGATGGTTTACCGGGTGAGTTGCATGTATTGCGCTCAGACCGGATGAGCCTGATCCCTGGCGCGGATGGCTGGCCGGTGGCGTACGAATATGCTGTGGGCGGGCGCAAACATCGGTTTGCGGTTGGGGACGGGACCTCGCCGATTTGTCATATCAAGAGTTTTCATCCACAGGATGATCATTATGGTTTCAGCCCGATGCAAGCGGCGGCGGCGGCGGTGGATGTGCATGGCTCGGCTTCGCGCTGGTCAAAGGCGCTGCTGGATAATGCGGCGCGGCCTTCGGGGGCGATTATCTATAAGGGTTCGGATGGGCAGGCGAGCATGTCTTCGGATCAGTATGAGCGGCTGCTGAACGAGATGGAGAGCCATCATCAGGGCGCGCGCAATGCGGGCAGGCCAATGTTGTTGGAGGGTGGACTGGACTGGAAACCGATGGGGTTCAGCCCCTCGGACATGGAATTTCACAAAACCAAGGAAGCGGCGGCGCGGGAAATTGCGCTGGCGTTTGGGGTGCCGCCGATGTTGCTGGGGATACCCGGGGACGCGACTTATTCAAATTACCAGGAAGCTAACAGGGCGTTCTATCGCTTAACGGTATTGCCACTGGCAACGCGGATAACGGCAGCTGTGTCGAGCTGGTTGTCGGAGCACTTGGGGGAAGAGGTCGTTTTGCGTCCCGATCTGGATCAGGTGTCGGCATTGTCTGGTGAGCGCGACAATCAATGGCGCCGGGTAAGTGAGGCGACGTTTTTGAGTGATGCTGAGAAGCGTAACTTGTTGGGGTTGCCGAAGCTGGCTGAAGAGGAAATGGATTAAGATGCAAGTGTTTGAAAATGGCGCGCCCGAGCGCAAGTTTGCCCGGCTGGGCGCGGGGCTGACGGTAACGGACGGTGCGGTGATCGAGGGTTATGCCAGTTATTTTGGCAAGCGCGACAAGGGTGGTGACGTGGTTTTGAAGGGTGCTTATGGCGGATCTTTGAAGGCGCTGAAGGATGCCGGGCGGCGGGTGAAGATGTTATGGCAGCATGATCCGGCGCAACCGATCGGAATCTGGGATGAAGTGCGTGAAGACGAGCGCGGGCTTTACGTCAAGGGGCGCTTGCTGAGTGACGTAGCCAAAGGTCGCGAAGCGGTGGCACTGATTGAGGCGGGGGCAATTGACGGGTTGTCGATTGGGTACCGCACGGTGCGCGCTCAAAAGGATGACAAAGGCCAGCGGCTTTTGTCTGAGCTGGAGCTGTG
>VAPK010582747.1_pt1 | contig 18201 bp, 16 predicted proteins | sample 3395031 | NCBI WGS metagenome assembly VAPK01 (sample SAMN08290443, study PRJNA428436) | hydrothermal vent metagenome | isolation source: Deep-sea hydrothermal vent chimney 1 | place: Pacific Ocean: Juan De Fuca Ridge
TGAAAATAAAAGAATGTATTTTAATACAGCAGTTTTCTATACAAAAATAGATAACCTTATTACCAGAGTTCGATCTGAATACAATGGAGATCCAGAATTTGGTGGTGAAGATGTTTATAAAAAGGATAATGTTGGTGAGGCATACGTAAAAGGTTTGGAAATAGAATTTTATTCAAAATTGTTCAATGAGTTTTCAGTGCAAAGTAGCATGACCTATACTTATGGAAAATATCTCTCTAAAAATGAACCATTTAGAAGAATTCCTCCTTTATTCGGTGATCTTTCTTTAAGATATGACCATAAGATTTTTTTTATTGCATTGCAAACCCTAGCAGCCGGGAAACAAGACAGACTATCCTCTGGTGATATTGATGATCATAGGATGCCGGATGGTGGTACTCCGGGCTGGTTTGTTGCTAATATCAAAACTGGAATTTCATGGAAAAAAATTCAGGCACATGTAGCTTTTAATAATATTTTTAATGAAGCTTATCGTATGCACGGATCAGGAGTTGAAGGTCTAGGGCGTCATCTGGCGATGTCACTTAAATATCGTTTTTAGTTATAAAAAGAATTACACCTTGAATAAATTCTTAGCAACTTTTAAATTCTCTTCCGAAGCATTTTTCTGAGCATCTTTCTCGTACATAATATCTAAACGATCCTGATAGACTTCTGTGATATTTTTTCGTACCATTTTTAAAGTGGAATTGATCATTTTATTCGCCTCAGAAAACTCTTCTTCAATAATTTGAAACTGAGCAGGAATCCATTTAGAAGGGAATTTGCCTTTGAATTCAGGTTGGTTGGAAAACAAAAGCATTTCTTCTTTTATTTTTTTGAGGATTTCATCTGCTGATTGAATTTTTTCTTTTTGCATCCAGTTTTTAATACCAGATGAATTTAATGTGAGTAGAGCTGTTGTATATTTGTTTTGGTTGTTATAGATCATGATCTGATTTATAAATGAAGAGCTGTTTACAATAGCCTCTTCAATTTCTTCAGGGGAGTACTTTTCTCCGTCTTCAGAAATCAACAATGCTTTTTCGCGTCCAACTACTACCAAAAAATCATCTTTGTCAAAAAAGCCAAGATCACCGGTGTGTAACCACCCGTCTTTTAAAGCTTCGGCAGTTGCTTCAGGATTTTTGTAGTAACCTTTCATCACATTATCACCTTTGATAACAATTTCTCCCTTTTCCTCTCTTGGTAATTCATTTCCTTTTTCATCACAAATTTTACAGGTGATATTTCCTAAAACCTTTCCGGAGGTTCCCATTTTATGAAAAAAAGGAGTATTGGTGGAAATAATAGGAGTTGCTTCAGTCAAGCCATAACCCTGATATACCGGTACGCCAATTGCCTTATAAAACTGTTGTTGTTTGATATCCAGTAATGCGCCACCACCTACAAAGAACTCAATTTTTGAACCCCAAATTTTGCGCAGTTTTTTAAATATTAATTTATCCGCAACAGCGAAGTTAAAATATGTAGAAATCTGAGTGGCAATTCCAGGCTTTCTAAAACCATCACCGTTCCTTTGGATTGCAGCGTTTAAACCACGGTTAAAAATCCCTTCAATGGTGCCTCCCTTTTTTTGAATACCTTCCTGTATTTTGTTTATAAAATTGCTGGTTAAAGCCGGAACGGTTAATAAAAAATTTGGGTTGGCTTCTGTCAGGTTGATTGGGATATTTTTTAGTGCATTCATACTACCACCTCTGGCATCTACAAAATAAAGTGCAAGTCCTTTCACAAGAGCAGTGTAAATACCTACTGTATGTGCAAAGGAATGATCGGTAGGAAGGATGATCAAAGTAGATATTAATTCCTTGATCTGAAATGTTTTAACTGCTTCGTGGCTATTTGAGTAATAGTTCAAATGGGTTAGCATGATTCCTTTCGGATTACCTGTTGTTCCGGAAGTATAGGAAATAGTAACCACATCATTTTCTTTGATACTTTCTTCAATTTGTTGGATGTACTGAAAATTTTGATCCAGTTTCTCTTTCCCCAAAGCATATAGATCTTCAATAAAAAGTAATTTATTTTTATCAAAATCAAACTGTTGACATTGTTTGCTTATTTTTTCAGATGGTTTATCTAAAACAATGATTTTTATATCAGTGCGGGTATAATTTTTTATCTGACTGATTACTTTTTCCAGTGTATTTTCTGAAATGATAAAAACACTGCTATCCGAATGATTGATCCGTAAGGTTACTTCTTCGGGTAAAAGTTTGATAGATAGAGGAACAGATATTCCTCCGGCATAAAGTATTGCCAGTTCAGAAATGATCCAGTCATTTTTAGCTTCTGATAAAATGGCGATTTTATCTTCATATTTTACGCCAATCTCCATAAAAGCTGATGCCAGTAACAAAGCTCTTGTTTTTGCTTCGCTAAATGTAACTCTTTCCCATCCTTTGTCTCCTTTCTGATTCAAATAGGGTTTGTTGGCATAACGTACTGACGCAGTGTTCAGCATTTTAAAAACAGTTCTATTGCTCATTCTTATCTTTTTCATTGTTTTTATTCTTCCCGAAATCAAACATTTTTGCTAAAATTTTCAAATTTTCGTCTTTGGCAAGTTTTTGCACATTTGGTTTGTACATCAATTCAAGGCGGTTGTGATAAAAATCTGTAATTTTATGTCTTACCATTTTCATTGTTGAATTAATCATTTTATTTGCTTCAGAAAACTCTTCTTCAATAATTTGAAAGTTGGAAGGAATCCATTTATTAGGAAATTTGCCTTTGTATTCAATTTCTTTATTAAAGGAGTGTAGTTCTTCTTTTAATACCTGCATCAAATGATCGTATGATTTGATTATTTTATCAGAAATCATTTGTGTTATTTTATGGTGGTTTAGCGTTATTAATGAGATTGTGTATTTGTGATGGTCATTATAAATCATTGCCTGATTAATTAAAGAAGAACTAGATACAATAGCTTCTTCAATTTCTTCAGGAGAATATTTTTCACCATCTTCTGATATTAATAATGCTTTTCTTCTTCCACTTACGATTAAATAGTCATCTTCATCCATGTATCCCAGATCTCCTGTATGTAACCAACCATCTTTAAGCGTTTCGGCAGTTGCTGTAGGATTTTTATAATATCCTTTCATTACATTTTCGCCTTGAATAACAATTTCTCCTATCTTTCCTTTAGTCACTTCATTACCATCATCGTCACAAATTTTGCAAGTAATACTACTTATAACTTTACCAGAAGTTCCTAATTTTAGTTTTCCTTTTGTATTTAAAGTAATTGCAGGAGCAGCTTCAGTTAAGCCATAGCCTTGATAAATAGGAATGCCAATTGCCTGGTAAAATTGTTGTTGTTTGATATCTAATAAAGCACCACCACCTACAAAATATTTAATTTTACTACCAAAAATCAATCTAATTTTTCTAAATAATAATTTTTCGGCTATGATATAATTAAAATAGGTTGATATCTGAACCAATAATCCAGGTTTGTTTAAAACATCTCCATTTCTTTTGATAGCAGCGTTTAAACCCCGATTAAAAATACCTTCGATAAATGATCCTTTTGAATGGATACTGTCTTTAATTTTATTGATAAAATTATTTGTTAAAGCAGGAACTGTTAGTAAAAAGTTTGGACTTACTTCGGTTAAGTTGCCGGCAATATTTTTTAATGCATTCATTGATCCTCCTCTAGAATCAATAAAATGGATAGAAAAGCCATCTAACAGCGCAATATAAATTACCAAAGTATGTGCAAAAGAATGATCTATCGGTAAAATAATTAATGATGACAACTCTTTTTCAAAGTTAAAATCTTTGGCAACTCCGTAACTTTCGCTGAAGTAATTAAGGTGAGTAAGCATAATTCCTTTCGGATTTCCCGTAGTTCCAGAAGTATACGAAATGGTTACAACATCATCTTCTTTGATGTCTTTTACTATTTGATCAATTTTCGGTTTATTTTCATCTAACTTTTCCTTCCCTATTTTGTACAAATCATCGATAAACAAGAGCTGATCAAAACCAAATGAATGAATTTTACAAATCCGTTTAATTTTATCAGTAGGCTTATCTAAAATAATGATTTTTAAAGATTTATCATTGTAGTTTTTCCATTGACTAACAATACTGCCTAAGGTGTTTTCTGATGCAATAATAAGCTTAGAATCAGAGTGGTTTACCCTAAATAACACCTCGTCGGGTAAAAGTTTTATAGATAAAGGTACTGATATACTTCCTGCAAATAAAATGGCAAATTCAGAAATAATCCAATCATTTTTTGCTTCGGATAGAATCGTAATTTTATCTTCATATTTAACACCAATTTCTATAAGTGCTGATGCCATTAGCAAAGCGCTTGTTTTTGTTTCACTGAAGGTAACTCTTTCCCATCCATTGTCTCCTTTCTGACTCAAATAGGGTTTGTTGGCATAACGTTCTAACGCAGTATCCAGCATTTTAAAAACAGTTCTTTTACTCATGTTTTATGAATTTAAAATCATTTATTTAAATAAGATACAAACTGGAGTTGGTGCTTCAATTTGGTTTACATATTTTAATAAGCCTGTGGCTTTATCCCGTTTAAAGGATACAATATTATTCGTATTCTGATTGGCAACCAGTAAAAATTCGTCATCGGGTGCAAGTGAAAAATTTCTGGGACCATCTCCTTTGGTTGATTCATATCCAGTTAATTTCAAAGATCCATTATTGGAATTTACCTCAAAAATAGCAATACTGTTATGTCCTCTGTTGGAGGCATAAACAAATTTACCGTCGGCAGAAATATGAATATCAGCACAAGTGTTTGATTTTTGATAATCTTTCGGTAGGGTTGATACAGAGCTGATGGAATCATATTTACCAGAATTATTTCTTTGTAAATGAGTAATGGTACTGTTCAATTCATTTACAACATATATCCATTTTTTATTAGGATGAAAGGTTAAATGCCTTGGGCCAGCACCGGGTGCCAAAGCAATTTTATAAGGATTGGAAGGAACTAATTTTTGTTGGATAGTATCAATTTTCGAATACCATAACTCGTTAGTACCAAGATCAATAGATATGACATCTAATTCATCTTGATCTAGCCATACAGAATGGGCATGAGGTGATTCCTGTCGGTCAGTAATGCTTTTTCCGGTATGTTGTTGTAGATCCAGTAAAACTGATAACTCTCCATCATTATTAAGTTTTAGTAAGCCAATATTTCCACTGGAGTAATTGGCAGTTAAAACATAATTGAATTTATTGGTTGTCACAAAACAAGGGTGTGCACCACCTGAAGAACTTTTGTTAATGAAGGTTAGCGAGTCATCCTTAATTAAGAATGATTCAACAGTACCGTTTCCTTTTTGCGTGTCGATTTCATTAACTGCAATCAGAAAATTCTTGTCATTACTGAACGTTAAAAAAGAAGGGTTTTCAGATTTGGCGGCCAAACCAATTTTTTTAATAATTCCGTTACTTTGCAATACATATTTGTAAATACCTTCACTTGCCCCATTTGTATAGGTGCCAATATAGAAAGGGAAGTTTTTATCCATTACAGGAGTGTTTTCTTTTTTCATTTGACAATTAATAGAAATGGAGAGGACTAATATAAGGATTATTTGTTTCAAAATATTTTGGTTTTATGATTGTTGTTTAGTCATTAATAAAGAAGGGCGAAGGATACAATGAGTTTTACTCATTATTTGGTATTATTTTTTTGACCCGACCCACTTTACCTGATTCTAACTGAACTTTTATACCATGTGGATGATTTGGAGAATTAGTAAGAATTCTTTTCACAATGCCTTTGGTTAACTTACCGGATCTTTGATCCTGTTTTAAAACAATTTCAACTTCAGCTCCGATTTTTATACTTTTTCTTAGTTTTCCATTCATTTTATAATCAAATAATTAATGGTAATTATTATTAAAATTTATTGTTCAATTTAACAAAAATACATTGTTTTTTTAAGATGTTGATTTTTTTAATTTTATAGTAGATGTTTCATAAAACAATTTACGATAAATGTAATCGTTATTGGATATTAAATACATTATTTTCAATACATTTGAAGTGCAAATTATTATAACTTAAATTTTTTTATATGGAATGGTATTTAATGGTGTTAAAAAAATACACCCAATTTAACGGAAGATCAAGAAGAAAGGAATACTGGATGTTTATCTTGTTCAACATGATTATTAGCTATGCTTTACAGGCGGTTGATTTTTTTATTAGTAGTGATAGTCCGATTGGTTATTTAAGTGGACTTTATTCATTAGCAGTATTTTTACCCAGTTTAGCTGTAGGTATCCGTAGATTACATGATGTGAATAAAAGTGGGTGGTACTATTTATTAGTATTATTACCAATTATTGGATGGATATGGCTGATCGTACTTTGGGCAACTGATGGCACAAAAGGTCCGAATCAATATGGTGTTGATCCTAAGAACCCTGATAATGAATTGGATGAGATTGGTGTAGTACAGGATTAAGCATTTAATAAATTAATAAAATTTACAATTCCTCTTCAAATAAAGAAATTTTTATTTAAAGAGGAATTTTGTTTGCTGAAAACATCACATATTTCGTGTAAAATAATTATAATCTTTAATGATGGTTTCAATAAATTCAATAGTACTGGAACCTTTTGCTTCTTCTCCAATTACCTGAATAATCTTATTTTTGATCGTAAGAAGAGTCTTTTGGTCATTCTTATTCTTAACTCTTGCATAATTTTCTTTGATAATTCGTACATCATTGTCTGATAATTTGATCACCGAAGCATAAGTAGGGGTATAATTTTCTTGTAGATCTTCTAAAATGGTATGGCTTATGTTGATCTTATTTTTTTTGGTGATTACTGCTGTGCCTGAAGCAATTCCGCCAAATCTCTGATGATTCTTTGAGCTACCCATGGTTGCCAATCCAATGACACCCATAAAAAGATTGATATCGATGATACGCATGATCCATCTGATAAAATAATCGGTAAACCCTGCCTGATAGCCATCAATTTTTACTACCTGAGTCTTTACAATTCTTTTCCCAATGGTTTGGCCATTTACAAATGTTTCCATCAGTAAGGTATAAAAAATAACTGGAAATCCTATAATGATGATGATAGCAAACATAGACCACACATCTTTTCCTGCAACATCATCAAATAAAAATTGTCCAAGTTCTGTCAAACCAAACAAAAACCAGGCAACAACCCCAATATAGGCTGATTTAATAATAGAATCAAGAAGCCATCCTAATATGCGCTCTCCAATTTCTGCAGCATTGAAATTTATATTGACATTTTGGGTGGTGGTTATTTGTATTATTGCCATTTATTCGATTAATTTGTCTTTCCTATGAGAGAGGTCGCGTTTATTAAGCAAAATAAAGATAAATGGTTGCAATTTGAAAATGCAATTCAGAAAAAAAAGTACCATGACCCCGATGAACTTGCTGAATTGTATCTACATTTAATCAATGATCTTGCTTATGCACAAACTTATTATAAAAAAAGCAAATTGGTTGTATATCTTAATGATTTAGTTGTTAAAGTTTATCAAAAGATATATAAAACCAAAAGAGAAAATTCTAATGCATTTATTGATTTTTTTAAAATAGAAGTACCACTATTGGTTTATACTTACCGGAGATATATTTTGTATGCATTTACCATTTTTATACTTTCCATTTTCATTGGATTGATTTCTGCAATGCATCAGGATTCTTTCGTGCGGTTGATTTTAGGAAATGCATATGTAAATGAAACTTTGGTGAATATTGAAAATGGAGATCCTGTAGCAGTTTATGCTTCGGGGAGTAACTGGGGAAGTTTTATAGGAATCACTTTTAATAATATCAAAGTAGGACTTACCGGATTTGTTTTAGGTATTACTGGTGGTATTGGTACTGCATATGTATTATTGCAAAATGGTATTATGCTTGGTGCTTTTCAGTATTTTTTTGCACAGCAGGGTGTGTTTTGGGAAAGTGTAAAAGGAATTTGGATCCACGGATCTATGGAAATATTTGCCATTGTAATTGAGGGTGCAGCCGGACTAATTCTTGGAGCCAGTATTTTATTTCCCGGAACACGAAGCAGACTAAACTCCTTTAAACAGGGAATGCGTGATAGTTTAAAAATAGTAATGAGCACCTTTCCATTTACCGTTGCAGCTGGTTTTTTAGAAGGCTATGTATCAAGATATGCAAAAGAAATGCCTGCTTTTCTTGCAGTATTTATCATTTTAGGCACCTTAAGTTTCATTTCTTTTTATTACCTGATCTTTCCGATTATGGTAACTAAAAAGATTACTAAGAAGAGCACTTTTGAAAAATAAACTAAAACTTTTCTTTTTAATTCTAACGGTGCATTTGTTTACCGGTAGCTATGCACAAGTTTCATCTGTTAAAATAGATACAATTCCTCAAAACATAAGAACTTTAAATAAGAACTATAAAGAAAAATATCTTGATAACAGTGCATTTGATTATTCAGAAAGGAGTCCATCTTTGCTGGCAAGAATGAAACAATGGATTGTCTCCAAAATAATCGAATTATTAAATACGTCAGATGTAAATGCTATGAAGATTTTCCAAATCATAAAATTGATCTTTTATATCATTGTTCTGCTGGGAGTGATTTATCTTTTTGTGAAAATCTTTCTAAATAAAGAGATAAGATGGATTTTTAAACGAAAAACAGATTCAGAAAACGCCGATTATAATGGTAATATAGAAAATATTAGTGAAGTTAATTTTAAAAATCTTGTTGAAGAAGCAGTGGAAAAGGAGGATTACAGGCTTGCAGTAAGATATTATTATTTGTGGCTGCTCAAAGGTTTTGAAAGAGCTTCTTTGATACAGTATGATGTAGAAAAAACAAATTTTGATTATCAGATGGAATTATCTGAGTCACCTTTTTCAAAGGATTTTAAAAAGGCCTCCTATTATTATTCTTATATATGGTATGGTGAATTCTCTATTGGGAAAAATGAATTCCAAACAACTTCAGCTGTTTACAATAATCTATTAAAACAGATAGCCAATGTCTAAAAAAGGAATTGTTATCACATTTATTATCCTACTTATATTTATATTGATTGTGAGTAATAAGGAAGAACCTCTTGACTGGTCACCTCAATATAATGAAGCAGATAGCAAACCTTTAGATACCAAAGTGTTTTTTGATTTATTGCCAGATGTTTTTAAAGATCAGCCCATTAAAAAGGTATTCAACACATTTTATGAATATGAAAAGGAAGGTCATCTTGATACACTACAATCAGGAGTAAACTATATCAGCATTTCCGATAAATTTACAATGGATAAAGTTTCCTTTCATGCACTTCTCAAATTTATTGCCAATGGAAATATTGCTTTTTTCTCTGCTAAAGATTTTCCTGCGTATGTAAAAGATACACTACAATTTGAAATTGGTTTTGATCCGATTCCATTGGGGTTGCAAAAGAATAAACTTGGGTTTTATCATTTGGATGCTGTGCAGGAATATGAGAGTAAACTAAAAGAGAATACTACTTTTATCAAAGATTCAACAACATTTAGGAAGCTTGGATTTATGGTTGACAGAAAGGGAAAAAAGCAAATAAATTTTATTGCTGTTCCTTATCAAAATGGAGTATTTTATATACATGCAAATCCCGAAATATTTAGTAATTACCAGTTGCTTGAAGCAAAAAATACCAATTATATCAATACGCTAATCTCTTATATGCCTGAATCATTGGTGTATTATAACCAGAATTTAAAACAGGATCCAAATCTTAGTTCAAGTCCGTTGCGATATATTCTCTCAAAACCATCCCTTAAATGGGTCTGGTATTTAGGTTTGATAGGAATAGGACTATTTATGTATTTTAATGGAAAAAGAAAACAGCGAATTATACCTGAAATTTCTCCAAAAACAAATACAACCACTGAGTTTGTAAAAACGATGAGTAACTTGTACCACGAAACCGAAGAATACAACAATATTATACAAAAAGAAATCACTTATTTTTTGGAGTTTGTGCGAAATACCTATCACTTGACTACTGAGAAACTAGATGATAAATTCATAAAGAATCTGGCTTTAAAGTCAGATAATGATTATAAGGAGGTTAAATCATTGATTCAAATGATCTCAAAGATGAGAGATTTGCATTTTACAACAAAAATACCATTGCTGAATCTGCATAAAAAAATAGAAGAATTTTATAAAAGATAAATAATTTACATCATGGAAAAAGATATTCATTTTGAAAACAGACTAGATCTGGAAGAATTACAAAAAAGTGTTGCATTGATTAAAACGGAAATAGGAAAAGTGATTGTAGGTCAAAAAGAACTGGTTAATTTACTAATTACAGCTTTGCTTGCAGAAGGGCATGTTTTGCTGGAAGGAGTTCCGGGAGTTGCAAAAACAATTACGGCAAAATTACTGGCAAAATCTTTAGATGTTAATTTTAGCAGGATTCAATTCACACCTGATTTGATGCCCTCCGATGTCCTGGGGACATCAATATTTAATTTGAAGGAGTCGGAATTTGAGTTTAAAAAAGGACCTATTTTCTCTAATATTATCCTTACAGATGAGATCAATAGAGCACCTGCTAAAACCCAGGCTGCTTTGTTTGAAGTGATGGAAGAGCATCAAATTACCATTGACGGGCAAAAGTATATGATGGATGAACCTTATATGATTCTGGCAACCCAAAACCCGATCGAGCAGGAAGGAACCTATCGTTTACCGGAAGCGCAGTTGGATAGGTTTTTGTTCAAGATTACCATTGATTATCCAAATCTGGAGGAAGAAATTGAGATCATAACCCGTGAGCATGTACTCAAAACAAGCAAACTTGAAAAAATCACCCACAGTTTGAATAAAGAACAAATCATCAAATATCAAAAGCTAATCAAAGAAATTGTAGTGGAACCACATTTGATCAAATATATAGCAGAGATCGTTGCGAACACACGTACCAATCCATTTCTTTATCTGGGAGCATCTCCACGAGCTTCTTTGGCATTATTAAAAGCGGGGAAAGCTTATGCTGCCATTAGTGGAAGAGATTTTGTTACACCTGAAGATATTAAGAAAATAGCAGTACCAATTCTTCAGCACCGTGTGATTATTACGCCGGAAAGAGAGATGGAAGGAATAACCGGTTCGCAAATAATTCAGGATATCCTTCAAACCATTGAAATACCAAGATAATTATACAAACAGTGAATTCAGGATCTAATAATAAATCTGGAAATGCAATGATACAGTTCTTTAAACAATTGTATCTAAGCAATCGTTTCTTTTATTTTTTGATAGGAAATGGTGTTTTTTTTGTGATTGCTTTTATTATTCCTGTTTTTTTTCTGACAGCTAAACTGGCTTTACTGGCAACAATCATTTTTCTGTTGATAGATATATTTATTCTTTTTTCTGCTAAAAATGGGTTAGAAGCAGAAAGGATTTTACCCGAAAAATTCTCAAATGGAGATCAAAACAAAGTTTCTGTATATTTAAAAAATAATTATGGAGTTTTAATCCATGCAATTTTAATTGATGAACTTCCATTTCAATTCCAAAGCAGAGATTTTAAAATAAATCAAAGATTAGAATCAGGAAAACGTGTTAAGATTGCGTATGAGGTAACTCCATTTGATCGAGGGGAGTACCATTTTGGTGATTTGAATATTTATGCAAAAACACCTTTTGGATTTGCTTTAAAACGATATGTTTTTGATAGTGGTCAAATGGTAAAGACCTACCCTGGGTTTTTGAAAATGAGAGAATTTGATTTGTTTTCCATCAAGCATTTATCTCATTATCATGGAATTAAAAAAGTAAGAAGAATTGGTAATTCTTTTGAATTTGAGCAAATTAAAAAATATGTACAGGGAGATAATATCAAAGATATCAACTGGAAAGCAACTGCAAAACAAAACAAGCTGATGGTAAATCAGTTCCAAGATGAGAAAGCACAACAGGTTTATTCTGTTATAGATAGAGGAAGAGTAATGAAAATGCCTTTTGAAAGTCTTACCCTGCTTGACCATGCGATTAATGCATCTTTGGTAATTAGTAATGTAGTGCTCGGAAAACAGGATAAAGCAGGTGTTTTTTCTTTTTCTAAACGTTCGGATAATTTTGTAGTGGCCGAAAGAAGAAACTCCCAAATGAAATTAATTCTGGAGTCACTTTATAATGTTTCAACCGATTTTTTTGAATCTGATTTTGGAAACTTGTATGCAACCATCAAAAGGAATGTGATGCAAAGAAGTCTGTTACTTTTATATACGAATTTTGAAGGAATAGACTCAGTACACAGGCAGATGAATTATCTAAGGGCTTTGAATAAAAATCATTTGTTGGTGGTGATTTTTTTTCAAAATACTGAACTCGAAAAACTCACACAACAAACTGCCAGAACTACCCAGGAAATTTTTGATAAAGTGATTGCAGAAAAATTTGTTTATGATAAAAAGCTGATTGTTTCTGAATTGAATAATTTTGGAATTCAAACAATACTTACAACCCCAAAAAATCTTACGATTGATACAATCAACAAATATTTGGAGATTAAATCCAAAGGACTATTGTAGAATGAATGGTACTACGATGAATTTAATGGGGGATTTAAACCCAGGTTTAAACTATTATATCATAAATAGAAATAATATTTTAAACTCAGACCATTATCGGGATGTTGCTGGGTGTAGTGATAATGAATGGAGTGCCGGAATTGCGTTTACCGAAGAGTAACGGAGGTAAAAAGAGCAAGCAGGTATGGGAATGAATGGTGTGAAGCAATCACCTCATCCAGCAGAGATTTTTCCGTTTCTTTTTTTATCCAAAAAAAGAATATGAAGTTAGACTTGATGATGTCCTAATAAAATAACAGCAGAACCAAATAAATAATTAAAAATCAATATTTTCACTATCGATCATTGTTACTCGTTTGCCCATTTTTTTCTGAATGATCTTAAAATGATGCTTATCCTCTGGAGTGACAAATGAAATGGCCTCGCCGGGATTTTCAGCCCTACCAGTACGACCAATTCTATGAATGTAATCTTTAGGAGATCGTGGTAATTCGTAATTAATCACATGAGGTAAAAAAGCAATATCAATTCCTCTTGCCAATAAATCAGTAGTAACCAAGACTTGTAATTCACCCGATTTAAACTTTCTCAGAGCTTCTTTTCTGGCACCCTGACTTTTTTTACTATGAATTGCAGTTGCATCAATACCATTTTTTCGTAATTTATTTGCAACATTATCTGCTTTGTAAACAGCCGATGTGAAAACCAATACCTGTTTTAAATCTCCGTTTTTAATCAGGTAACGTAATAAAGGACCTTTTTTTTCTTCCGGCACAAAATAAGCCAGCTGATCTATCAGATCTAAATTGTCGTCTTCAGAAGCAATTTTTATAACAACAGGATTGTCTAATAATATCTGATTTACCTTGTTAACATCTTCGCTCAATGTTGCAGAAAATAAAAGATTTTGCTTCTTTTTTGGAAGAAAGGATAAAATTTTATCTACTTCATCTTTAAAGCCAAGATTCAGTATCTTGTCGGCTTCATCTAATACCAGAGTTTCAACAGAATCCAGATGAACAGCGTTGTTGTCCACTAGTTCTAAAAGTCTTCCGGGGGTTGCAATCAAAATATTTACATTTTGCATCGCTATCATTTGAGGATTGATAGAAACTCCTCCATAAACGGCTAAAGATTTAATTCGTTGCGGAAGTTTATTTCCGAAAAGGTGAAAAACCTCACCAACCTGTATTGCCAGCTCCCGGGTAGGAACCAAAACCAAAACGTTTATATGTCTGTTTTTTGAAGGCAGATTACCCTGTAAATTCATAAGTATTGGTAAAACATAGCTGGCGGTCTTACCGGAACCGGTTTTAGCAATACCCAAAACATCATTCTTTCCTAAAATTGCCGGAATGGCTTCTTTTTGAATCGGATAAGGCTTTTTGTAATGTGCTTCATTCAGTATTTTCTGTAATGAAGGGGATAAACCTAACGAAGTAAATGGCATAGTTTTTTGGTATAATTAAGTGGGGCAAATATAATGTAAATTATCAAAGCAGGATTAATTGTTAAATGTTACTGAAAATTCAATAAATTAGGTAATTATATAAACCATATTTTTAGTATTTTTGATTTTATAAATATAAATAAAATGAACTTACCAAAATTTTTAATGGGTGATAATACCGATCATCAAGAGGATATATTTGTTGTACATACGGAGTATCCACAATTCATAATCAATCTGGTGAATGATGAAATTGAATGGATGGATGATTTGCAGGGAAATGAAGAAGAATTAGCTATTGAAATTGCTCAGTTGATTGAAGAAGCGAGTCTGTTTTATGACAGAGAAATGGGGCGTTACGCAGAATAGTTATTTTCCCTAAAGCCTATTTTTTAGCTTTTTGAACCAGTTCTAGTTGGTTTACATTACTTTTTGCTGTAAAAAAGCCGTAATTGATGGTCGCAATATTTTTCTCAATTTTATCAATGGTGCCTTTTGCATTGCCATCAATTAACCGAACACGATCATTTATCTGAAACTGATAGCCATCAATGATGATTGCTTTTTCTCTTTCAATTATTTTTTTCTTTTTTCTTGCTTTTTTTACTTCGGGCAGTACTTCTTTTTCAATTTTTTTAAGCTGTTCTTCCTTTAGTTTTTGCTGTAATCTAATCTCTTTGTTGATCTTAGTCCGTTCTCTTTTTGATAGTGGTTTTTCCTTGTCGGAATTTTTCTTTTGATGTTCCTGCTCAATTTTATCCTTTTTCTTTTTTTCGTGCTTTGATTGTTCAATCATGGCCCATTTTAAAAACTCATTTTGTAACTGTTTCTTGTTTTTATTTTGAAAGAATTTGTTGATCAGTTCATTAGATTTTCTTCCCAGAGAAAGCATTTTTTGATTGTTGTCATAAAGCTCCTGGAAACTATGGATCTTATCCTGAATTTTTTGCTTTTTTACCAAAAGATCCTCCGAACTCTCTTTGGCTAAATGCTTTTCTTTTTCTAATGCATCTGTAGTTCTTTGCAATTTGTTTCTCTCATTCTGTAGTCTGGCGATGGTTTTATCCAGTCTTATTTTTTCTCTTTCCACCTTCTTTTTTGCCCTGTTGATCAAACGAAATGGAATACCATTCTTTTGGGCAACTTCAAAGGTAAATGAGCTTCCCGCCTGACCTACATGGAGTTTAAAAAGAGGTTCAAGTGATCGCTGGTCAAATTGCATATTGGCATTTACCACATTTTTGAGTTCACTTGCCAATACTTTTAAATTGGCATAATGGGTTGTGATAATACCAAAAGCACCTTCTTCATAAAACTCTTCTAAAAATATTTCAGCTAGTGCACCTCCTAATTCCGGATCTGATCCCGTACCAAATTCATCTATCAAAAAGAGTGTATTTGCATTGCATTTTCGTAAGAAAGTTCGCATATTCTTCAATCGGTAGCTGTAAGTACTTAACTGGTTTTCAATGGATTGATTATCGCCAATATCGGTTAAGATATTATCAAAAATACTTACCTCACTTCGTTCATGAACGGGTATCAATATACCACTTTGTAACATGGCCTGTAACAAACCAATGGTCTTTAAGGTGATACTTTTTCCCCCGGCATTCGGACCGGAAATGACAATTATGCGTTGCTGTTCATTTAGTTCCAGTGTTTGTGGAATGATGGGTAAATGTTGTTTTTTATTTTCTTCCCATAAAATGGGATGGTAGGCATCTTTATAGTAAATTTTCTGCTCTTTTACTATTTTTGGCAGGCAGGCATTGATATCATGGGCATATTTTGCTTTTGCACCAACCATATCCAAATGACTTAAATAATTTTGATAATCAATGAGAAGATCTTTAAAAGGTCGGATGGTATTGGTAAGCTGTTTTAGTATTTTTACAACCTCTTCTTTTTCTTCGTATTGTAAATTCTGAAGTTCACGGGTAAGTTGTAAAGTTGCTTCAGGAGCAATAAAAACAATGCTGCCTGTTTTTGAATTTCCCAAAATGGCACCTCTCACTTTTCTGCGATGCATGGCCAGCACTGCCAGAACTCTTTGATTATCAACAACCGATTCTTTGATGTCATCTAAAAACCCCTGACTGGCATAATGATTTAATGATTTGGTAAAGCTTCCGCCCAATTTACCTCGTGTGCGATTGATCTCTTTTCGGATACTATGCAAAGTTTCCGATGCCTTGTCGACAACTTCCCCGTAAGGAGAAATAATTTTATCTATATGACTAACCAAAAACTTTGTATAATCAATGTTTTCTGATTGTAAAAAAAAAGTAGGGTAGTAGACATTAAATTTCTTAAAGAATAACAAAAGAATATTTACGGTGGAAGAGATGGAGGAAATCTTTTGAAAGGAAGTCCCCTCTAAAAAACTATCTTCAATTCCAAGTAAGTGGATGTCTTTGGTGATATCATCAAAATAATGATTCGGAATTCTGTTTTCATTTTCAAAAGAGGCTAAATATTCGTTCACCTGATTCAATTCCATTTTTAGCTCTAAAATTCTTGGTATTGGTAAGATTTGTTGTACCTTTTTTCTTCCAAGGTCTGAAATACAAAACTCTTCAATAATTTGGAGAATAGTAGAAAATTCTAAATCGTTTAATGCTTTTTGTGTTATTCTATTTGTCAAAATTGTAGATTTGTACTATGGATAAAATTATCTAAAAGGCAAAAATAAATAAAATAATGCTATGGAAGTAAATATTTCTGAAAGTTGGAAAACAGTTCTTAAAGATGAATTTGAAAAGGACTATTTTAAAAATTTAGCACACTTTGTTAAAGAAGAATATACAAAATACACCTGTTATCCAAAAGGGAAAGAAATATTTGCTGCTTTTGATCATTGTTCTTTCGAAAATGTAAAAGTGGTAATTATTGGTCAGGATCCATATCATGGTCCAAATCAGGCAAATGGTTTGTGTTTCTCTGTCCATGATGGTATTACCCATCCACCCTCTTTGATCAATATTTTTAAAGAGTTAGAAACAGATCTTCAGTTATCAATTCCGAAAAGTGGAAATTTAGAGAAATGGGCAGATCAGGGAGTATTATTGATCAATGCCACCTTAACCGTAAGAGCTCATGAAGCTGCCTCACATCAAGGAAAAGGTTGGGAACAATTTACAGATGCTGTGATTCAAAAAATATCAGAACAAAAAGAACATATTGTTTTTTTACTTTGGGGAGGTTTTGCTAAAAAGAAAGGAGCTAAAATTGATGCTGCTAAACACCATATTTTAACATCAGGCCATCCTTCTCCTTTGAGTGCAAATAGAGGTTATTGGTTTGATAATAAGCATTTTAGCAAAACAAATGATTATTTAAAAAGTATTAATAAAAGTAGTATTCACTGGTGATTATAATTTAAATATTTAAAAGTTGAACTTTATAGAAATTATACATTCTTATCATTTATCAAACCTACAATGGCTGTCCATTTTATTTGCAACTTTTTTACTGGGTATGGCTAAATCTGGTATCAAAGGAATTGGTATTATCATTGTTGTTATTTTTGCTTTTGTTTTTAATGAAAAAGCTTCAACCGGTATCTTATTAAGTTTATTAATAGTTGCAGATATTTTTGCTGTTGTTTATTATAACAGACATGCACAGTGGAGTTATATAAAGAAACTTTTGCCCTGGATGCTTATAGGTGTTTTATTTGGTGTATGGGTTGGGAATGATATTTCAGCTAATTTGTTTAAAAAATTAATGGCCATCATCATTATTGGATCTGTCGCTTTGATGTTCTATTTTGAAAAGAAACAAACGTCTAATATTCCAAACAATTTATGGCTATCAGGTTCTGCAGGTTTTCTTGCCGGATTTACTACGATGATAGGTAATCTTGCAGGACCTATTTCAAATATTTATTTTTTAGCTATGCGACTTCCTAAGAATGAATTTATTGGAACAGCTGCATGGCTATTTTTTATTATCAATGTTTTTAAATTACCCTTTCATATTTTTGTGTGGAAAACAATAAGCAAAGAATCACTCGTATTAAATATTACATTGATTCCGGTTTTGCTAATAGGGTTTTATGTGGGAGTGCGTATTGTAGAAAAGGTATCAAATATCAATTACAGAAGATTTATCCTTTTGGTAACCACCATTGGTGGTTTTATATTGCTGTTTAA
>VAPK010128994.1_pt1 | contig 18179 bp, 12 predicted proteins | sample 3395031 | NCBI WGS metagenome assembly VAPK01 (sample SAMN08290443, study PRJNA428436) | hydrothermal vent metagenome | isolation source: Deep-sea hydrothermal vent chimney 1 | place: Pacific Ocean: Juan De Fuca Ridge
GCAGGTATTTTTGTATTGCCGGCAATTGTTGGTATTGAACTTGGAGCATTCAGCATTTTTGCCTATATATTTTGTGCTATTATGATGGCTGCCATTATGCTCTGTTATGCAGAAATTGGGACACGCGTCATCAGTGCAGGAGGGAGTTATGCCTATGTAGAAGCAGCATTTGGAGATTATGCCGGCTTTATCGTTAGCTGGCTCGCTATTTTTGGATGGAGTATTTTAGGTAGCGCAGCTCTAATGAATATCATTGCAGATTCTCTTGCTGTAGTTTTTCCTGTTTTCTTAAATCCTTTGATACGTGTATTATTATCTTTTGTCCTTCTGGGTTTTTTGGTCATAACAAATATCCGTGGGGCAAAAGAAGGAGTTGCTTTTATTAAGTTTATCACTATTATAAAATTATTGCCATTGTTTGCTATTATCATCTTCGGTTTCAGTTTTATTAATTCAGATAATCTTCATTGGGAGCATTTACCAACCCTCAGTACTTTTAGTAATGCTACACTTGTGTTATTTTTTGCCTTTGCAGGTTTTGAAACAGCACTCGGGGTAAGTGGTGAAATCAAAAATCCTAAACGTACTATCCCCTTGGGTATTATGTTTGGAGGAACATTAGTATTGATTCTTTATTTACTGCTGCAAACAGTAACTCAAGGAGTATTGGGGTCTGAAATGGAATTAGTCCAAGATGCTCCTTTAGCCGCTATTGCGGAAAGAGTTGTTGGCTCAATAGGAGGTGCCGTTCTCTTAGTTGTTGCTGCAATTTCATGTTTTGGTGCTGTAAGTACAGATGTATTGAATACGCCACGTGTATTATTTGCAGGGTCTAATGATGGCCTGTTTCCAAAGTTTCTTGGAAAAGTTCATCCAAAATTTGCCACACCACATTGGTCGATATTTTGTTTTACCGGATTGATCTTTGTTTTTTCAATTTCTGGTGGTTTTAAACAGCTGGCCATTTTGGCAAGTGCAGCGATACTTCTTATTTACCTCATAGTTATTTTTGCAACCATTAAGCTTAGGTTGAAAAAACAAGACCACAACGAAAATATATTTAAATTACCTGGTGGAATGATCATTCCTGTCATTGGTATTGCCTCCATCGTTTGGTTGCTTACAAGCTTAAGTAAATGGGAGATAATATCTACCATAATTTTTATTGCGGTAGTAAGTGTGATATATTTTATAATGAAATCGGTTAAAAGACGGGTTTATTCTGTAAAATAATAATCTTAAAACTTAAATAAAATCCAATTCGAGTGTGTTGTACTCTGATTTTCATTTCAATAAATCCTTGTGTGAATATTTTGTCGGTGTGATTTCGCTTAAAAACTGGTAATTCCTCTATTTTCTGATTAATGATAAAATATAAATATAAATGTTATTTGTATTATATTTAGTTGTAATTTTGCACACTCAAAAAAATTTGAACTATGAAAATACATATAGCAAAAAAAATGGTAACTTCAAAGGAAGGTGTTCAGACACTTCTCTTTGGAAATTCTAAGGCAGTCAATTGGAATGTCAAAAGAAGATTTAGATAATATTTAACAAAAGGCTTCTTCTACAGAGGCCTTTTTTATTACCCTTTTAGTTACTTTCATTTCCGAATGGTTTTTTGTTGGTAATGTATGCCTATCTCAGAAATACTGTGAAACTATAAAATGAGTTATTCTATATCTAGATTTTCTTGAATTTAAAACACTTATTTATGATATATTTTGTTTTTACTATCGAATAGGTTTTGTTATGCATATTTTTAATTATTTGTATAACTAAAAAAGCCTATCAATTATGACAGGCTTTTCCATACAAATATGCTTAAAGTAATCGATTAAACTACTTTGACATTTACTGCATTTAATCCTTTTGGGCCTTCTTCTACATCGTAGCTTACTTTGTCCCCTTCATTGATTTCATCAACTAGTCCATTTACATGTACAAATACATCTTTGCCACCATCTTCTTGGGTGATGAATCCAAATCCCTTAGAATTATTGAAAAATTTTACTGTTCCGTTACTCATGATAAAAAGTTATAAATTAAATGCAAATATAGTGTTTTATCACAATTCTAACTAACATCTACACAAGAACATACTTGTTATGACAATTACTATTTTTCTAAATAAGTTTATCACTGCTAAAAAGGTTGTTCAAAATGAAGACTTACCATGAGGTAAATCCAATATATGAGTTATTTTCTTTCATAAAAAATAGGGACCTCAATAAAATATAAAAACCTCAATAAATATCGAAGTTTTTCATTAGTTAACTTATTAAGGCACAAGTCTTAATGTTAATAAAATAGCCATTTTAATAGCGGTCTGGACGGGAGACTCTTTTCAAATATAATGTATTGTTTATCAAAAAATTATATCTTATGAAGAATTCCTATCTCTTCTAAAACCTCTTTTCTCCATTTAGACCTACGACAAAAGCGTCATTATAACCATTCTTTTTCAATAATTTCATATAATTTAAAGCCTCCAAACGGGACTCAAAAATACCAGAATAATATCTATTAAACCCGTCATCATAAATATGATTATATAAACTAGATAATTTGATATATTTATGGGTTTGGACATTTCCCTGGAACGCTCCAATTTGTACAGTGTATACTTGATTATTACTGTTAAAATTATACTGGGAACTCCGAAAAGAGTCTTTATTTAACATGACAACTTGAGCGGTGTCATCTACACCTTCTTCTACTTGCCGATTCTCAGCACCAAATTCCATACTAGGATCCATGCTCATATTCATAACAATTTCCACGGGGTTTGCACTCAAATCATTAACTGTTTTTATATCCAGTTCTGCAATTAAATAACCTTCCAAAGAGCCTTTCAATTTATAGGTTGTATTACAAGATTGTTTGAAACTAAAAGAGGCGTCCATTTCGTTGGATTGAAAAGATAGTAATTCCTTATCATTCTCATCAAGTAAAATAATATGCACGTTAGGTATCAATTCCTGAGTATCAACATTCTTAACAACACCTGAGATCTCTTGTTGACACTCAATATTTATCGGAGAAGAATCTATAAATGCATAAATATCATCAACTTCTTTGCCCACTATTCTGTTAGATGAGAAGTATCCTATATACTTTTCGTTATCCATATTATAAGCAAAGTCATCTTTTTCAATATTCACAGATTCTTTCAATTTTACTGGTGTAGATATCGTGTTATCAAATATTTTACAGGCAAAAACATCCAAATCACCCCTCTTATTACGAACATCTGATGAATATAATAATAAATTATTCTTATCTACAAATGGAAAAATTTCACGCTCTCTACTATTGATTTTTGGTCCCAAATTCATAGGTTTTCCATACGTTCCATCTTCATGTAAATCAACTACAAAAATATCTGTTCTACCAAATGATTCCGGACCGTCAGATACAAAATAAAGCTTAGTGTCATCTTGACTTAAAGTGGGTTGTCCAGTAGAAAAACGATTACTGTTAAAAGGCAGCATTTCTAAGTTTACCCATTCGCCATTTTCATTGACACTAGCCTTAAACAACTGTAGATTGACCGAGCTTTTTGTTTTCACGTCTTTCTCTTTTCTCCTGTTCCTATTCTTTATTTTTCTATTGACACTAAAGAAAACAGTTTTCTTATCTTTAGTAAACGAAACCATGCCCTCTTGTACATTAAAATCAGTGGCTTCGTGTAAATTTTCATTTATGATAAACCAATCATTTTCAATAACCTCCTTTATTGGCGGCTCCAAAAATATATTGCTATTATTTTCATCTCGGTTAATAGCTGTTTCCCTCTTCGTTGAGACGAAAACTACTTCGGTATCCGTTAAAAAAGTAGTTCCGAAATCAGCAAATGAGTTATTGATTTTATCATTTGCTATGTTATAAACGTCTGGTGATTCTTGAGCAAATGTTCCAACAGGAACAAATAGCAATATTCGAATTATTAATTTTTTCATCGATTAATTAGTTTAGAGAAATTATCGCCAAAATGAATTAGGCCAATATCATTACAATTTAATAATTTTTATAGGCATCTATTGATCTGTAACTTATTAGTTATTAAGATATTTATTAACCTTTATTAATATTTAAAATGGTCGTATTTGACAATCCAATAATAATCTTATTAAGATTAGTTTGAATTGCGTTAGTCCTGTTTGAATCTAACTTCATTCGGGATTATTGTTTTAAAATACATGATAGTGAAGTAGCAAGTTTTGATCCCCATAAAACAAGAATCAGTTATATAAATTTAACTAGTTTTTTATATCAACAATGTAACATAGGTTATATTTTCTTGTAGATTTGGATCTACCTTTGCATCTTAATTCAAAAATATTTTGAGAGGATTATTTTGATATATTATTCAAACATTTAAACGTTATCCTCTTATTGTTATGAAAAAGAATTAAAATAATTCTCCAAGTAAGAACTAGTTATTGAAAAGTAATTAGTTTTTTTTCTTTGAATCAACTCAAAATTAAAATTGTTATTAATTATCGGAAAACCAACGTGTGAAATATTCATTTCGGTTTTTTTATTATATTTGAGCCTCATATAATGTATTTCATATCAGAGGAGTATAATAAAGGTGCTGCTCTGATTTTTTTTGATTATATTTGATATACTATATAATTTTACAATTATTTAACCGAGTAGGATGTGAAGCTTCTGCTCGGTTATTTTTTGTATGTATGATTTCATCATAACAATTTTTTCTAACCAGAGTGGAAATTAAGTAAGCCACTCTGGTTTTTTATTCCTTAATAGTATCACCTAGACCACAATGAACCACCCTATATATCTACAGGTCTAATGTTTACAAATATAACTGTTATGAGGAAACCTTGAACTCACCTTTTCACTAAAATAACTTTTAACATTTATAATGACATACTATGTCGTCTTATAAGAATTTAAGTAGGATATCTTTGTAATATTATTTTTTAAAATAAAAAGAAATACAATGAAACAATTCCTTATTATATTAATAGCAATATTTTTACTTTCATCATGTGCTTCAGGTTCTTATGTACTTACAGGGCAGAAAAGAGACCCCATTAATCCCTCTCTAGTTATACTATATACCTCCCCACCAACAAAATATGATGTAATAGGTATAGTTAACGCTTCAAGTGATATGGGGTGGACTGAACAAGATGAAATGGATCTCGCAGTCTCCAAATTAAAAGAGATGGCAGCCAAATTTGGTGCTAATGGAATACTCTTAACGGCCACAGGTGAATCTACTTCCTCCGCAGTTGGTACTTATAGCAATGGCTTTGCCTATACAACCTCATCCACATCACAAACTATAACAGGTCAAGCAATTTATGTTATGGAACCATAAAGCCTCTTACAATTAATTTAACATTGACTGGTTTTATTCCATTCTCTGTTATTTACTCTTTGTAGTAATTCCTTTTGTTATTCTTCAATTGAAACATCGTTCAAACGTTCTAATGCTCGTATAGAATATCACTTTTAATTAAAGTTGACACAAATATTGACATAAACGTAAAAAAACCTCAGTAAATACCGAAGTTTTTCATTAGCTAACTTATCAAGGTACAAGCCTTAATGTTAACAACACAACTATTTTTACTCATATCACTTCTATTGTTTTTATAGGTATTCGTGATATGCTTTGCAATTATTGCGGTCTGGACGGGACTCGAACCCGCGACCCCCTGCGTGACAGGCAGGTATTCTAACCAGCTGAACTACCAGACCGTTGCTTTAAGCAGGTGCAAATATAAGTGCGTTTTTTATATTGGCAAAATGAAAATTGGCTTTTTTTACAAAAAATTGTTTCTGCTAATTAAGTAGGTCAATAATACCTGTTCATAGCCTTTATTTATATCTACCGGAACATAATCAATTTTGTATTGCATACATTTTAATTTCAATTCATTAAAGTAATTATGCATCTCTAACTTATAGTCATCTTTAATATTACTTGCAAACAAATTGATTTGCTCACCCGTTTCCACATCGACAAATTTCTTTGGGGCATCTTCAAAGTCGAAATCCAATTCTAATTTACCATCAAAAGTATGAAACAACACCACCTCGTGCTTGTTGTATTTTAAATGCTGTAACGCAGCAAATAGCTCTTCTTCTTTTTTATCTGCCTGAAGCATATCAGTAAATAGAAAAATAAGAGAACGACGATGAATTTTTTCTGCTATTTGGTGTAAAACATGATACGTATTTGTAGATTCCGTAGATTGTTTATTTATCAATTTTTCTAATTGATTAATCAACATCCGGCGGTGCTTTTCATTTCCCTTAGCTGGAGCATAATACTCATTTTCCTTTGCATATATACTCAGCCCAAAAGCATCTCTTTGTCGTTTTAATATTTCAAATAACGATGCAGTAGCAACCACCGAAAAACCAATCTTATTGATACCTTCTGGACTCAATTTATCCAATTTAGGGAAGTGCATAGACGCCGAATTATCGATAATAATATGGCTTCTTAAATTGGTTTCTTCTTCATAACGTTTAACAAATAATTTTTCTGTTTTTGCAAATAATTTCCAATCTATATGTCTGGTACTTTCTCCTTTATTATACAATCGATGTTCTGCAAATTCAACCGAAAAACCATGAAACGGACTCTTATGCATACCAGTAATAAAACCTTCAACAACCTGTCTTGCCAAAAGTTCTAAATTTTGAAGATTATTAATATTATAAATCTCAGATAATTGCATAGATCAAAAGTAAGGAAATAAAAGCTATTAAACCTCAGGGACCCTCCGATCAATGTCAATAAATTAAGGAATCGAAATTCTCATTCAATGATTTTTCACCCTAACCTTAAAGAGGATAATCTTTGAAGACTTAGCTTTTTTGACTCCCTTTAGGGCAAGGGGAAGAACAAAATAGCTCAACTTATTCACATTATCAATCTGATCCCTTAAGAAAGGTTCAACTTGCTATTTTGAATTCAATCTTTGGGTTTTTCATTAACCATAGCTGTTGGTAGAGTCTCACGAATAAAAAAAGGTTTGATACCAAATTGTATCAAACCTTATAATTTAAAATTATAAAACTAATTTATAATAATGCATTCAATTTATCTGTATACACGTTTTTCGGAGCTACACCAACCTGTTTGTCGGCAACTTCTCCTCCTTTAAACATCAATACAGTAGGTATATTTCTTACTCCGTATTTTGCTGCATATTCTTGGTGTGCATCTACATCAACTTTTGCGATGGTCACTTGTTCACCAAAATCTTTTGATAACTCTTCCACTATCGGAGTTAACATTCTACATGGTCCACACCATTCTGCCCAAAAATCTACTAGTACCGGTTTATCTGACTTTAAAACTACTTGATCAAAAGTAGCATCTGTTACTTCTATTGCCATAATCTGTTTTGTTATTAATTATCTTCTTTAAATACCAGGCAAAAATAAAAAAATATTCTTACCCATATTCATTTATTGAATTTCTTTTTCTTATAGTAGTATTCAAAACAATGATATACTTACAAATACCATTAAATTTTTCTTTTCCCCTTTCGGAGAATTGAATTTAGATAACAAAAACTAAAAAATTTGCGATGCAATTGCTTTGATATTGTCTGATTTGCCCATTGAATAATAATGAACAACAGGTACTCCTGCCTTAATTAGTTCTTTCGACTGAGAAATAGCCCAGTCTACACCTACTTGCTTGATTTCTTTATTATCCTTACATTTTTCAACTTCCCTAACAAGAACATCGGGTAAATTCAAATTAAAAACCTGTGGCAATATATTTAAATGTCGTTGTACGGATATTGGCTTAATTCCGGGTATAATCGGAACCGTTATTCCAATTTCTCTTGCAGCTTCAACAAATTCAAAATATCTCTTATTATTAAAAAACATTTGAGTAACCACATAATCGGCTCCCTTTTCAACTTTTTCTTTTAATTTTCTTAGATCAGATTTTAAGCTTGGAGATTCGGTGTGTTTTTCAGGATAACCAGCAACTCCTATGCAAAAATTAGCTTTATAAGATGCTTCTATTATTTCATGTAAATATTTTCCCTTGTTAAGATCTGTAATCTGTGAAACCAAATCACAAGCATAAGTGTTTCCATCATCTTTTGGACTAAAATAAGATTCGTGCTTCATTGCATCTCCGCGTAAAGCCATAACATTGTCAATTCCCAAATAATGACAATCTACTAAAACATATTCTGTTTCTTCTTTGGTAAATCCACCACATAAAACATGAGGTATGGGATCAATGTCATATTTATGCATTAAAGACGCACAAATACCAACTGTACCCGGTCTCATTCTGGTTACCTTTCTTTCTAATAAACCACCTTCCTTTTTTAAATAAACATGCTCTTCTCTCGAAGTTGTTACGTCAATGAATGGAGGGTCAAACTCCATCAAAGGATCGATATTATCATACAATTTCTGAATATTCTGCCCTTTCTGGGGAGGTACAATTTCAAAAGAAAACAAAGTCTTACCTTTTGCCTTTTTAATATGTTCTGTTACTTTCATCCTTTTAATTCTAAGCGTTTAAGTTTGTTGTAAACAAGCTCTTTTAACTATTTTTTATACCAGATTATCCGGTCTTTCTATTTATTGTTCAGCAATATTTGGATGCAACCATTTATTTGCTTTTTCTATACTAATTCCTTTTCTATTTGCATAATCAACTACCTGATCTTCTTTTATTTTACCCAAACCAAAATATTTAGATTTTTCATTGCCAAAATAATAGCCAGAAACAGATGCAGCAGGCCACATGGCTTTACTTTCTGTAAGTGTTACACCAATTATTTTTTCAACATCCAATAATTTCCAGATGGTATCCTTTTCTAAATGATCCGGGCATGCAGGATACCCAGGAGCAGGTCTAACACCTGTATACTTTTCTCTAATCAGATCTTTATTTGTAAAATTCTCTTCTTTTGAATAACCCCAGTGCTTCATTCGAATTTGCTTGTGTAAATACTCTGCAAAAGCTTCAGCAAATCTATCGGATATTGCTTGTACCATTATAGCACTATAATCGTCGTGCTTCTCTTTATACTTTTTTACCAATTCATCTGCACCGAATATAGATACGCAAAATGCCCCCATATAATCGGTTAAACCGGAATCGATTGGTGCAATAAAGTCGGCTAAAGCCAAATTAGCAATTCCATCTCTTTTCTTTAATTGTTGGCGAAGGGTTCTAAAAACCAGTAATTCTTTTCCATTTTTTTTAATCGAAATATCATCATGATTAATCGTATTTGCTTCGAACAAGCCAAAAACGGCTTTGGGTTTTAACAATTGTCTGGCAATAATTTCTTTGATCAATTTTTTCGCATCATGAAATAAAGTTGAAGCCTGTTCACCTACAATTTTGTCTGTTAAAATATTTGGATATTTCCCATGCAAATCCCAGGATATAAAAAATGGTTGCCAGTCAATAAACTCCTCCAATTTCTTTAAACTAATCTGTTTGAACATTTGCAATCCCATTTCATTTGGTTTAACAATAATAGAACTATTCCAATCTATTTTAAATTTATTAGATCGTGCTTCCTGCAGGCTTAAATAATTTTTTGTTTTTCCTCTATTTAAAAACTTTTCTCTAAACTCTTTATAATCTTTTTTTATATTGGTTATATAATTATTCGAAGTCTTTTTGTTGAGTAAATCCCCGACAACAGTAACTGCTCTTGAGGCGTCATTAACATGAACAACGGCACTTTTATATTCGGGGTTGATCTTAACAGCTGTATGTGCTTTCGAGGTTGTAGCACCTCCTATCAAGAGTGGAACTACAAAATTCTGCCTCTCCATTTCTTTAGCTAGATAAACCATTTCATCTAATGAGGGGGTTATTAAACCCGAAAGACCAATAATATCTACCTTTTCATTCTTTGCAGTTTCAATAATTTTCTCGGGAGGAACCATTACCCCAAGATCAATAATTTCATAATTATTACAAGCCAGTACCACACTTACTATGTTTTTACCAATATCATGTACATCGCCTTTTACGGTAGCCATTAATATTTTTCCCATTGATCGCTGTTTTTCTTCCTTGCTTGCTTCAATAAATGGATTTAAATAGGTTACCGCTTTTTTCATTACTCTGGCCGATTTAACCACCTGTGGTAAAAACATTTTTCCAGACCCAAACAGGTCGCCAACCACATTCATTCCAATCATCAAGTTTATTTCAATAATTTCAATGGGGTTTGATACTTTTTGTCTTGCTTCTTCTACATCTTCAATAATATAGGCTTCAATTCCTTTTACCAAAGCATGTGTAATCCGATCTTGCAAGGGGTCTTTTCTCCATGCTTCATCAATTACTCTTTCCTTCTTATTTCCTTTTACCGTTTCTGCAAATTCTAGTAATCTCTCGGTTGCATCCTCTCTTTTGTTTAAAATAACATCTTCTACTCGTTCTAAAAGGTCTTTAGGAATTTCATCATACACTTCGAGCATTGCAGGGTTTACAATTCCTATATTCATTCCTGCCTGAATGGCATGGTATAAAAATACCGAGTGCATAGCCTCTCTAACCGTGTTATTTCCCCTAAAGGAAAACGAAACATTACTCAAACCTCCACTTACACTTACATTTGGTAAATTTTCACGTACCCAACGAGTAGCCTCAATAAAATCGGTTGCATTTTTTTTATGCTCATCCATTCCTGTGGCAACAGGAAAAATATTAAGGTCGAATATAATATCTACATCATCAAAATTAACTTTATTAACTAAAATGTCATAAGATCTCGCAGCGATTTCAGTTCTTCTTTCATAAGTATCTGCCTGACCTTTTTCATCAAAGGCCATAACAATTACAGCAGCACCATAACGTTTAATTTTTGTCGCCTGATCAATAAAGTTTTCTTCCCCTTCTTTAAGTGAAATAGAATTTACAACCGACTTACCCTGAACAACCTGTAACCCAGCTTCAATAATTTCCCATTTAGAACTATCAATCATTATGGGAACTTTACAAATATCGGGTTCGGCAGCAATGAGATTCAAAAATCGAACCATTGATTCTTTACCATCAATTAAACCATCGTCCATATTAATATCGATAATCTGGGCACCTCCATCTACCTGATGTCGGGCAATGGATAAAGCTTCATCAAATTTTTCTTCTTTAATCAATCGAAGAAATTTTCGTGAACCTGCAACATTGGTTCGTTCACCAACATTGATAAAATTACTGTTTTTATCGATTATTAGAGGTTCGAGACCCGCTAAACGCATGGGTTTCTTATGGTTGCCGGTTGCCCGTTGTTGGTTGTTGGGTATTGAGTTCATCTTAATTTTATAAAGTAATTTATAAACCCGTTCAGTAACTTATTACAAACAGTAACTCTTTTCATAATAATATTAAATTCATTTTCTTTAATATATTCTTGATCTAATGATAGATACAATTGTGTTTCAAGCTCATATAATGAACCTCTTGCAATATGCAAAAAACGTATAGTGTCTTTCGCACTACTCCTTCCACATCCCTCCGCTATATTAGAAGGAATAGAAACTGCACATCTTCTAATCTGATTTGTAATTCCAAAATTTTCACTCACTGGAAATTCTTTAGTTAACAAGTAAACTTCATTCACTAATTTTCTAGACTCTATCCAAACTTCCAATTCAGTGTATGATTTCATTATTTTCATTTATTTAATCGAGTATTTTCCATATTTCAACCAGCAACCGACAACCAACAACTTTCAACTACCAACCAACTTTCTCGGTTGATACTTCTTAGCCAATTCCGCGATAGCGGAAATATGTTGAGGAGTAGTACCACAGCAACCTCCAACAATATTGATCAAATCTTTTTTCAAATATTCCTCGATCTGCTCAGCCATTTGTTCAGGTGTTTCTTCATATTCGCCAAAAGCATTTGGTAAACCTGCATTTGGATGTGCCGAAATTGCAAAATTTGTTCTTGGTGCAATCGACTCTAAATGAGGCTGTAACAAATTTGCACCTAAGGCGCAATTAAACCCAACGGTCAACAACGGAATATGAGAAACCGAAATTAAAAAGGCCTCTGCTGTTTGACCAGATAAGGTACGACCACTTGCATCGGTTATTGTTCCACTTAACATAATAGGAATTTCTATGCCTCTTTCTTCTTTAATTTCATCAATAGCATACAAGGCTGCTTTGGCATTTAAAGTGTCGAAAACTGTTTCTACCAATAATAAATCCACCCCTCCATCTAACAATGCTTCGGCTTGTTGCTTATACGCCATTCTTAGATCATTAAATGAAACTGCCCGGTATCCAGGGTCATTTACATCGGGTGACATGCTGGCTGTTTTATTAGTTGGCCCCATTGAACCTGCAACAAATCTCGGTTTATTTGGTTCTTTATTTGTAAAATCATCTGCAACTTCTTTGGCAATTTTTGCCGATTCAAAATTTAATTCATATACCAAATCTTCCATATGATAATCTGCCATTGCAATACTAGTACCAGAAAACGTATTTGTTTCTACAATATCGGCACCAGCCTTAAAATATTTTTTATGGATTTCTTTAATTGCCTCGGGTTGTGTAATTGATAATAAATCGTTATTTCCTTTTACAGAGTTCGTAAAATTTTTAAATCTATCTCCTCTATAGTCTTCTTCAGAAAAATCATACTGTTGTATCATGGTGCCCATAGCACCATCTAAAATCAGAATTCTTTCTTTTAATATATCTTTAATTTTCTTTTTCATTTTTAAACTGTTCAAATTCCCTTTTGCCCCATATTACATTGTTCCAAAATCTTTCATGGAAAAAATATAAAACAGGTTTTGTAATTAATTCTATAAGAGCAATAGAAGATGCGTGTTTTATACTTTTTGTGAAAAAACTAGAAAGAATAAAAGTATCTAAAGTTCCTAAAATTCTCCAGGTTGTTGCTTTCACTATGCTACGCCCTTTAGAATCTGCTGTTTTCACATTTGGTAAATCTTCTATTTTTTTACCCCAGCTAATATTATTCCAGGCTCTTTCATGGAAAAAATAAATAAACATTTTTGTAAATATTTCAAAACCGCCAATAGCCAGAGCCTTCCTAATATCTCCTCCTGTTACAAAATAAGATATAATCATAGTGTCCAAACTGGCAATCACTCGCCATGTAATAGCTTTAACCAGGCTTCTTCTTTTGGTTTCTCCCTTTGTATAATGTTTATGTTTAATTTTAACTGTCATTTACGCTCTCAATGCTTGATCTAAATCGTTTATAATATCTTCAATATACTCTAATCCAACTGACACTCTTACTAAACCATCTGTAATACTAACTTCTAACCTGTCATTTTCACTTAGTTTGCTGTGGGTAGTTGATGCAGGGTGTGTTACAATGGTTCTGGTATCTCCTAAATTAGCAGATAAAGAGCACATTTCAATACTATTTAAAAAATTTCTTCCTGCTTCAATTCCTCCTTTTATTTCAAAAGCAACAATATTGCCACCCTTTTTCATTTGTTTTTTGGCTACTTCATATTGAGGATGTGATTTTAAGAAAGGGTATTTTACCCAATTAATATTAGAGTGGTTTTCCAAAAATAATGCTACTTTAAAAGCATTTTCACAATGCTTTTCTACTCTTATTGCCAAAGTTTCTAAACTCTTAGATAATACCCAAGCATTAAATGGAGATAATGCCGGACCTGTATTACGAGAAAATAAATAGATCTCACGAATAAGATCTTTCTTACCTACAGCCACACCCCCAAGCACTCTACCTTGACCATCCAATAATTTTGTTGCCGAGTGAACAACAATATCTGCCCCATATTCAATTGGTCTTTGTAAATAAGGTGTTGCAAAACAATTATCTATGATCAACCACAAATTATGTTTTTTTGCGATTTTGCCTAATCGTTCTAGATCGAGAATATCAACTGCCGGATTAGTAGGTGTTTCCGCATATAATATTTTGGTATTAGGTTTGATTAAACTTTCTATTTTATCAACTTCATTAACCTTAAAATACGATGTTTCAATATTCCATTTGGGTAAGTATTTTGTAAATAAAGTATGCGTTGATCCGAAAACAGATCTTGCAGAAACAATGTGGTCTCCGCTGTTTAATAATGCTCCAAAAGTTGAAAATATAGCCGCCATACCTGTTGCAAAAGCATAACCACTTTCCGCACCTTCCATTGCAACAATTTTATCTACAAATTCTGTTGTATTAGGGTTTGAAAATCTGCTGTATAAATTCTTTTCTTTCTCTTCGGCAAAGGAAGCCCGCATATCTTCTGCATCGTCAAAAACAAAGCTGGATGTCATGTATAAAGGTGTTGCGTGCTCACCAAAGTGAGATCGTTTTGATTGCGTTCTAATTGCCTCAGTTTCGAAATGCTTTATTATTCTCATATTAATTCTTTTTTGAAAATCAAAAGATTTCCACTTTTGTGAGAAAGACTCTTTGTATTTTTACTATTGCTTCTACAAATATTGTCCCTCCTATTTACATTCTGTAAACCTGTCTTCTAAATTCTAGTTTTATATAGCCTTTTCACTTAATCTCAGTATATCTCCAAAAACACCACGTGCCGTAACGCTTGCTCCTGCTCCTGCACCTTGAATTACCAAAGGTCTCTCAGAATAAGATTCTGTGTATATTTCAAATATAGAATCAGATCCCTGCACTTGGCCCAAAGAACTATTTTGGGGTACTGAAACCAATTGAACTTTTAATATTCCTTTTGTTTTAGTTAAATCTCCAGATAATTCACCAACATATCTCAACACATGATTTTCTGCCTGACCCGATTTTATTTCATCATATTTGGCATCTAATTTGTTTAATTTCATCAAAAAATCTGAAGGAGAACCTCCTTGTAAATTTACGGGAATCAAATTTTCAATTAGAACGTCATCAATCTCATTTTCCAGATCCAGTTCCCTAGCCAAAATTAACAATTTTCTTGCTACGTCATTACCGCTTAGGTCTTCACGAGGATCTGGTTCGGTGAATCCTTTTGAGACTGCTTCCGATAATATTTCACTAAATGAATTTTCTCTTATTGAAAAATTATTGAATAAATAACTCAATGATCCAGAAAATACACCTTTTATCTTTGTGATATTTTCACCGGAGTGGTGTAATAATTTAATCGTATCTACCAGAGGTAAACCCGCACCTACATTAGTTTCATACAAATAATTTTTCTCTGAATCTTTTAATTTGAATCTCAATTTTTTATAAAATGAAAAATCAATCGTGTTGGCTATTTTATTCGATGAAACCAAATCAAATCCGTTTTCTATCAAAGGAATATAATTCTGTATGAAATCTACACTGGCTGTATTATCTACAGCAATTAAATTTTCTAAATGATGTTCTCTGGTAAAAGCAATAATTTCATTTATTGAATAATTACTAATTTTTGCTTTTTCAAGGCCTTCTTTCCAGGTTTCACTAAGCCCATTTTTACAAAAAAATACCTTTTTAGAATTACAAATTGCAAATATATTTAGATTGATCTCTTTTCGTTTTAGAATATTTTTTTTGCTTTTTATTATTTGATCAATTAATGTTCCTCCTACTAGTCCAACGCCAAATACTACGATGTTAATAGTAGTAGAAATTCCAAATATTTGTCCGTGAATAACATTCACAGCTTTGTACAGATCTTTTTCTTGTAAAACCAAACTTATATTGTCTCCTGTAACCGTATTGTTAATCAATAAAGGACTTATCTTGTTTACAGACAGAGCATTATACGATTTGTGAAAATTATTAAGGTTCTGGCCGATAATAGATACTATGGCTAATTTATCTTTGATATAAATTCTATTAACATCTTTTGTTCTAAGATCGTCTTCAAATTCCTTTTCTAAAATTCTCTTTGCTTTTTTCGCCTGACCGGAACTTACAACAAATCCGATACCTCTTTCAGATGATCCTTGCGAAATGATACTTACACTAATATTCTCTCTTCCTAAAGTAGAAAAAATACGAGCATCGACTCCTGCTCTTCCTAACAATCCTCTTCCAACCAAGACCACCAATGATACGTTACTTTGTGTACTTACCGATCGAATTCCCTTTTTAGTAGCCTGAGATTTAATCAAAGTCCCTTTATTATTACTATCAAAAGTATTTCGTAATCGCAAAGGAATATTTTTTTCAACTAAAGGTATAATTGCCTTAGCGTGTAAAATATTTGCGCCAAAATTCGCCAATTCATTGGCTTCCTGATAAGTTAGCTCCTCTATTTTTTGTGCATTATTTACAATATCAGGATTTGCAGTAAAAATTCCATTTACATGCGTATAACTTTCTAATTCAATTGCATCTAAATAATTAGCAAATAAAGATGCTGAATAATTGCTTCCATTTCTTCCTAAAGTGGTAGTTTCATTATTACTATTTGAAGCTATAAATCCGGTTATTATTGGAATACCATTTACCTTCTTTTTAAAATAACTTTTTACATTTTCTTGTGAAATATTTTGGATTGGTAAAGCATTACCAAAATTATTATCGGTTTTTATCAATTCTCTTGAATCGACAATACTGGAAAGAATATTTCTATTATTTAATAAATAACTAACTAGTTTTACAGAAATTATTTCACCTTGAGCAAGCACTTGATCTTTAATTTTATCACTATAATCACCCAATAGTTTAACTCCTTCGAAGATATTTCGAAGAAGTGAAAATTCCTTATCAAAATTTGTGTCTGGGTCTGGAACTAACTGATAATCCTTAAATTCTTTAAATAATTTTTCATAATTTTCTCCGTTTTTAGCTTCTACCAGTATTTGTTCTAAAATATTTGTTGAATTTCCCCTGGCAGATAGAATAACTCCAATTTTTTCATTGTGTTTAAATTTATTGGATATAATTTCAAGTACTCGTTCTAACCCATTTCCATTGGCCAAAGATTTGCCTCCAAATTTTAAAATTTTATACTTTACTTCTGCAATTTTATCGCAATCGTTATTTTGATTGGTTGTTCTTTCCTGGTTGAAAACAACTTTTAATATATTCGTCAATTGTTCAAATTCAATTAAGAAAGCATCATGACCGTGAATAGATTTTATTTCTTTATAACTATTCTTTACCCCTGCCTGATTCAATAATTTTTGTGTTTCAATATTTTCATTAGGTACAAAAAAGAAATCACTATCCACACCTACTTGAAAAATATGTGCTTTGATCTTACTTGCAGCTTCATTAAATGTACCTCTTCCTCTTGTAATATCTATTGAACTTAATAAATGATTCATCATTTTATAAGTCTGAAGGGTAAATCTATTTTCCAATTTCTCTCCATGATAAAGCAACCAACTTTCTGTATTGAAATTTCCTTGCTCTTTATTTCTTGTACGATTGAATTTTTTCTTAAAAGAATCTGCAGTTCTATAAAATAACATAGCCATCATTCTTGCATCATGAACAGGCTTGCTTGAGTTTGCTAAAATTTGTTGTTGCGTTTTATTGTGTGCTAATATCCAATCTGAGGCTTTCCAATCAGAAGCAACTGGTATCAAATATGTAATCAAATCTGGAAATAAGACTGCCATTTCCCAAGCTATTCCACCTCCCAATGAACCGCCAATAGCCGCAAATAAATTATTTATTTTTAACTTATTAAGGCATAAACCAAACAATTTTGCTATATCTCTTGCCGTAAAATCTTCATAATTCTCAATAAAATTGTTTTCTTTTTTATCAAATCCATTTCCGGGGATATTAAAGGAAATTATTGTGTATTTATTGGTGTCGATTAATTTATTTGCACCAATCAATGAATTCCACCACCCTGAATTTCCAGCTACTTCAGAATTTCCTGTTAACGCATGATTTACTAAAACAACTGGTTTTGTGTGTAATTGCCAACCAAATATTTGATACGATAACTCAAATTCAGGATAAAAAAATCCAGTTTCAGTTGTAAAATTAATTAGTGATATGTAATTTAAATTCTTCAATTTCTAAAACCATTTTATAAACAGACTAAACTTTGTTTATATTATTATAAAATAAGAAATTGTTATATTAAGGTATAAAATTACCTAAGTAATTTTCATGAGTCATCTTCCCAAACAGGTAGAATTTAGCACCTTCTTTAAAAGTAAAGGGTTGCTAAGGCGTCATAGGGTCTAATCCCTCAACCTTTCTTGATAACAATTTCATTGATAAATGA
>VAPK010182742.1_pt1 | contig 18146 bp, 17 predicted proteins | sample 3395031 | NCBI WGS metagenome assembly VAPK01 (sample SAMN08290443, study PRJNA428436) | hydrothermal vent metagenome | isolation source: Deep-sea hydrothermal vent chimney 1 | place: Pacific Ocean: Juan De Fuca Ridge
AATGGTGTATGGAAGAAAAAGTCGTGGGCGTGTATGGGAATCGGAATTAACGGACATTATGCATCGGTGTGGTTCGGGCAACGACCCGACAGGGCAGGAAAGCCTAAGATGTGTCGCTCCACCGTAAAAAGAAAGAAAAAAATATCTTCAGGATATACCTATTATTTGGTTTACGGAAGTTACCCGGCCATGAGTTCTGCAACAAAAGCACTGAAACGGTTAAAAACCAAAGGATTCAAAGATGCAGGTATTCTGAGAAATCATAAACATAACCGTGTTTACCTTTACCGGTCAACTGATTTTCAACAGGTTAAAAAGGAAAGGCAGAGATGGTTGAAAAAATATCCCAAAATGTGGATTTTGCAGCAATAACTTAGGTTATTCCGTTACAATCCCTTATAAACTAATGAGAGAATATGGCTAAGAGATTTTTTTTGGAAGAAGTAACCGGGAATTTGGAAAGGGAGTTTCTAAATTTTCCTGATTGGCTGTATAAGAAAGAGAAGAGACGAATCAGGCCACTGGACGATGAAATAATTAGAGTTTTTGACCCCAAAAGAAACAAACAGTTCAGGAACGGGGAAGCTGCTCGCTGGCTATTGAAAAACGAAAGTAACAATACCGTTGGCAGGATAGCTGCATTTTACAACAAAAGAACGGCCAATAAACATGAACAGCCTACCGGTGGAGTGGGCTTCTTTGACTGTATTGACGACCAGAAGGCTGCCAACATACTTTTTGATGCCGGCAAAAACTGGCTCAAAGGCAAAGAGATGGAGGCTATGGACGGTCCCGTTAATTTTGGCGACAGAGATAATTTCTGGGGCTGCCTGAAAGAGGGGTTTTACGAGAACACTTTTAATATGCCTTACAACTTCCCATATTACAACGACCTCTTTGAAAACTACGGATTTAAAAACTATTTCAACCAGTATGTTTATTATAAAAAGATTTCTGAAGGTGCTTCCAAAGTGGCCCATGAAAAGGCATTGCGAATACTGAAAAATCCCAATTACCATTTCGATATCTTCCGATGGAAACGATTCGAACAATATGCCGAAGATTTCCTGACTATATACAACAAAGCGTGGTCACGGTTTCCAGGGGTGAGCGCCATGCGGCTGCCTCAGGCGAAAGCATTGCTTCATGCACTTAAACCGGTTATTGATGAACGCGCCGTTGTCTTTGGCTACTACAAAAGCGAACCGGTAGCCTTCTTTATCATGATCCCCGATATAAACCAGATTATCCGCAACTTTAACGGAAAACTAAACTGGCTCAATAAAATCAGGCTCTACCTCGGACTAAAAGTATTCCATAAAACCAATCGGCTGCTCGGGCTGATATTTGGCGTTGTCCCTGAGCATCAGGGGAAAGCCGTGGAGTCTGCGATTATCTTTCGGTTTGAAGAGGAAGCCAAAAAACCCGGCTTTCCTTATATACATCTTGAAATGAACTGGATAGGTGATTTTAACCCGGCTATGATGAAGATGGTTGAACGGAACGTGGAAGCAACAATTTATAAAACTTATGTTACTTACCGCTATCTGTTCGACAGGACAAAAGGATTTAAAAGAATAGGGAAAGTGGGACAGTTCCGTTGAGCTATTTCTTTTACCTTTAACTTTTTAGAAAAATGATAGAATAATGATGACGATTATAGAAAAAATTATTACTACCCATTCGTTGGGAAAAGCTGTTAAACCCGGTGATATTGTGGATATAACCATCGACGCCCGTGTAGCGCGTGATTTTGGTGGCCCTAACGTTGTGCAAAATCTGGAAACTTATGGTCTATCCATTGACGATCCGTCTAAAACTTTCTTTACTTTTGATACCAACCCTACCGGAAGCGACCAGAAATATGCTGCTAATCAGCAGATAGTGCGGGTGTTTGCCCGCAAGCATGGTATAAAGGTTTTTGACATCAACAATGGAATTGGAACCCATACACTCATACGGGAAGGCCTGGCCTGGCCAGGATCTACAGCAGTTACCACCGACTCGCACGCCAACATCCTCGGTGCTATCGGCGCTTTCGGGCAGGGAATGGGCGACAAAGATATTGCGGCTGCTTTCTACCGTGGGAAAGTCTGGTTTAAAGTGCCGCCTTCTGTGAAGATCAATCTCTCGGGAAAACTGCAGACAGGCGTCACCGCCAAAGATATTATCTTAAATCTGCTTCATGAATTCGGTGCCAACTCCCTGCTTGGTATGGCTGTGGAATTTTATGGCGATGTGGTGGACAAGCTTACGATGGATCAGCGAATTACCATTGCCTCCATGGGAACCGAAATGGGCGTGATTATCCTGCTCTTCCCTCCCAATAAAGAGGTGACAGACTTTTGTGAGAAGGCTGCCGGACATGATTTGAAACCTGTTTTGGCAGATGCAGATGCAAAGTATGCCAAGACATTTACCCTCGATGTGAGTCAGTTTGTTCCCATGGTCAGCAGGCCTGGGAAACCACATGATACTGTGGATATCAACACCGAAAAACGAGTAAAAATCGATTCGGCTTTCGTGGGCAGCTGTACCAACGGCCGCATGGAAGATATGCGAGCTGTGGCCAGGGTGCTCAAAGGTCGGAAAGTGGCGCCCGGTGTGGTACTCAAGATTGTGCCCGCTACCGATACCATCTGGCGGCAGTGCCTTGACGAAGGGCTTATGTCAGTTTTTAAAGAGAGTGGAGCGTTGGTATCCAATGCCGGATGTGCCGGATGTGCTGCAGGACAGGTAGGGCAAAATGGTCCGGGTGAGGTAACCATCAGCACCGGTAACCGGAACTTCCCCGGAAAACAAGGCAAAGGGCTTGTCTATCTTGCTTCGCCGGCTTCGGTATCCGCTTCGGCTGTGGCCGGATACATTACCACCGAGGACGATATTCCGGCTCATCCGGCTCTTTTTGATGACGGAAATATGGAAGCTGATGTTAAGCCGGCCGCACAACATGAACATGTCCCCGTGGATAAACCCATTGAAGTAAAAGGCCGGGTATGGCTTATTGATAAGGATGATATTGATACGGATATGATTTTCCACAACCGTTATCTCCAGATAACCGATCCGGAAAAGATGGGGCAATATATCTTTGATAACCTCGAAGGTTACGAGGATTTTGCCAAAAAGGTAAAACCAGGCGATATTGTGGTGACCGGAAAGAATTTTGGTGCCGGCAGCTCGCGGCAACAGGCTGTGGACGGATTTAAAACCCTCGGTGTGCAAGCCATTCTTGCCAGATCGTTTGGCGCTATTTACGAGCGGAATGCCATCAACGCTGCCATGCCGGTACTAACATACCATTCTCTCGAAGAGGTTGACCTGAAGGATGGCGATTTCATCAGCCTGAACTTTGAAACCGGCAGGCTGACCAATGAGAAGAGTGGCAAACCGATGCAAATCACACCTTTCTCGGAAGTACAGATGGAGATATACAATAACGATGGCCTTTTTTAAGTTACTGTTTACCATTGTTTATTTTTGCAAAAAAAAATAATCTGAGATATGGCAAAACCTGAAATAACCAGAGATATTCTCATTGAAGAGTTGGTCAACAATTATGCTTTTTCCGTACGCTTCTTGATGGAAAAAGGAATTCGTTGCATCATGTGTGGCGAACCTATCTGGGGTACACTGGAAGAGGCTGCACGGGAAAAGGACTTTTCTGATACTGACATTGATGAATTCGTAAAGGAAATGAGCCATCTGGTAGAAAATGGCGAGGACAAACCTGTTTCCGAAAAGAAAATTAATGTAAAGAAGATAGAATAATACTGTAACCTGAGGTGTTATGTTGCATGCTCTCTTTATTGGTACCATCATTGATACGGCCAAGAGATATAATAGTTTTTGTGCCAAAGATTATTCATGCCATCTTCATGACTCACCACATCCTAACAGAATGAGCCAGCATACCATAAAGCGTGCTGCAAAGTCTAATACTTATCACCAAAGAGCAGACTCCTGTCACGTTTTGCTGCCGGCACAGCCCATTTTTCAGGGATAACCTTCCATTCATTCAGTGCTTTGGGGGTTAGCTCTTTTTGGCTTTCTATCCATTGCATCATGAGGTAGCGGATGTCTTTCTTTGAGCTGGATACAAGTCGTTTTGCAAGCTCCTTTTTGGAAAGCCCAGCGCCTTCGGTTAGCGTGCCACCGCCACCGTTTCCCTGATAAGAGTTGATGGCCACGGTGTACATCTTATTCATATCGAACGGTTTTCCGTTGGCCATAGAGAGGATGCTAATCCGATCTCCTGGTTTTTTACTAACATCAACCACATATTTGATACCTGCAGCTGTGTTGAAATTGTAATAAGCATTCTTCAAATACGGTCTCCCTGTCCATTTTGATTTTATCAGATTTCCATTGGCCTCTTTTTTAAAAAGCAACAGATGGTCATTTTTGTTTTGCATGGTGTTGAACCATAGGCTGTAAGAATATTCCAGCAGATTTTTTATTTCCTTACCGGAAAGCCTGAGAGTGTAAAGGTAATTTATGTAACGGTAGAGTTGAAACAGGTCGCGTACATGAACCTCGCCCTTGTTGATGCGTGCATTCATGGAGAGCAGTGATACGATGGAAACATCGGCGTGGGTTTCTCTCAGCTGAAGCTGATGAATGATGTCCACAAAAGCCGAAGGACCGAAAAGGGCATTCCGGGCATCAATGGTTTTGGTAAACCTGCCGATGGGTCGGTTAACAAATTTTTGTACCTGCACAAAGTCGGGCATGAACTGATGCATAAAAGCACTGTCCGGTTTGTAATCGGCCATGTTGCGCAGATGTCCTGCAACGGACTTTTCATAATGACCGGTTTTTGGGTTGTAAGTGAGGGTAATGTCTGCCTCTGAAACCAATTCGGCATGAGCGCCGGGATCAATCAACAACACCTCTTTTCCCGCGGTATTGGTAACAACCTGATTACTAGGCTTGTGGTCGTGGCCGGCAAAAACAATGTCAAAGCCCGGAACTTCTTTCGCTACAAGCCCGGAGGCATCTTCCGGCGGTTGATTTGGGTCGTGAATGCCGTAATTGCTGTCGGTACCCGAATGAAACAAGCCAATCATCAAATCCGGATGCTCCTTTTCTCGAATATATTTCACCCAGTAGCGGGCAGTCTTAACCATACCTTCAAAATGCATTCCTGACCAAATGGAGGGTGCCAGCCAGTCAGGAATGGCCGGTGTAATCATACCAAGAATGGCAATTTTCAGCCCATCGCGGTGCAAAATCACATAAGGTTTAAAATATGGCTTTCCGGTAGAATCAACAACGGCGTTGGCAGCGAGCCACGGAAAATCAATTTCTTTTCTGAATTTGTCATACACCGAGTGTCCGGGTTCAATGTCGTGGTTTCCCACGGTTCCCACTGCATAATGCATGTAATTCATAACCTTTGCCAATTGATGCACATGGGTAGTATCCACATAGTTATAATAATAAACAAAAGGTGTTCCCTGTAGAATATCACCGTCATCCAGCAGGATAACTGTTTGCTTTTTGTCTGCTCTGAGACCTTTTACATAAGTTTCCACTTGTGCCAGAGAACCTTTCCTGATACTCTGTTTTACCAAATCCTGAGGAAATACGCAGCCATGTACATCGCTGGTTTCCAATATTTTCAAATGTATGGTTTTGGTGGGTTCCCCGTTTTGTGCGAATAGCGTAACGGAAAGGAACAGGCTGATAAGCAGCAGTAACTTTTTCATGACATGAATTTTGTATGGCAAAGATAGGGATGTTCGCCAGTTTCCGGTTGGGAGTACTGCTTACTTTTTGTTAAAAAGTATTAAAACCGGCAATCTGTGATCTTTTTTAATCCAATTCGTGAACCACGAGCCCTGACCGGAGCTTAGGCTCAAACCAGGTTGTTTTCGGGGGCATAATTTTGCCACTGTCTGCGATGTTTATCAGCTGGTCCATACTGACAGGAAAAAGGGCAAAAGCCACAGCCATCTCTCCGCTGTCCACACGTTTTTTCAATTCACAAAGGCCACGGATGCCGCCTACAAAATCAATTCGGTTATCCGTACGCAGATCTTTGATGTTAAACAACGGGGTAAGTACCTCATGCGTAAGAATGGTTACGTCCAGAACACCAATGGGATCACTATCGTCATGTGTGTCTCTTTTAGCAGTAAGCGAATACCACATGCCATCGAGATACATGGAGAAGTTGTGTAACTTTCCGGGACGGTAAACCTCTGTTCCCACTTCCCGAATGTTGAAAGAAGCAGCCAGTTTCTCAAGCAGCACCTCTTTGGTCATGCCATTAAGGTCTTTGATAACCCGGTTATAATCAATAATGGTGAGCTGATCTGCCGGAAAGTGAACGGCGAGAAAGTAGTTATACTCCTCATTTCCGGTATGGTTGGGATTAGCTTTACGTCTTTCATTCCCCACCAAAGCGGCAGCAGCGGTACGGTGGTGACCATCAGCCACATAAGTGGATGGAAGGGTAGCAAACAATTCCACCAGCCTGCCTATAATATCTTTGTCGCGAATGACCCAGAAATGGTGGCCGAAGTCATCGTCGGAGGTGTAATCGTATTCCGGGGTATGATTTTTTACAAAATCAGCTACTATTTTGTCCACCTCATCGATAGCCGGATATGTAAAAAATACCGGTTCCATATTGGCATTTGTGGCTCGCACATGTTTCATGCGGTCTTTTTCCTTGTCTTTTCGCGTCAGCTCATGTTTTTTAATCACATTGTTCATGTAATCGTTCACGCTGGCGCAGCCCACCACACCATATTGTGTTTTGTGGTACATTGTCTGGGCATAGATGTAGAGATATTCTTCATCATCGGGTTTCAACCAGCCTTTGGCCTTAAACTTTTCGAAATTCTCTTTGGCTTTCCGGTAAACGGTTTCACTGTAATGGTCAGTATCTTCCGGCAGATCAATTTCCGGTTTAATAATGTGCAGTAAGGAATAAGGGTTGCCGGATGCTTCGGCACGGGCTTCTTCTGAGTTGAGTACATCGTAGGGACGGGAAGCGACTTTTTTCACTAACTTTTTGGGCGGCCTGAGCCCTTTGAATGGTTTTAAAATTGCCATAATGTCCGTGTTTAATATGAAAAAAAATTCGGCTTGCTGTTGTAGCAAGCCGAACTGAAAAGGTATGTCTTAATCTTCAGGCAGGTAATCAGAACTGACGTTAGGGTCGCGGGGCATAGGATCATTATTATAATGTCCGTTGCCGTTGCCGTTGCCATTACCGTTGTTATGGTTATGGTATCCGTTGCTGTTGTTATAATTTCCGTGGTTATTCAGCGAACGTTGTAGCGAGGAGATAAGTGCGCCAACCATTTTGGTCATTTCCATCAGTTGGGTTCTTGACTCATCTTCATGAGATTCGCTCATGATATTCAATCCATAGGAAAGCGTGGTATAAACCATACTCTGGCGAATGGCACTTTTGGCCATGCGAAGGTAATAGATAAATTGTGTTTTGTTGCGTGCAGAACCTTCGGCAATATAAAGTGCAATGTTGCGGGCGGATTCGTTAAAACGAATGGCAAGCTGTGATTTGTCGCTATCTGGAAACAGCATGGTTACATCCTGAAGCCAGGTTACATAATCCAGTGATTTATGGTAAACACGCAGGTCTTCAAAGCGAAAAAATGTCCCGGGGCGTTCTTGTTTTTCTGTCTGCCCGGCTCTCTCTTCATTCTTGTTTTCGTTGTACATCATAATTTTGTTTATTTGAAATATTTGTTATGCCGCTTTTTACAAAACGGCAGAGTCCCCAGTGGGGGCAAAAGTTATTTTAATAAATTAGTTTACTTTAAACGTTGTGTCACCTTTTTCCAAAAAGGCAATTATCTGATTTGAAGCGGCTATGCCGGCATTGATGTTGGCTTCAGCCGTTTGTGCTCCCATTTTTTTGGGCGTGAAAAAGCAGCGGTGACCAAATTCCTCTTCAATAATCCCGTGGTTGTCCGGGGCTATGTCGGAGATATAGCAGAAATCCGCTCTATCGTGAAATATCTTTAGCAAATCATCCTCATGAATGACCTCTTTGCGTGCGGTATTTATCAGCGTAGCGCCCGGTTTCATCATAGAAAGCAGGCCATAGTTGATAGATTTGATGGTGTGCTTGTTAGCCGGAATGTGCAAACTGATATAGTCGCAGGTCTTATACAGCACCTCAAGGTTATCGAAAACATGTACGCCATCAGCTTCAATGTCGGCTTTCGCCACAAAGGGGTCAAAAGCAAAGACTTCCATACCGAAACCTTTGGCAATACGAGCGACATTTTTACCCACATGGCCATAAGCCTGGATTCCCAGTTTTTTTCCTTTCAGCTCAGTTCCCGGCTTTCCGTTAAAATGATTTCTGGCCTGAAAAACCAACATTCCCAAAACCAGCTCGGCTACAGCGTTGGAATTTTGCCCGGGTGTATTCATAACGACAATGTTATGGGCAGTGGCTGCGACAAGATCCACATTGTCGAAACCGGCACCGGCACGCACCACAATTTTCAATTTTGGTGCGGCGTCCATGATTTCTTCTGTAATTTTATCACTGCGGATGATGAGGGCTTCGGCATCAGCCACTGCCATTTTCAATTCATCCTGGCTTTCGTATTTTTCAAAAAAGCTACAGTCGTATCCGGCTTTTTCAAAAGTAGATTTAATCTGATTTACGGCAGCTTTCGCAAAAGGCTTTACCGTAGCAACAAGAACTTTTGTCATAGTTCAAAAAGATTTAATTAGTACTTAAAACACAGTCAAAACAGTGGCTTCCTGTTATTTGTTGGTTTGTTCAAATTCTTTCATACAAGCGATGAGTGCTTCTACGCTTTCCATGGGCAGAGCATTGTAGATCGATGCACGGAATCCGCCTACAGAGCGGTGTCCTTTGATACCCACCATACCTTTGGAAGTAGCAAAGTCAAGAAAAGCTTTTTCCTTGTCTTCCATGCCTTCGTTCATCACAAAGCAGACATTCATCAGTGAGCGGTCTTCTTTGTTAACAGTACCTTTAAAAAGGGTGTTGCGTTCAATTTCGCTGTAAAGCATCGCCGATTTTTTCTCGTTGATACGATGGATAGCCTCTACACCACCCAAATCTTTCAGCCAGCGCAAAGTCTGCAACAGCGCAAAGACGGCAAATACCGGAGGCGTGTTAAACATACTGCCCTTGGCGATGTGGGTTTGGTACTTGAGCATGGTAGGAATAGCCCGACTCGTTTTGCCGAGAATGTCGTCGCGAACAATGACGAAAGCAACACCGGCAGGAGCGAGGTTCTTCTGCGCCCCACCATAAATAAGTGCGTATTTGGAAACGTCCACCGGACGGCTTAAAATGTCAGATGACATGTCGGCAACCAGCAGAACAGGCGAATCCATATCTGATTTTATTTCGGTGCCGTAGATGGTGTTATTGGTGGTAATGTGAAAATAATCAGCATCTTCCGGAATGACATATCCTTTGGGAATATAGGTGAAATTTTTATCTTCCGAAGAAGCAACCACATCCACTTCACCAAACATCTTAGCCTCTTTGATAGCTTTTGTTGACCATGCTCCCGTATTCAGGTAAGCGGCTTTTTTTTCGAACAGGTTATAAGGAATCATGGCAAACTGCATACTGGCGCCACCGCCAAGAAATAAGACAGAATAGCCTTCGGGGATATGCAGTAACTCTTTGAAAAGTTGCTGTGCTTTATCCATAACGGCCACAAACTCTTTGCTGCGGTGCGAAATGGACATTAAAGAAATACCGGTACCGGCGAAGTCATGAATGGCTTCTGCCGTCTTCTCCAGGGTGATCTCCGGCAGGATGGATGGCCCTGCATAAAAATTATGTTTTTTCATTTGATGAGTGCTTTTGAGCATTTCTTAAAAGTGTTGCAAAGATATAAGAAAGGTCAAGAAATCACCACTAAAATAAATTAGAATATTTCTATTTTATTGTTAAAGCGAAAAAAAAATCGATGGTATCGGGAATAAGAAACAGAATTTGGTTTATCCCAGCCAGAATAGTTCAGAAATACAGGATACAACACTTCCCTTGCTTAAGGCTGCGGCAGGAAAAGAGAAGTTCTTCCCATTGTTAACAAAAAGTTGTTGTTTTCTCCGCCCTGTACTTCAATCTGTCCTTTTCGCTATTCTGTGTATTCATTATATGTATCTTTACCGGTAGTCATCTTTTTAAACTACTAATTGATGAATAGAAAGCAAATCACAATCCGGATGAAGAGGGTGTACGTGGAATCGGAGGAGGCAGATGGATGCCGTATTCTTGTTGACCGGTTGTGGGCTCGGGGAATGTCGAAGGAGAAAGTGAAGGTTGACCTCTGGATAAAAGAAATTGCTCCTTCCATCGAATTACGGCATTGGTACGGGCATAACGCCGACAGGTGGGAAGGGTTTAAAACAAGGTATTTTGCCGAATTGGCAGCTAACCCAGAAAGTGTCAGGAAGGTTTTGGCAGAAGTCAAGGCGGGCGTTGTTACCTTTCTCTATAGCACAAAAGAAGAGCGGCAGAACAACGCTGTCGCTCTGAAGGAATATATTGAATCGAAAATTCGAATTACAGCCGACCCTGAAGAGAAACCGGTGGCTGATTCAGACGTTATAATAAACTAATAAAAGCAAGGAGGAAAAATGGAAAAGTTAAGTGTAAAAGGATTGGCCATCGGCCTTGGTGCCACGTGGGCATTGTGCATGTTGTTTATTGGATGGGCTGCTATATTTGGCTGGGCTACAAGCATCGTTGATACAATGTCCTCAGTTTATATTGGATTTAAGCCAACCTTTCTGGGTGGCATTATTGGTGCCGCATGGGGATTTGTTGATGGTGCCATAGGCGGCCTCGTCATTGCCCTGATTTATAATGCCGTTGCAAAAAAGAAATAGTCTCAGAATCCTATCTGAAAAAGGGATGGATGATGAAGTGTTGTTCGCTGGCCACCTGAGCTTTAGCGGATGATTTGTTTATTGTATATACTTATTCTGGTTGGGCTGAATTAGTAGAGGATTTTATTTAAATTCTGTATATATTAATGGCCTGTTTTGGTGAGCTGTGAAAAAAACGTACTTTTGGTTTTTGTAAAATCCAATCAAATTAACAGACCATGAAAAGAATAATTACAATCATTTTGGCATTGGCACTCATGCCGGCCATGAACGTTTTTGCACAAGGTAAAGACAAGGCAGTGTTTAAATCATACACGCCCGGCTATTACCAAAATGTCATTATGAAGGATGTACATGCCGTACAGCAAAAGATGTATCCCCAAAAGAGAGCGAAAAAGTTCATTATGGATCAGTCGGGAATGCAACTTCCCAACAAGATGGCCGATTACAAAGATCATGATTATTGGCATACGCCCACCATTTCGCAGGGAAATACCGGTACGTGTTGGGATTTTTCCACCACTTCCTTTTTCGAATCGGAGGAGCATCGTCTTTTTAATAAGGATGTGAATTTGTCGAAAATGTACACCGTTTACTGGGAGTATGTGGAAAAAGCAAAAGGCTTTGTGGCAAGCAGAGGCACATCAAGGTTTGCTGAAGGTTCCGAAGCTAACGCTGTTACCAGAGATTATAAAAAATACGGCGTAGTTCCGAGGTCGGTTTATAACGGATTAAAAGATGGCCGTAAATTTTATTCCCATGCTGAGATGATGAAGGAGATGAGAACCTATCTTCAGAATGTGAAAAAAACGGCTGCCTGGAATGAGTCCGATGTAGTGGCTACCATCAAGGCTATTATGAACCGTTACATGGGGGCACCTCCCACAGCGTTTACTTATGATGGAAAACGATACACGCCAAAATCTTTTTTGAAAGATTATCTGAAGCTGAACATGGACGATTATGTTAATGTGCTCTCTTACGAGCAAAAGCCTTTCTGGCAGCAGGTTGAGTATCAGGTTCCTGATAACTGGTGGCACAGTAAGACCTATTACAATGTGCCGCTGAAAGTGTACATGGCTATTATGAATCATGCTATCGAAAGTGGTTACACCATGTCCATTGGTGGTGATGTTTCCGAGCCGGGATTCTCCCACACGACCAACACGGCATTGATTCCCGATTTTGATATTCCTGCAGCCTACATCAACGACAACGCCCGTCAGTTCAGGTTCTCAAACCGCACCACCACCGACGACCACGGCATGCACATGGTTGGCTACATGAAAGACAAAAACGGACAAATGTGGTATCTGATCAAAGACTCCAGCTCCGGATCACGTAATGTTGACCCGAAAAGTCCGGAATTCGGCTATTACTTTTTTAGTACGCCTTATGTGAGGTTAAAAATCATGAATTTCATGGTTCACAAAGATATGCTGAAGAAATATATGAAGAAATTCCAGAAATAATCTATGAAAAAACACAAAAGGGTGGCAGTGGAATTTTCTATTGCCGCTCTTTTTGTTATTGAAAAAGTTTTTTGTTAATCTTCGTCCAGCGTCCAGCTGTAAACCAGCGAAGCGTCGCCGGTAAAATCTTTTTCGCGGTCGATGTCGGTCTGGCTTTCAAACTCGGGGCCGAAACGTTCAAAGGCACTGAGGAAGCCAAAGTCCTTGTCCGGTATCTTTTCCAGAATTTTCCCAATAAGAGAAATTGACTTTTTAGCAATGACCAACCACGGAATACCGGTTGTCCCCACAATGTCAGTGACAATTCCCAACGCATCACCAGCAACACCGGCTTTGATTTCGTTGAGTATCTCACCCAAATCACGCGTAGCTTTACGGCTGTGCCGCAGATAGAACTGAACGTTGATTTCTCGGTCTTTGGGCATTTCACGGCTCAGCACGAATAGGCCTTCGGAGCCTTGCTGGTTGGTGTCGAATTGATACTCATTGTTATGCCGGCTTGTGAGCAGAAAAGGTTCCTGTGGCAGGGTGGCCACAATCATCTTGTCCTTTTCGGTAGGGTGGTCGGCAACAACCACAAAATAGAGGTGCCACCTTTTGCGGGGACGATAGATTTTTACTTCATCGATTTCTAAAAGTACTCTTGCCATAATTTTAAGTTTTAATGGGTTGGCTATAAAATTACTATAATTTCGTGGAAAGGGTAATTTTTTTAAAACTTTTTGTTAAAAATTCAAAATATTTCGTTATTTCGCAGCCAATTTCCCTGGAAAAGGATTTTCTTAAAAGAAATTTTTCTATCATTGTAAATCAGAAAACGGATTACATGAAGGATAAAGTAATTGTCATTACCGGAGCCAGTTCGGGCATAGGAAAAGCGCTTGCATTTGTTTTTGCAAGGCAGGGTTCGTCTGTATTTCTGGGTGCTCGAAGTGGTGATAAATTAAAGGAGATTGTTTCGGAAATTAATGCAGATGGCGGTAAAGCAGCTTTTTATTCGGTAGATGTTGCCATTGAAAATGACTGTAAGAATTTTATTTTGAATGCGAAAGAGACTTTCGGAAAGATAGATGTGCTGATTAACAATGCCGGTATTTCCATGCGGGCACTTTTTAAGGATACAACAACGGATGTGTTAAAACGTGTTATGGATGTGAATTTTTGGGGGACGGTCTATTGCACCAAATATGCATTACCGTTTTTGCTGGAGACAGAAGGTTCTGTGGTAGCTGTTTCTTCGGTGGCCGGCATCAAAGGACTGCCGGGAAGAACAGGCTATTCGGCTTCCAAGTTTGCTATCCATGGCTTTATGGAGAGTTTGCGTATTGAGAATATGAAAACAGGGTTGCATGTGCTGATGGCCTATCCCGGCTTCACTGCTTCCAACATTCGTAACACAGCGTTGGTTGCCGATGGCTCGGAACAGGGAAAGTCACCTTTGGAAGAGGGAAAGATTATGTCAGCAGACGAGGTGGCCGTGCATATATACCAATCGGTGATAAAGCGAAAAACATCGATGGTACTAACCGCAGAGGGAAAAATTACGGTTTTTCTAAGTAAACTTTTCTCCGGGTTTCTGGATAAACTGGTCTATCGCCACATGGCCAAAGAACCGGACTCCCCTTTTAAATAGGAAATAATTTATAACAGAATATAAATCAATATAATAAACGAAAAAAATGATTAGTTCATATGAAATAATTCCAAAAAACGGTCTAGGTGACCTGAAATTTGGTATGGATATGGAAAAGGTAGTTTCTGCATTGGGTGAACCTGAAGAGGTGGATAATTTTGAGGGCGATGAAGAGCTAAATGCGGTACTTTTACATTACCAGAATAAAGGGGTTTCTGTGTTCTTTGAGGGTGTGACCCGGCAGGTTGTGGCCGGCATAGAAACTGACTATTCCGATGCCACTCTCTTTGGTAAAAAGGTTATCGGCATGTCGGAGGCAGAGGCCATCAACCTGATGGCAAGCAATGGTATTCCTGACTTTGATAAGGAAACCGAAGAGGGAGAGACACGCCTTTCCTTTGAAGAGACTATGGTTGATTTCTATCTGCGAGATGGAAAAGTAGCTTTCGTCAATTGGGATGTCATCGTTGACGAAGAAGGCAACGTAACCAATTTTTAGTTCGGATTTCTCCGGGTTTTTCCGTACCGTATAATACTTATAATCAGTAAGTAATAAATTTCCGTATTCATTGCTGAAAATTTTTGTCGTTTGCCCGGAAGGGCGAAAAGCCTTATTTTTGCAGCACAATGGATTTCAAACTTACATCGGATTACAAGCCCACCGGCGACCAGCCGGAGGCCATTTCTCAGCTTGTGGATGGCCTGCGGCGGGGCGATGAGGCTCAGGTGCTGCTCGGCGTTACCGGTTCGGGAAAGACGTTTACCATCGCCAATATGCTGGCACAGGTGAACCGTCCCGCTTTGGTGCTGAGTCACAACAAAACGCTGGCTGCCCAACTTTACGGTGAGTTCAAACAATTTTTTCCTGAAAACAGGGTCGAATATTTTGTTTCATATTATGACTATTACCAGCCGGAAGCCTATCTGCCGGTAAGTAACACCTACATCGAAAAAGACCTTTCTATTAACGAAGAGATCGAGAAACTGCGACTGAGTACTACCTCTGCGTTGCTGTCGGGTCGTCGTGATGTGATTGTGGTCAGCTCGGTTTCCTGCATCTACGGCATCGGAAACCCGGATGACTTTACTAGCAATGTGGTCGTACTGCAAAAAGGAGAGGCGCTGAGTCGTCAGAAGTTACTGAACGACTTGGTGAATGCGCTCTATTCACGTACTCAGACCGAACTTAACCGTGGTAATTTTCGAGTGAAAGGCGACACGGTGGATGTCTATCCTGCTTATGCAGATGATGCTTTTCGCATTATTTTCTGGGGCAACGAAATTGAAGCACTGGAGTCCATCGATCCCCTCTCCGGGAAACGGATTACCAGCCTGGAGACACTTACCGTTTATCCTGCCAATATCTTCGTAACCACCAAAGATAAAATGAGTTCCGCTATTGTTGAAATCCAAATGGATATGCAAAAGCAGGTTGATTATTATCAGGAAATAGGAAAATATCAGGAGGCAAAGCGGTTGTCCGACCGCGTGAGTTACGATGTGGAAATGTTGCGCGAGCTGGGCTATTGCTCCGGTATTGAAAATTACTCCCGCTATTTCGATGGGCGCAGCTCCGGATCACGTCCTTTTTGTCTGCTCGACTATTTCCCTGAGGATTATATTACCATTATCGACGAAAGTCATGTTACCATTCCACAGGTCAGGGCTATGTATGGCGGCGACCGCTCGCGGAAGCAAAACCTGGTGGAATATGGCTTTCGCCTGCCTTCGGCCATGGATAACAGGCCGTTGAAATTTGATGAGTTTGAGCAACTTTCCGGACAAACTATTTATGCCAGTGCTACCCCGGCCGATTATGAGCTGCAAAAGGCGGAAGGAGTGGTGGTGGAGCAGGTTATCCGTCCTACGGGCTTGCTGGAACCGAAGATTGAAGTACGTCCCAGTCTGAACCAGATCGATGATCTGCTGGACGAGGTTGACCGTACCATAAAAGCCGGACAGCGGGTTTTGGTAACTACGCTCACCAAAAGAATGGCCGAAGAGCTGACCAAATATCTCATGGACTTGAACATAAAGTCTCGTTATATTCATTCGGATGTGGATACACTTGACCGTATTGAGATTATGCGTGATTTGCGGCTTGGAAATATTGATGTGCTGGTAGGGGTGAACCTTTTGCGCGAAGGATTGGATTTGCCGGAAGTATCGTTGGTGGCCATTTTAGATGCGGACAAAGAGGGCTTCCTTCGTTCGGAACGCTCACTGACACAAACATCTGGCCGTGCAGCCCGGAACTTAAACAGCAAAGTGATTTTTTACGCAGACAAGATGACCGGCTCCATGCAACGAACTATTGAGGAAACCGACCGTAAACGCGACAAACAAATGGCTTATAATATCAAATATGGCATTACGCCACGACAGATTTTTAAATCTACGGATGCCATTATGGGCCAAACGGTTGTAGCGGATTCCAGAAGAGAAAATGAGAAAGTATATGTGGAAAAAGAAGCTGGTATTGCCGCAGACCCAGTAGTACAATATATGAGCCGTCCGGCCATTCAGGAAGCCATCGGAAAGACAAAAAAAGAGATGCAGAAAGCCGCCAAACAACTGGATTTTATTGAGGCTGCACGTCTGCGGGACGAAATGAAAGGACTGGAGAAGCTTTTGGACAACAAAGAATGATGAAAGACAAAAACTGAATGAAGAGGTTTACTCTATTTGCACTAATCTAAAATCATGAAACACGATATCATTCCCACAAGCAGAAAAGCGCTGCAAATAAACATAGATACAGACTTCTATGGAACTTTCGCCGAGATTGGTGGCGGACAGGAGGTGGCACGGCAGTTTTTTATGTCGGGTGGTGCTTCCGAAACCATTGCCAAAACTATTTCCGCTTACGACAAGCGTTTTAGTGATGCCAATTACAATGACAACAAGGAAGGCCGGCATGTTTCGGAAGACAGGCTGCGAAAGATGTTAAGTCACGAGTACCATGAAGTGGTAAAATTGTTGACGGGAAACCGGCCAGAGAGTAGTTTCTTTGCTTTTGCCGATACGGTAGAAGTGCTGAATTACACCAAAACAAATTATGCCCATGGTTGGATGGGTGTGAAGTTCCAATTACATTCCGGTGCCAAATCCAATACCGTTACGCTGCATGTTAAACTTTTGGAAAACGATGGCTTGTTGCAGCAGGCGACTCTGGGCACATTGGGTGTCAATCTGTTGTATGCTTGTAAAAATTTCCACAATGACCCTTCGCGGTTTTTGATTTCGCTCATGGATAACCTGTCGCCGGACAGGTTCCGCATCACCGCCCTCCGCATGTCAGGCCCCGATTTGGATTATGTGGATAACCGGCTACTGGCTGTGCAGTTGGTAAAAAACGGCATGGCACACGCCATGATGTTCGACAAGCATGGTAATGTTCAGCAACCCTCGGACATGCTTTACAAGAAAAATGTACTGGCTTTTCGCGGTGGCTTCAGACCCATAACTTACGTTGCCAGAGATATTTTACGAAAAAGTATGGAGCTTTTTCAAAAGGATGAAGACTACGAGCTGAAAAATACACTCTCCTTTTGTGAAATATCGCTGAATAACCTGCTTTCAAAAGGGGAGGTGGACGATAGGGATTTTCTGGACCGCGTCAACATGCTGAATGATATTGGCCAAAATGTGATGATCTCCGACTTTAAAGAGTATTATAAGCTGGTGGATTTTTTCTCGCAGTTTAGCATCAAAAACCTGCGCATTGTTATCGGTGTTCCAACACTGGAAAAAGTAATGGATAAACGTTATTACGGAAACCTGAAAGGTGGATTTTTGCAGGCTATGGGGTTGCTATTCCCGGAAAACATGAAGCTTTACATCTATCCTACATTGAAAATAGTAGGGAAAGAAAAGCGGATGGTTAACTCGAAAACTATTGATATTGAAGATGATATCCGAATGATTTACGAATATCTGATACAAAACCGACTTATCCTTGACCTGAAAAGTGAGCTGTCGGAGCACATGTTTGTAAAGTCGCGGGAAGTATTAAAAATGATTCAGGAGGGAAATGCCGAATGGGAACAGTATGTGCCCATGATCGTGGCAAAGACCATCAAGGAAAAGAAATTATTTTTGAAATAGCTGCTCAAAAACTTTTGAAAATCCGTGCCTGGGAAACGCCCGGAGCTTTCACGTCAATA
>VAPK010178279.1_pt1 | contig 18144 bp, 19 predicted proteins | sample 3395031 | NCBI WGS metagenome assembly VAPK01 (sample SAMN08290443, study PRJNA428436) | hydrothermal vent metagenome | isolation source: Deep-sea hydrothermal vent chimney 1 | place: Pacific Ocean: Juan De Fuca Ridge
CAGACACTTTTTTACAAGCCATTGTAAATAATTCCTTTTAGACCTTTATCCTACATGATTCTTAGCTGAAAAAAAGCACCCGTTTTTACCATTAACTCGTTATGTTGATGGCTACAACCTTTTTTACGGCTGTTTGAAACATACTGATGATAAATGGCTTGATCTCTATCAACTCTTATTTGAAAAAATAATCTACCAGCAAAACACGGCCAGTGAACTCGTCCAAATAAAATTTTTCACCGCCGATATTAAGGTGAAAGTTGCTTCTCATGGAGACAACGCACAACAAGCCCAACAGGCATATCATCACGCACTTTTACAACAATACCCTAGCAAGATTTCAATTATCAATGGCTACTATAGCTTAGAAAAAGCAAATTTACTTTCCTACAAAAACCCACCAGACAAAACTGATCGAGTTGAGGTATGGAAGTTAGAAGAAAAACAAACCGATGTTAATATTGCCTTAGCATCTTATCGTGATGCTATTAAAGGTGATGCTGAACAGTTAGTCTTCGTGTCAAATGATACAGATTTAGCCCCCTCTCTTTCGGCGATACGAGCTGACCTTCGGGAAAAGATACAAATCGGCATTATTATTCCCGTTAGAAAACCAGAAGATGGAAAGCCTCATCGGCCAGGGAATAAACAATTAAGCGAACATGCAGACTGGGAACGACGTTATATCTCTGATGAGGAACTGGCCCAATCACATCTACCAAATAAAATTCCTACAAAGAAAAAACCAATCCTTAAACCATCATATTGGTGACCGAAAATAACGCTCCACTCTCACCGTGTGATTTATTTTTTCGCACTCGCCTCAGGTGCAGATAAAAACTCTAAGGTCTTAAGTACCTTACGACGTGTAATCGCGCCGACTAAACGGTTATCCTGCAACACAGGAAAGCGTTTGTGTGACGTGGCGAGAAAGCGCTCTGCTACTTCAATAATAGGTTCATCCACGTCAACCGTGTGCACTTCTTGCGTCATAAACTCTTCAACATGCCCGCCTGCATCGCCTTGATAGCCGGCCTCTAAAGCCACTTTCATACAATCGCGCTCTGATAAGAAACCAATCAAACTACCATGTTGATCGATCACGGGGGCACCAGAAATATCTCGTTCAACCAGCACGTGAATAGCACGGAGCACATCCATCTCAGGTGTAAACGTGGTCTTGTCACCACACATATAATCTCTAACTGTACAGGATGCTAGCATTCACTCTCTCCGTTAGTTTTTATTCTTCTCTTGCATTGCTTTCTTAACGTCACAGATTTCTTTTTCTTCTGCCGAACAACCACCACCGCAATCGCCACCCAATCCAATCTGATTGAGGCCGCCACAGCTACCCTTTATGGCAGGTCGGCCTGCAAGCACACCAATGGCCATACCCATCACAGCAATGGAGATAAATATAAAGGCAATAATGAATGTGCTCATGCTACTTCCTAACCACTAAAATCCGCCTATCCACCAAAATCATCTAAGAAGATATTATCACGTTCCACACCTAAGTTCTCAAGCATACTGATCACCGCCGCATTCATCATCGGTGGACCACACATATAATATTCACAATCCTCCGGTGCAGGATGATCTTTCAAATAATTTTCGTATAAAACATTATGGATAAAACCGGTATAACCCGTCCAATTGTCTGCTTCTTGTGCATCCGATAATGCCACATGCCATTGGAAGTTATCATGCTTGGCTGCTAAGCCATCAAAATCTTCCACATAGAACATTTCACGCAAGCTCCGCGCGCCATACCAGAAGCTAATTTTACGCTTAGAATTTAAGCGGCTCAACTGATCAAAGATATGCGATCGCATCGGTGCCATACCGGCACCACCGCCAATAAATACCATTTCTTTCTCTGTCTCTTTAGCAAAGAACTCACCAAATGGGCCTGAAATAATTACTTTATCGCCTGGCTTCAAATTATAAATATAAGAAGACATCTTACCCGGTGGCACATCATCTGCCGCACCTGGCGGTGGCGATGCAATCCGCACATTCAGCATAATAATGCCACGCTCTTCAGGATAATTCGCCATTGAATAAGCACGCACAACTTCTTCTTTCACAACTGACTTAAACCGCCACATATCGAAGCGATCCCAATCACCTCGGTATTCATCTTCGACCATGAAGTTTTTATATTCCACGGTATGAGGTGGGCTTTCGATTTGAATAAAGCCACCCGCTTTGAAATCAACATTTTCGCCGTCAGGTAATTCTAAAATCAATTCTTTGATAAAGGTTGCCACGCTGTCATTTGAGCGTACCGTACATTCCCATTTCTTAACGCCAAAGACCTCTTCAGGCACTTCAATCGTCATATCCTGTTTTACGGACACCTGACAGGCTAATCGCTCACCTGCGGCTGCCTCGCGCTTATTGATCAACGATTCTTCCGTCGGCAAGATAGAGCCGCCGCCATCCAGCACTTTCACCTTACATTGACCACAGGTACCGCCGCCGCCACAAGCAGAAGAAACAAACAATTGTGATTCTGCCAACGCACCTAAAAGCTTAGATCCTACAGGCGTCGCAATCGTCTTCTCGCCATTGATTAAAATATCGACATTACCCGTTGTCACCAACTTTGATTTCGCGCCTAAGATCAGACCCACCAAGGCCATAATGATGATCGTAAACAGTATTACGCCTAATATTATTTCCATTATAATTGGATTCCTGAAAACGCCATAAAACCCATTGCCATCAAGCCAGCGGTGATAAAGGTAATACCCAGCCCCTGCAACCCATCGGGTACATCTGAATATTTTAATTTCTCACGGATCCCCGCAATTGCTGTAATCGCTAATGCCCAACCAAAGCCACTGCCGATGCCATAAGTGACACTTTCAGCCAGATTATAATTACGCTCCACCATAAATAAGGTGCCCCCTAAAATGGCACAGTTCACCGTGATCAACGGTAAGAAAATCCCCAAGGCGTTATATAAGGCGGGGGTAAAGCGATCCATCGCCATTTCCATGATCTGCACAATCGCCGCAATTACACCGATATAACTGATCAAGCCCAAAAAGCTTAAATCGACATCTGGGAAGCCTGCCCACGCTAACGCACCGTCTTTTAATAGGAATTGATAAATCAAATTATTCGCAGGCACCGTTAAGGCTTGCACGATGATAACGGCAATCCCCAATCCCATGGCTGTTTCGATTTTTTTCGACACGGCCAGAAAAGTACACATCCCCAAGAAGAAGGACAGCGCCAAGTTCTCGACAAAAACCGAGCGGATAAATAAACTAACATAATGCTCCATTACAAGACCTCCGTACGATGCACTTGATGGATCTGATAATCCGGCGCTTCAACTTGATCTTTCTTCCAGCTGCGAATCGCCCAAATCAATAGGCCAATCACGAAGAAGGCGCTTGGCGGCAATAACATCAAACCATTCGGCACATACCAACCACCCTCACTGACTGTCGTCAATACTTGATAACCCATCAATTTACCCGTGCCTAATAACTCACGGAAAAAAGCTACTACAATCAGAATCAAGCTATAACCCAAACCATTACCGATGCCGTCTAAAAAGCTCATCCACGGTGGATTTTTCATCGCATACGCTTCCGCCCGACCGAGTACGATACAGTTGGTAATAATCAAGCCCACAAACACCGAAAGCTGCTTGCTCGCTTCAAATGCAAAGGCTTTTAATAACTGATCCACCACGATCACCAATGAGGCAATAATCGTCATTTGAACGATGATCCGAATACTTGACGGAATATGATTCCGAATCGAACTGATAATCGCGCTTGAAAACGCCGTGACCACTGTCAGCGCCACGCTCATAATCAATGCAGTCATAATATTCGTGGTCACCGCCAAAGCAGAACACACACCCAATACCTGTAAGGTAATCGGGTTATTATCCACTAAGGGATCAAGCACATTTTTTCTTGCTTCACTCGCCATGAGATAAGCCTCCATTCTGCAGCTCGGTTAGATAAGGGCCAAAGCCATGCTCACCCAACCAATAATTCACTAGATTTGATACACCATTGCTGGTTAAGGTTGCGCCAGATAAGCCATCGATCTGATGAATCGCCTCCGCTTTTGCAAAATTCACTTTGCCGCGCACCACTTCAATTTTTAAAGCACCCGACTCATCAAATACTTTTTTACCTAACCATTGGCTACGCCATTTTGGATTATCGACTTCTCCCCCTAAACCGGGTGTTTCCGCATGCTCATAGAATTTTAGGCCTTGAATGGTATTACCATCGCCTTGCAATGAAACAAAACCATATAAGGTAGACCACAAACCATAGCCATGCACAGGCAACACGATTTGTTTAATCGCATCCCCTTCTTTCAATAAATATACCGTTGCTAATTTCGCCCGATGGCCAATGCCAGCAATATCTTGCTCGGCGGTTAGATTAACGCTTTGTGTCATATCGCCAGCGGCTTTGCGTTGGTCATAAAGTGTCGGATCAATATCGGCATATTTGCCGGTTGCTAAATCAACCACCTTCACTTCAAACTGTTCAAACAAAGCATCCATATCGGCACCCTTTGTCATCAAGCCCGTGACTTCAAGAATATTTTTCTTCTTATCCAGCGCTTTATTCGCGACTTGCAGCGGCTTAAACACCACCGCAGCAGACGACACCAAAATCGAACCCACTAAACACAGTAAAACAGCAACAATCAGCGTTTTCTTCGTGCTGTCATTCGGTAAGGCTAAGACATCTTTAATCAAACTCATGATGCTTCCCCTCCCGTATTATCTGTTTGGCGAGCAAGACGACGTTTAATATTCGCTTTCACCACATAATGGTCAATCAGCGGTGCAAATAAGTTAGCAAATAGAATCGCCAACATCATTCCCTCTGGGAAAGCGGGGTTCACCACCCGAATCATCACCACCATCACGCCAATCAAGCCACCATAAATCCAACGGCCCGTATCGGTCATCGCCGCCGTTACGGGATCGGTTGCCATAAAGATCATGCCGAAGGCAAAGCCACCCAAGGTCAAATGCCAATACCACGGCAAGGCAAACATGGGATTGGTATCACTACTAATCACATTGAATAACCATACCGTTAACAACATACCAAAGAACACACCCAACATAATCCGATAAGATGCCACACGGGTATAAAGCAAGAATGCCGCACCCAATAAACAGGCAATCGCTGAGGTTTCACCCATCGACCCTTGCATCGTGCCGATAAAAGTTTGTGTCCAAGTAAAGCCCGCACTGGTGACGGCTTCTAGGCCACCCACCGCGGCTAATGCCAATGGGGTTGCACCCGTAAAGCCATCGATCGCCGTCCACACCGCATCGCCCGACATTTGAGCCGGATAGGCGAAGAATAAAAAGGCACGGCCTGTTAACGCAGGGTTTAAAAAGTTTTTACCCGTGCCTCCGAACACTTCTTTGCCCAATACCACACCGAATGAGATACCCAACGCCACCTGCCATAACGGCGTGGAAGCAGGCAAAATCAAGGCATATAGCATCGATGTCACCAAGAAACCTTCATTCACCTCATGGTTTCGCACTGCCGCGAACACCACTTCCCATAACCCACCTGCCATCAATGTGATGACATAAATCGGGAGGAAATAAAGCAGCCCGTGCATCATATTGGCAAACACACTGTCAGGGTTAAACCCAATCCCCGATGCCTGTAATAAAGCACCGCGCCAGCCTTCTAATTCAGTCATGCCCAGTGATGCCATCGCGCTATTCGCTTGGAAGCCAGTATTCCACAACATCATCATGATCACCGGCATCGTTGCCAACACCACATAACTCATCGTGCGCTTCAAATCGATACCATCGCGGACATGTGGTGATGTGCGTGTTACATCCGATGGCGTGTATAGGAAGGTATCCACCATCTCATACAATACAAAAAACTTCTCGTAACGGCCGCCCTTCTCAAAAGAGGGTTCGATGCGGTCTAGAAAACGTCTTAATCGTGACATGCTTTAGCCCTCCTTTTCTATTTGGTTTAAGTTATCTCGCAATACGGGACCATATTCATATTTACCAGAACAAACAAATGAACAAAGTGACAAATCATCTTCATCCAGTTCTAAGCAACCCAGTGCTTGCGCCACATCGGTATCGCGCACCAATAAAGCACGCAATAACGGCGTTGCCAACATATCTAACGGCAACACACGTTCAAATGTGCCCACCGGCACCATCGCTCGCAAGCTACCATTTTGCGTAGTGGTTAAATCAAATGATTTTTTGCCCAATATTTTAGAAATAAATACATTCAATGCGGAGAATTTATTGCTTCCAGGCTTGATCCAGCCCAGTAATTCGCGTTGATTACCCTCCGCCAATACGGAAATTTGCTGATGATAGCGCCCCAAATAAATTGCCCAGTTATTCGCCGTATGGCCTGATAATACAGAACCTGAAATCACCCGAGATTGCACGTGTTGCACTTGATCTTTTACCAATTCTTCCGTGTTCGCCCCTAAGCGTGTACGGATCAAACGTGGTTGCTCCACCATCGGGCCCGCTAATGAAATCACCCGTTCAACAGACAACTTGCCCGTTGTAAACAACTTGCCGATTGCAATCACATCTTGATAGCCAATCGTCCATGCTGTTTTTGTGTTGCTCACAGGATCAATCAAATGAATATGTGTACCCACCAATCCCGCAGGATGTGGGCCAGAAAAAGTATGCATTTCAACCGAAGCAGGTACCGACGTCGGCAAATCCGTTTCTGTTGCATAAGAAACGTGTACTTTGCCCGCCGTTAGCTTTGTTAATACACGTAAGCCATGGCTAAAGTTTTCCTTTTCCTCAGCGATCACAACAATTGGATCTGCTGCCAGCGGATTAGTATCCATTGCCGTCACGAAAATGGCCGTTGGTATTGTTTCTGGATTTGGAATTTTGCTATACGGGCGGGTACGAAAAGCAGTCCACAAACCTGACTTCACTAAATTATCAGTCGTCTGTTCAGCTGTTAAATCATCTAATTTCGCTTCGTCATATTGGGGAAACGTTTCTTCCGCTTTACCCGATAAAGAAATCACAATCGATTGTAAAACCCGTTTCGCACCACGATTAATGCTTTTAATCGTGCCCGCGCCAGGCGATGTAAATTGCACTGCCGGATTTTGTTTATCAATGAATAATGGCTGGCCTAGCTTAACCTTATCGCCTTCTGCGACTAATACCGTCGGTTTCAAGCCGATATAATCGCCGCCTAACAAGGCCACTTCCGTCACAGTTGCCGCATCACAAATTGCTTGTTCTGGCCGGCCAGATAACGGAATATCAAGGCCTTTTTTAAGTTCAAAATGCATAAGAAACAGGGTCCCTAAAGACGAATTAGTGATCCCAATATTATAGCATGAGTTTTTAACTATCTCATCCCAAAATGCTGGGCTTCCCTTATGTTTTTCTAAAAGGTAATAACAATAACGTCCCTAGTTTATTCACATCAGGGTTTTGCCATTTCTCCAACCCAATTTCTTGCTGTGGAATATCATTGTAAGGCACTCGCGTTGCTGTTTTAAATACATAATCAAACCACGGAAAAATCGCCCCATAGTTGCTGTCCGTAAAACGTCTTTCTGCCACATGATGTAAGCGATGAAAATCAGGCGTGATAATCACAAGTCGCAACCCTGCATCCAACCCTGCGGGTATTTTGATATTCGCATGGCTGGTGAGTGCGAGTAATGTGTGTAAACCGTTATATATCAATATTGCTTCCACAGGTGCACCCAATAATAAAATAAACGGGGTAACAAATACAGTCGAGACCAGTCCTTCAAGCGGATGATGTCGATGAGAGGTGGTGACATCTATTTCAGTATCACTATGATGAATCATGTGTAAGCGCCAAAGCCACGGGAAAACATGCAATGCACGATGAAGCCAATAGTTCATAAACTCCATCGCCATTATCCCCACAATAATACTGCCCCACAAAGGCAACCCCATCGCTTGTAGCCAGAAAAAGCCAAGCGCCATCTTAACCAGCAATTGAGAGATAAAAATAGCCATCACTGTCGCAATAGAAAAATTCATGATTGCCAGCAAAATATTGCTCACCCACCGCTGTGCCATGGGATTCTTATTCTCCCGTCGGGGAAACATAGGTTCGATCAAAAAAAACACCGTCATCCCACCGAATACCAGCATAAACGAGGCTTCCAAATAATGACTCATTATCCATGCCAAAATAGTATCCCCACCACCCATTTCTACCATAATCGAACGCCTTTTCTCATTTTTATTTACAATAATACGCAGTAACAATAATCAAACTTAAAACTGGAATATAGATTATGTGTTGCACGAAAATCAAAACCACCAGCCTTATAACAAACAGATTGTTTATTGCTTCGGCTATTTTATACCGCCCATCAATCCCAGAATAGCCTGACAAATCCTGACATAAAGCTGATGAACAAGGCAATCCAAGCAAAACGCATGATTGGCCGCCAAATATTTTCCATCGTTTTTATAATCGTAAATTCTTTTACAAAAATAGTCTCACAAGCACCATTACCATTATCATCCCGTATGGTGCTCGTCCCTCTTGTGCCGCCACCGTCACTTCCATAATTACTCAACATGCCTCTGATATTTATTTGATCGCCAATACGTACTTGTGAAATTTTATCTCTGATCGTATTGTCCGCTGTCACTAAGTGGTTATTGGACAATTTCTCCATCTTGAATTTTTGCCAAGCGCCCATGTTCTGCGTTTTAATATTGCAGGTAAAGCTTTCATTCCAAAATGTAAACTGATTCAGATCTAACTTACTGGCATTATCAGACCACACCACACATAAATCAGACACATTAATATGATCATTCCATAAGCGATTCTGAATACTATAGCGTCCATTATGATGTCGATAAGACACGACTAAACCTGATATCTCATAATCAAATAAAGGGGTTATTTTATAGTCCACCTCTTTCTGAGAAACAGTAAACGGCCGCTGGCTACTATGTGTTTGTATCGGTTCACGTAATAACTCTTTTTCAATCTGAAGGTCATTGCTAAATTTATCATGTTGGAAAAAACCAATGATGAGCAATAAAATACTGGTATAAAACAAAACTCTAAAAGGCCCGGTTAGAAACTGCTTATTTTGTTTATATGTTTTACGTCGTTCTTTCTGCACAGGCTGCCGCACTAAGTTTTCTTGTGCATCTCGATATTTATCAAATACCAGACCACACCCATCACATATCGCGCGACCATTTCTCTGTTCAAAACCACATTTAGGACACTGCATTCTCGTTCTCTAGTTTAATTTTTAATCATATTGTAACTATTTGATATACCGCCAGCCAATAAAAAAACCAATTAAAGCAAAAATAGCGGCGCTTGTGAAACTCCATAGTGCACCGCTTGGTAATGCCCAAAGATAACCACTGCCCAAACTCCCTAACGCCCCGCCCGCCCCAAAACTCACACTGCTATATAAAGCCTGACCCCGCCCTTGATGGTGCCCTTTGAAATATTGATACACCCAGGCAATTGCGGCAGCATGATAAGTGCCGAAACTCACAGCATGTAATAGCTGGGCAAAAATGAGTATGGGTAAGGAAGTAGGGTATAGTCCAATTAGCAACCAACGAATAGCGCTAAGCAATATGCTCCCTAACAATACTTTCCGAATGCCTATCACAGGTAACCAACGATGAATAAATATAAACATCACCACTTCCGCCACCACACCTAATGCCCATAATTGGCCAATCAGGCTGCGCTCATAACCATACTGCTCTAGGTAAATAGTATAAAAAGTGTAATACGGCCCATGGCTAAGCTGGATAAAAAAGCACAAACCAAAAAAAGCTAATATTTCAGGCTGCAGCAATAATTTTCGGAGCGAGCCAGATGCAGAAACTATCGGCTGTTCTGGTTTTTCTGCAATGGTTAAACTGCTTAACCAAATAGCCAGTAAAGCGATAAACATCGCATACGGCACAAGGCTAGTCGCATGATGTGTTAATAAACTGCCCAGCAATAACACAGTCACAATAAAGCCAACGGAGCCCCATAATCGGATGCGGCTGTAATGCGCGGTGTGTTCGCCTAAATATTGCAAGGTGACCACTTCAAACTGAGGCAAGGTGGCATTCCAGAAAAAACTGAACACCAACATCACTGCCGCAATCCACAGATAACTGCTGCCAAGCAGAATGCCGGCAAAACTGACCGCCGCAATCAAGCTCGCACTACGCACAATCCGCATTCGATGGCCAAGATGATCACCGAGCCAACCCCACACATTCGGTGCCACAATCCGCGTGGCTAATAATATCGCCGTCAGCTCGCCAATTTCACTGGCGGTGAAACCTGTATCTTTAAGGTATAAGCCCCAATAAGGCACTAAGATGCCTAAGGCAGCAAAGTAGAAAAAATAGAAACTGGATAAACGCCAGTAAGGTGTACTTCGGAAAGGGCTCATTTTAAGCCTTCCTAAAACGGTTCGTCATCCTCGCGTATGCGGGGATCCATTCGAGCTCAAAGCACGCAATATTTTTTTGCCCTAACTTACGCACTCGCAGGAATAACCGGCGTACCTGATTCCACACCCATATTCTGCGCCCGATGCCGCAACATATGATCCATCAACACCATGGCTAACATCGCTTCGGCAATCGGTGTGGCGCGAATACCTACACAGGGATCATGCCGCCCCTTGGTAACCACTTCAACAGGCTCACCATCAGTGTTCACACTGCGACCCGGAATGCTCAAGCTTGAGGTCGCTTTTAGCGCCATGCTGACCAAAATATCTTGGCCACTTGAAATACCACCTAACACCCCACCTGCATTGTTACTGAGGAAGCCTTCGGGGGTGATTTCATCTCGGTGCTCGGTGCCTAATTGGGTGACGGATTCAAACCCTGCACCAATTTCAACGCCTTTTACGGCATTGATGCTCATCATCGCATGGGCGATCTCGGCATCTAGCCGATCAAAGATCGGCTCACCCAAACCTGGCGGCACATTGCGCGCTATCACATTAATACGTGCACCAATCGAATTACCTTTCAGCGATTTCATATAGTCTTCAATCGCAGTTTCTTTATCTGGATCTGGGCAAAAGAAAGCACTTTTTTCAATATGATCCCAATCTAATTTTTCAATCACTACTGGGCCAATTTGAGCTAAATAACCTTGAATCTCAATACCAAATTGCTCTTTTAAATACTTCTTGGCGATGCCACCTGCAGCCACCCGCATTGCGGTTTCACGCGCCGATGAACGGCCGCCACCACGATAATCGCGAAAACCATATTTTTGATGATAGGTGTAATCCGCATGGGCTGGTCGGAACTGATGCATGATATTGCCATAATCTTTTGAACGCTGATCGGTGTTTTCAATCATCATCGCAATCGGTGTGCCGGTTGTTTTGCCTTCAAATACACCAGATAGAATTTTCACTTCGTCTAGCTCTTTTCGCTGGGTCACATAGCGTGTTTTCCCTGGGCGGCGGCGATCAAGATCGCCTTGCAAATCAGCTTCTGTTAATGCCATCCCAGGCGGGCAACCATCAACAATACAACCAATCGCAGGCCCATGGCTTTCGCCAAAGGAGGTGACTGTAAATAATTTTCCATAGCTATTGCCTGACATTTTCCAGTTCCTATACGATATACAGGGTCGCAAACCCTAAAAAGGCGACAAAACCGACCACATCCGTAATCGTGGTTAATAATACCCCACCTGATAGGGCAGGATCGATACCAAATTTTCTTAATATTAGCGGAATGCTCACACCTGCCAAGCCTGCGGCCACCAAATTGATCACAATCGCCACGGCAATCAGCACGGCCAGATCCACGTCTCTAAACCATAGAAAAGTCACCAGTCCAATCGCCACGGCCCAAATCAGCCCATTACCAAAGCCGACCACCAATTCTTTTTTCAATAACCAGCGCTGATTATTTGCATTCACCTGATCCAATGCCATCGCCCGAATAACCAGCGTTAAAGTTTGGCTACCCGCCACCCCGCCCATGCTCGCCACAATCGGCATTAGCACCGCCAGCGCGACTTGTTTCTCAATCGTGGTTTCAAAAATGCCGATAACCCATGCGGCTAAAAATGCCGTCATCAAGTTGATTCCTAACCACAATGAACGACGATGAATGCTGGCCGCAATCGGTGCGAAGGTATCCGCATCTTCACTCAAACCCGCCATACTCAGCATCGAATGCTCGGCTTCATCACGGATAACATCGACCACATCATCAATCGTGATCCGGCCCAATAGTCGGTTATTATTATCCACCACGGGGGCAGATAATAAATCATGTTTTTCGAATCGGCGCGCCACTTCACTATCTGTCGCATCATCTAATATCGGTTCAACATGATGTGACATCACTTCGCGCACGGTCAACGAACGGCTCCGGCTCACCACCTGCGTCAGCGGCAGGATGCCTTGGAAAATATCATTATGATCGACCACATACAAGCTATCCGTATTCTCAGGGAGATCATCTAGCATCCGCAGATAACGCAACACTACTTCCATTGTGATATCCGATCGCATGGTCACCACATCGGTATTCATCAAACCGCCAGCGGTATCTTCTTCATAAGCCAACACCGCTTCCACCCGACGGCGATGCTGCCCATCCATCACACTCAACACTTGCTGCATCACATGCTCAGGCAAATCCTGCAAAATATCCGCGGCATCATCCGCTTCCAGATCTTCGGTCACGCTGATGAGATCAGCCGTGTCCATTTCGCTCACTAAGGCTGTCCGCGCATCCTCACCAATAAAAGACAACACATCACCGCGCACATCTGCACTAATGATCGGCCAACAAATTTTGCGTTGGGCAGGTGGGAGGGATTCAATTAGATGCGCTGTTTCAGCAGGATGCAAGCTGGCTAACAAACGCCGCAAACGCACCACACGACCACTTTTCAACGCCTCCGTTAAGGCATTGTGCGATTGATTTGAAGCAGTGATGTCTTGCTCTAACTCAGACATATTCATTCTCGCGGTGATCGATAAGGGATTTGGTGTGCCGCTATTTTAGCTTGCTTGATGAAAACTAGATAGCCCGCCGACTCAGATTATAATGGTATCGCGCTTAGCTGCCGATCATGCCAGCGTGATAATAGCAATAAACTAACGACAACACCCACTAAGGCAAAGCCCATATCAGATTGGGTATCCCATATATAACCCTGTGATCCCAAAAAGGCATCGGCATCTTCGCCCGTCGCCACCGCCACCCACCATTCCAGTAATTCATAAAATGCGCTAAATGCCAAACACACACTGACGATCATCATAGTTCGCCAGTTTTCGCCCACAATGACCTGTTTCCGAATAAAAATTTCACGCGCAATAATCGCCGGCACAAATCCCTGTGCAAAATGCCCCAACTTATCGTAGGCATTGCGTTCGCTGCCCCACCATTCGGCCAAACGATCAAATAGCGGCACTTCGGCATAGGTATAATGCCCGCCCACCATCAAAATAATACAATGAATTAATATCAACCCATATAATAAAGGCGTTAATTGAAAAGATCGATAACTCATTGCCAATATCACAAACCCAATCACGGCTGGGATCACTTCCAGAAACCACGTAAACCGATCCTTAGGTAATATCCCGGACCACAACAACACGCCGAAGAAAATAACACACCACAAAAATATCAATTTCATTTCTCGGTTTATCATCTGCTGGCCTCCTTTACCTCTATTTTACTTTCCGCTATCCTAGCACCATGAGCGATATCTACAAACACCACCTTTTCTTCTGCACACACCAACGCAACGATGGTACGCCGCATTGCCATCAACATAATGCCAGCGACTTACGCCAATATGCCAAAGAGCAAGTAAAAACCTTGCAGCTTAAAAAGGTTCGCGTGAACAATGCCGGCTGCCTCAATCGTTGCGCACTTGGGCCCATGCTGGTGATTTATCCCGAAGGCATCTGGTATCAATATCAAACCAAATCTGATATTGATGAAATCATTGAAAGTCACCTGCAAAATGGCAATATTGTTGAAAGGCTAACACGATGACGCCCGATGAGTATTGCCGCGATAAAGCGGCTAAAAGTGGCTCCAGTTTTTACTATAGTTTTCTGTTTCTGCCACCCACACAAAAACAAGCCATTATTGCCCTTTATGCTTTTTGCCGCGAGGTCGATGATGTGGTCGATGAAACCAGTGATGTGGCGGTTGCCCACACCCAACTTAACTGGTGGCGAGCGGAAATAACGCGCACTTTTCAAGGTGACCCTACCCATCCTGTTGGCAAAGCCTTAATTACCGCGCGGGCGCATTTTGATCTACATGAAGAATACTTTGTCGAAATTATTGATGGTATGGAAATGGATCTAGAACAACATCATTATCCAGACTTCAAACAACTTGCCCTCTATTGCCATCGCGCGGCCAGTGTTGTCGGCCTGCTGTCTGTTGAAATTTTTGGTTATCAAAACCGACACACCCTAAAATACGCAGAAAATCTAGGCATGGCGTTACAGCTGACCAATATTATTCGTGATGTGCGTGAGGATGCCGAACGCGGCCGGATCTATCTGCCGCAAGATGAATTGCAGCAATTTGGCGTAGATGTACACGATCTCATGGATCTTAAATCCAGCCCCGAACTGATCGCGTGCCTAAAATTTCAAGCTGATCGTGCCCAAAATTATTACCAACAAGCCATGGTGCTTCTTCCCAAAGAAGACCGTTATACCCAGCGCACAGGCTTAATCATGACCGCCATCTATCAAGCCACGCTGAATGAAATAGAAAAAGAAGGCTTTAATGTGATGGCGCAGCGCACCTCACTCACCCCGATCAGAAAACTCTGGATCGCTTGGCGCACCGCACGACAAGAAAAACGTCTGCACAAGCAACGCGGATGACGATCCTCATCGTCGGTGGCGGCTGGAGTGGCTTAGCTGCCGCGATTAGCCTGGTTGATAATGGCCATGATGTCCATCTCATCGAAGCCGCCCCCCAACTCGGCGGCCGAGCCCGCACTGTAGATTGGCAAGGTATGTCCGTTGATAACGGCCAACATCTCATGATCGGTGCTTATCGCCAGATGCTGGATTTACTTGAACATATCGGCGTAGACACGAAGCAAGTGTTTAATCGCAGCCCTGTTAACTTATCAATCACTGATCCGCATTACCCCACACTATCGCTCTCTGCAAAAGGCAAATTACCGTGGCCACTATCCGTTGCTAATAGTCTCGTTAAAAGCGCGGGAATCCGCTCCCTTTTTGCCTTGCGCCGACTGCAAAGCCAAATCCCGACTAGACTGCAATCCCAGCAAGATATCAGCGTCGCCGACTGGTTAAAACAAAGCAAACAATCCACCAGACTGATTCACCAACTCTGGGAGCCGCTCTGCCTCGCCACGCTCAACACGCCTATTGCCGATGCATCCGCGCAATTGTTCGCCCGTGTATTGCAAGACAGCTTAATGCAAGGTAAACAATCAGCCGATCTATTGATCCCCAACGTCCCGTTAGGAGAACTTTTCCCAGAATCGGCTGCCCGTTATCTCACTCAAAAAGGCGCCAAAATCAGCTTGCAAACACGCGCCACTGAAGTAGATATTCAGCAAGGAAAAGTTCACGGAATTCGTATCCACGATGGCAATACGATTGTCGCCGAACACGTCATCCTCGCCACCTATCCCACCCATCTCAGCAGCTTGCTGGCACCACATATCGACATGCCTACACCGCAGACCTTGCCCATTTGCACTGTTTATCTACAATACCCTGAAGCCACCCGCCTAGGCCAAGCCATGCTCGGTATGTCCGGCACCCTCAGCCAATGGATCTTCGATCGTAGCCAGCAACACCCCGGCTTAATGGCCATCGTTATCAGCGGCCCAGGCGAACATGAATCATTGGATAAACAATCGCTCATCGATATTGTCAGCCAAGAAGTGCACCAGCTATTCCCCCATCTACCCGCCCAAGCACAAAGCAGCTTCGTCATCCGCGAAAAACGCGCCACCTTCGCCAGCACAGTCGGCATCCAACAACAGCGCCCCAACCATAAAACCGCTATCGAAGGCCTATGGTTAGCGGGGGATTTTGTCGGCAATGATTATCCCGCCACCCTTGAAGGTGCGATTATCAGTGGACAGGATTGTGCTAAACACATCATCTCCCGTTCGCCCTGAGGTTCTCGAAGGGCAGCTCAATAATGCCATAGGATTAGCAAGATATCCTTGATACAATACTTGCCTTAGCCATATTGAGATAACGCCGTGTCCTATCAACCAAAACCCAATTTCCTTACCGATCGCATCATCCTCGTTACGGGTGCTGCCGATGGCATTGGTGCAGCGGTTGCTAAAGCGTATGCCCAATATGGCGCAACAGTCATATTATTAGATAAAAACATTCCTGCTTTAGAAACCATTTATGATGACATTGAAGCAGCAGGCTATCCAACACCGGCCATTTATCCGCTCGATCTCAAAGGGGCTACCGTCGATGATTATGGTGTATTGGTAGATACGATCACCGATAACTTCGGCCGCCTTGATGGTTTACTGCATAACGCCGCCCAACTTGGCCAACTCGCCCCCGTGCAACATCAAGATCCACAAGAATGGTTGGAAACACTGCACGCCAATCTCTCAGCGCCTTTCCTACTCACGCGAGCTTGCCTGCCGCTGATGCTCAACACTGAATCCGATCACAGCGCCATTATCTTCACCACCGATCAATATAATGAAAAAGCCTACTGGGGCAGCTATGGCATTAGTAAATCAGGCATAGAAACGCTTAGTAAACAACTGGCCGATGAACTTGAAGCCGATAATCATATCCGAGTGAATTGCATCAATCCAGGCACAGTCGATACCAAACTCCACACCCAAGCTTTCCCTGCTATTGATCCTACAGAATTAGTTAAGCCGGATAGGATCACACAAACCTATCTATATTTAATGGATACGCTAAGTCATGAGACGCATGGTCAACTGATTTTTGCCAATTCAGAAATATAGGGATAATGAAACTGCCACGATAAATATAGACATAAAATTGACATTCCCAATAAAATGAAGTAAGTTTTAGCTCAAGTAGGGATGTAATTAAGATTTTTCATATGTAAAGGGATGTTCTATGAATAAAGTTGGATTGCGGGCACCAAAATTTTTCCTACTAACGCTCTTTTTAAGCATTTTCTTCGGTCAATCTCATCTTAGTTTTGCAGATGAAACTATAGACGGGCAGATTACTGTTTATTCTAATGCTGCCAATAACCCATTGACAGTCGATCTACATGCCACCATATTAACCTCATCCCCACCCGCAAGTTCCCCCGTTGATATTCCTACCAGCGCCCCTTGGATATTAATATCACTTATCGCTTTAATTGCCTTTTTAGGCGTATGGCGACTAAAAGATATCCGCTATATTGCAGGGCTATTTCTCATCTTATCTGGCAGTTTTTTTGCAACCATACACACCACTGAGGTCTATAGTGGTGATGGCGGATTAAAGGTAACCCCCTCACCTACAAATGATACCAATTTAGGTAATATCAACTTCACTGTGCCCAACAATGGTCAGTCTGACGCGCTCACCCCATTCTCTATTAATAATTTTGGGAATGATGTCATCATTATCCATGGTGTTTTCTGCTCAGATAATTTTGTTTGTAATGGTCTACCTGGGGGCGGCGGACTGACTAGGATATGTTATGCCCAATGTGTGGGGCCGCTTGCCCCTGGTGAAAGTTGTGAGTGTGGCGTAGGTGTCGTTATCGGTAATGACAATCCGCCCTTACCTTTGCCCCCTATTCTGTCTTCAACACAACCTAACCTTATCTCCGCAAATAAGGCAACAAACCTACGTGCGATAGGGCAATATTTCAAACCAGAAACAGTGCTTGATATAGATGGCGTTGCCGTCGGCCAACAATTCCTTAGCCCTAAGAATCTATCGACCACTGTGCCTGCTAACTTGGCAATAGAAAGTAGTATTCAATTAACCGCCAGTGACTATGTTGGTGTGTCCAATCCTGTCGCGATTGCCGTCGGCCCAGAAGAGCCTCCCATCTTCGAATTAGACAGTGTTTCGCCAAACCGCTTCCCCGCA
>VAPK010340400.1_pt1 | contig 18144 bp, 12 predicted proteins | sample 3395031 | NCBI WGS metagenome assembly VAPK01 (sample SAMN08290443, study PRJNA428436) | hydrothermal vent metagenome | isolation source: Deep-sea hydrothermal vent chimney 1 | place: Pacific Ocean: Juan De Fuca Ridge
TATGACAGTTCAATCGTCACAGCGATGCTACAACAGGGACGAAGTGAGCAGATCAATACGTTTACAATTGGTTTTCATGAGAAAGGATTTGATGAAGCGCCTTATGCAAAAGAAGTTGCTAAGCTATTAGGTACTAATCACACGGAGCTTTATTGCACCCAAAAAGATGCACTAGAAATCATACCAAAGCTCTGTGATATATACGATGAGCCTTTTGGTGATGTATCTGGAATACCCACAACGCTAGTGAGTGAGCTGGCTAGAAAGGATGTGACGGTTAGTCTTAGTGCGGACGGAGGGGATGAAATCTTTGCTGGTTACACAAAGCACCTTGCCTCTTTGCAGCATTATAATAAGTTTTCCAAAATCCCTTTTCCTATTAGGAAGGCAATAGAGTTAGGGATGTCTCAAATTAATCCAAATAAAATCCCTTATTTTAAAAATACTTATAACTTTGAGACTAAGTACCGAAAGCTGAAAAATGCAATTACATTACAACATGCTGCGGAAATTATGAAGCTTACGAGTCAATACTTTACGTTTAACCAAACACAAGAATTGCTTAAGGAGCCTTTGGCAATATTACCAACACATTTTGATGATTTAGTTTCTAGCCACAATGATGAATTGAATCATATGCTAGCGGTCGATTATAAAACTTATTTAGTTGATGATATTTTAACAAAGGTCGACAGAGCAGGGATGAGTGTCGGTTTAGAAGGACGTGAACCATTACTTGATTACAGGCTGATAGAGTTTGCTGCACAATTACCTTCACATCTGAAATATAGAGAAGGTCAACAGAAATGGCTGTTAAAAGAAATCACTCATAAATATTTACCTAAAAAGCTAATGGATAGACCTAAGCAAGGTTTTGGAGTGCCGATAACAGAATGGTTTAAAGATGAACTAGAAAAGTACTTTCATATCTACCTCGATCAGAACCGGCTGATTAAAGAAGGGCTTTTTAATCCTAATAAAGTTATTGAAATGAGAGATAAGTATTTAGACGGTGATAAAGAAAGTGCTGCTAAGTTATGGCGGATTTTGATGTTTGAAATGTGGTATGAGAGATGGATGTGAGGCATAAAAACTTTCTAAGCATTGCCTAAATCTATAAGCATGGTTATAGATGGCACCCCCCCCTTTTTTTGATAATTGTAATATGAGACCTCAGCATAATTCAGTGATGCTGAGGTCTCAATATATAAAAGATAATTAAGACTTCTCTATACTAGGCAATTAAATTCAGAGGGATTTAAGTAGAGTCATATTAATTGATGTTAGGTTGTACATATTTATTGGTATAACCCTTACCAAAAATTGACCCTGAGAAAAACTTTCTTTCGTATATGGGTTCTTTCCAGAACGTAGGGCCATATTGTTCAGTTGTATCACTATCATACCCCATTAAGTCGAGCAATGAAGGAAAGAGCTGATATTGGGAATAGCTATTCAACTCGACTTTTTCAAACTTGGATTTGATATAATCAATATCATCTGCATAGATAAGCAAGGGGACATTAGCCATCGTCGAGGGTGGATTTTTTTCAACACCGTGGGTAATTAATATGTCATTTTCAACGATATTTTGACCATGATCGGCAGTATGGATGATGACTGTGTTTTCGGTATTCATCGATTTGAGAAGGGTTTCAAAAAAGCTATCCACTCCCCATTTTATAGAGTTAAGATAGGTATTTACGGCTTTCTCTCTACTATCAAAATCAAGAGAATCATAAATAGATAAAGCGGGTTTAAATATCTCTTTCTCTTTAGGGTAATTTAGTTGCCACTTAAAATGAGAGCCATATTTCACAAAATAAACAAAAAATTTATCATCGGTTTTTTCTAAGACTTTGTTTAATTTCTTCAAAATCCTGCGGTCAGACTTAGCGTAGTCATCCTTGTTCTTGAGTGTAATAAAATGATCGATATGCTCAAGATCATAATTAGACATAATATTCTGTAGTCCTTGGTAGTTACTTTGAGCATCTAAAAATACTGTTTTATAACCCGCTTTTTTTGCGTATTGAAAGATGTTTGGTTTCTTTAAAGTTTTAAAACCTTTGTCTGGTAATTCCTTAATCGTTATTCCATTTCTTAAAATATAATTAGAATTGGCAGAACTATTCGCAACTGAGGATATGCTTCCCAGTGTTAATAAATTATCGAGTGAGCTTAAATATTCAGTTGTTCTTTTTGGATAGCCATTAACTGATAAATAATCACCTCGTACACTTTCATCGACTAATAAGATAATGTTTTTATAATGTGAGTCTTTACTAGGTATAGCTACAACTTGGTCTCTCTTAGCAAAGGGAATATCCATTAAGCCATCGTTATAGGCATTAAAAATACTTAGTGGAACCTTGATAAATGAAAGATAGTTATAAGTTTCATCATCTGTGTCCTTGATGATCATATTGCTACCAAAAAGAGATAGAGGTAGCAGCAGTAGTGGTATTAATAGGTATCTTTCTTTGTAAACTTTTCTAAAAAACCAGGTTACGCCAAGGATGACAACAAGAAGTAGTAGTGCCTTCAATGCACCACTGTAAAAGGTAGATACAGCATCTAAAATATGCCCTTTTTCATTGAATGCGGTTATGAACTGTCCTTTTGAGAAACCACGACTGAGGCCGTTAAAGTAATAAGTTGCATCTAGCATTAGTGTTAATGAAACAAAAATAAGAAGGAGATAAAAGAGTTTTCCTTTTTTTAATAAAAGGATGAGTAAAAAGTTTAATAAGATAAATAAGTACGAAATGCCATAAGCAGCAACTTTTGATGCTCCTTTTAAATCTTGAGGTTGAAATAAATTCTGTGCTAAATAGTAAAAGGAGTTCTTAGTTGTAAATTCAAATAGCAGAAAAAAAAGTACTGCAAAAATGGTAAAAATACTAATTTTTTTGAGCATAATTTAATCCGTGAATATTGTGGAAGAGTGTATTGCTTACTAAAGCTAGATACACTAGTTGGGTGGCTTAGGTAGAGAATACTTATTGATGTACCCTGTACCAAATACAGAACCAGAGTGAAAGTATCTCTCCTTCATACTGGACTCCCAAAAAGGTATGCCATATTGCCCTACAATTTTGTTGCTGTAACCCATTAGCTCAAGCAAAGAGGGAAATAGTTGGAATTGTGAATATTGGTTTGTATCAATTTTTTCAAACCGTGATTTTACTTTATCGATTTCATCAGCATAAAAGAACAGCGGTACAGTAGCCATAGTAGATGGCGGGTTCATTGCTAGTCCATGAGTAATAATCACGTCATTTTCTAAAATATTTTGACCGTGATCTGAAGTGTAAATAATTAAGGTATCTTTAGTGTCAATTGAGCTTATTAGTTCTTTAAAAAATCCATCCACACCCCATCGAATCGAATTTTGATAGGTGTTGATAGCTTCTTGTCTTCTTTCATAGGTGAGACTTTCTGTTTTGCTAAGACTAGGTTTAAAGTATGTTTTATCTTCAGGGTAGTTAAATTGCCACCTGAAGTGTGATCCAAACTTAACAAAATAAACAAAGTGACTTTTATCTGAGTTGTTTAATTTTTTAGTCAGCTGTTTTAAAATTCTTCTATCCAGCAAAGTGTCATTATTTCTTTCTTTAAGTTCAAGTGTCACATAGTGGTCTATATGCTCCTGATCATAGCTGGACATAAGATTTTGTAGTCCTTCATAATTCACTTGGGAGTCTAAAAATATAGTTTCAAAACCTGCTTTTTGAGCATATTGAAAAATAGTGGGCTTCTTTAAGGTAGAGAAATTCTTATCCGGAACGTCTTTAATAGTAAGACCATTTCGAAGAATATAATTCGTTTGGGCAGAGGCATTACTCACAGATGAAATACTTCCTAGTGTTAGGATATTATCTAAAGAGTCTAGGTACTCTGTTGTTTTTTTCTGATATCCATTAATCCCAAGAAAGTCCCCTCTAATACTTTCATCAACAATGACGATAATGTTTTTAAAAGATGATTTCTTTTCAGGTTTAACAGTAACAGTATCTCTTCTTGTGAAGGGAATATTCATTAAATGCCCATTGTAAGCATTAAAAATACTTAATGGAACTTTAACAAATGATGGATAATTGTAGATTCTATTCGATGTATGGTCAACTACAAGGTAGGCACCAAAAACTGAAATTGGTAGGAATAGTACAGGGATTAGATAGAATCGTGTACTTGTATACTTTCTAACTAGCCAGGTGACGAAAAATATTCCGCCAAGAAATATTATACTATTAATAAAGCCACCGATGAAAGTGGCTATTGCTTCTACAGCGTGTGCTCTTTCATTCATGGCTGTCACAAACTGACCTGTAGAGAAACCTCTACTGATATCATTTTGATAGTAGGTTGCATCAACTAAAAATGTGAGAGAGATAAAAATAAGTAGTAGGAAAAAAACTTTTCCTTTTTTCGTAAACAGAACCAGAGTCAGGTTTATCAGCACAAATATATAAGAAAAACCATACATAGCAACCTTGATAGCACCTTTTAAGTCTTGTGGTTGGTATGTATTATAAGCTAACGAGAAAAATGAAAAATTAGTCAGATATTCAAATATAAAAAATAGAAAGACAGTGAATAAGGCTATAAGTGAAAACTTTTTAAACATAATAATGCTAAATATTTTTTATCCTAGCCAAAGGGATTCCTTGGCTAGGAATAAACTTTAATAATAGTTGAGTTAAATTGAATGGTAATCTTTATACCATTTAGCAAAATTCTCAACACCTTCTTTTACAGACATCGATGGTTTGTAGCCAAATTCTGCAACTAAATCATCAACATCCGCAAACGTATCTGGAACATCACCAGGCTGTAATGGTAGCAGCTCTTTATCTGCTTTAATCCCCATCGAATTTTCTAATGCTTCAATGTAGTCTAAGAGCTCTACTGGATTGTTGTTTCCAATATTATAGACACGCCAAGGTGCTTTACTTGTTGCAGAGTCAGGGTTATCTCCGCTCCAGTCTGGATTTGGTGGAGCAGGGCGATCGAGAATTCGTACAATACCTTCAACAATATCATCAATATAAGTAAAATCTCTACGGTGCTTACCATAGTTATAAATTTGGATTTTTTCACCTTTCACCATCGCTCTAGTAAACTTCTGTAGAGCCATATCAGGGCGATCCCATGGACCATAAACGGTAAAGAAACGTAAGCCTGTGGTTGGTAAATCATATAAATGACTGTATGTATGCGCCATCAATTCATTGGCTTTTTTGGTGGCAGCATAGAGGCTAACAGGGTGGTCTACATTGTTATGTGTAGAAAAAGGCATATTGGTATTTGAGCCATAAACTGAACTCGATGATGCATAGACTAGATGCCCTACCTTATTATGTCGACAGCCTTCTAGGATATGTCCAAAACCTACAACATTAGTGTCGAGATAGGCCATAGGATTTTCAAGGGAATAACGTACTCCAGCTTGCGCGGCAAGGTTCATTACGGCATCAAATTGTTGTTCCTTAAAAAGTGCCGCCATACCTTCACGGTCTTCAAGGTTCATGCGAATATGGGTGTAATTCGGGTGGTCTTCGTGCCTTGCTAAACGTGCTTCTTTTAAAGCTGGGTCATAATAATCATTGTGGCAGTCGATGCCTATGACTTGATGTCCTTGGTCAAGCAAACGTATAGAAAGTGCAGATCCAATAAATCCTGCGGCGCCAGTTACTAGTATTTTCTTCATGAGTCGTGTCCAAATAAGTCTCGGGTTACAATTTTGTCTTCTATATCTCTAATGTCATCAGATAAGCGATTTGCGACGACAACATCAGACATTTTTTTGAATTCTTCTAAGTCCTTTATGACGCGAGAGTTGAAAAACTCATCATCATCAAGCTCAGGCTCATACACTACCACATCAATACCTTTGGCTTTTACGCGTTTCATGATCCCTTGAATTGAGGAAGCTCTAAAGTTATCAGAACCACTCTTCATAATGAGTCGATAAACACCCACAATCTGAGGTTTTCTCTTAATTATTGTGTCTGCAATAAAATCTTTACGCGTAGAGTTTGCTTCTACTATTGCATTAATTAGGTTACTTGGAACGTCTTGATAGTTTGCCCTTAACTGCTTGGTATCTTTAGGTAAACAATAACCGCCATAGCCAAATGAAGGATTGTTGTAGTGATTACCAATTCGAGGGTCTAGTCCAACACCTTCAATGATTTGTCTGCTGCTTAAATCATGAACTTGTGCATAGGTATCTAGTTCATTAAAGTAAGCAACACGCATCGCAAGATAGGTGTTAGAAAAAAGCTTCACTGCTTCAGCTTCAGTAGAATCCGTAAATAATGTTGGAATATCTTTTTTCTCAGCACCTTCATCTAACAAAGCAGCAAATCTTTTGGCTCGTTCTGAATGGCCACCGACAATTATCCTTGAAGGATGGAGGTTGTCATAAAGTGCTTTTCCTTCTCTTAAAAACTCAGGAGAAAAGATAATATTGTCTGTTTTAAATTTTTCCCTAATTGAAGCGGTATAGCCAACAGGTACCGTAGATTTGATGATCATGGTAGCCGCAGGGTTTATTTCCAATACATCTTTAATAACTGATTCAACCGTACTGGTATTAAAATAGTTATTTACGGAGTCATAATCAGTGGGTGTAGCGATTATGATAAATTCTGCATTTTCATAAGCTTCATGTTTATCAAGCGTTGCTTTCAAACTGAGTGGCTTATTATCTAAAAAAGACTGTATTTCTGTATCTTCTATAGGTGAGATTTTATTGTTAATTTGCTCTACTTTCTCTGCATCTATATCTAAAGCGATGACATCGTTGTTTTGAGCTAGTAGGACACCATTAGAAAGTCCAACGTATCCTGTTCCTGCAATAGCTATTTTCATTTTTATATATATTCTCATTTTATTAAGAAGAATTTCTAGCGTTAGTTTACACACTTTTATATACACGCTCGTATGATGTGTGTATCAGGCTATTTTATCTTTTATTGCTCAATTTCTCTACAAAATAGCAGTGAGTTTATCAAAGCAACTTATCCGTTCATCCTGACATTAGAAGTAAATCACGGATTATGGTTCATTTCAGTTGCAATTTAGAAAAGAAAATCTGTTATATGTAATTTGCTAGACTACAATCTTTCTCAAATGAAAATATACTTGAAATTACTTTTTGCTATGTTGGTTTGGGGAGGCACATTTACTTCCGCGAGAATTCTCGGCAATCAATTGGATCCTTCGGTCTCAGCCTTTTTGCGCTTTTTAATAGCATCGACTGTGTTATTAGTCATGCTTTACAATAAAGAAGGGTATTTTCCACGTATTTCTCGTAAGCAGCTACTGCCCATATTAGGTATGGGGATAACAGGGATAGCAATGTACAACTTACTGTTTTTCTATGGGCTGGTGCATATCGAAGCAAGTAGAGGAAGTATGATTACAGCAACGAATCCTTTGTTAATTGCTTTAGGTGCCGCATTCATATTTAAAGAGCGCTTCACTTTAATCCGAGTCGTAGGATTTATTCTCTGCGTAGTAGGGGCAGTGCTAATAATCAGTAGAGGAGACATTAAGGTGCTCTTTAGCGATGGTATTGGCACGGGAGAACTCGCTTTTATTGGGTGTGCTATTAGTTGGGCTGCCTATACATTAATAGGTCGTTTAATGAGTACACAACTTTCCTCATTGGCGGTAATCGCGTATGCGAGCACCGTAGGAACAGTGATTCTCTTTCTTGCTGCTTTGAATGCAAATCTATTTGAAGCAGTAAGGACCCTAACCTTAAATGCGAGTATGAACTTATTCTACCTTGCTATTTTGGCTACAGTGATTAGTTTTGTTTGGTTTCAGGAGGGGATTAGGGTTCTTGGCGCAGCTAAAGCTGCTGTGTTTATTTACTTTATGCCTGTTAGTGCCGTATTTTGGGCTTATGTCATTTTAGATGAGAAGCTAACATTTGTACTAGTGATTGGCGCAGTGTTCGTGATATCAGGTATATATCTTGTTAATAAAAAAGCGCATGAGGAAAAAGGGTAGCTATAATCAAATGGCACCCCCACCTTTTTTTAACAATTCATATGTCCTAGCTTAGATAGAACGATGTGCTAGTGATCAATTATCTGACTCAAGAACAGCTGTGTACGTTCAGACTGAGGGTTATTGAAGAACTCTTCTGGTACATTCTCCTCAATTATTTGCCCAGCATCCATAAAGATAACACGGTCTGCAACTTTCTTTGCAAAGCCCATTTCGTGTGTAACACAGAGCATCGTCATGCCGCCTTCGTTGGCTAGTTCGATCATTACATCCAATACTTCTGAGATCATTTCAGGATCAAGTGCTGAGGTTGGCTCATCAAATAACATAACTTTTGGATCCATACACAAGCTTCGTGCAATCGCTACACGCTGTTGCTGACCACCTGACAATTGCCCTGGGTACTTTAAAGCTTGATCTGGTATTTTTACACGCTCAAGATATTTCATTGCAGTAGCTTCTGCTTCTGCTTTTGGTATTTTCTTCACCCAGATTGGGGCAAGCGTTAAGTTATCTAAAATGCTTAGATGCGGGAATAGATTAAAGTGCTGAAAGCACATTCCAACATCAGTGCGTAAACGTTCAAGCTGTTTTACATCACCAGTGATTTCCTCACCATTAACAAGAATTTGACCTTTTTGGTGTTCTTCTAGGTAGTTGATACAACGAATAACCGTTGACTTACCTGAACCAGAAGGCCCACAAATAACGATTCGCTCACCTTCTTTTACATTAAGGTTAATGTCTTTGAGTACGTGAAAATCTCCGTACCACTTATTCATGTTGATAAGCTGGATTGCGTATTTTTCGTTCGTGCTTGCTTGTGCTTCTGTCATAATCTTTTCTCAGCTGTGTCGTGTATTATTTAATTGTCGTGTGCTGTTCAGATGATTGTTGAGGCTTGTCAATTCAAGGAGAAAAATGTAGCTTACAAATGTAAGTGATCACTTTTCAACGCGGAAGTGGCGAGTCATCAATGATTATCTGGTTAGTACATTAGTTTCTATGTCCTGTATCTAGCTTCCGTTCTAGCGCCATACTGTAGCGTGATAGGCTAAAGCAGAATAACCAAAATACAAAGGCTGCGAACACCAAGCCTTCGGTGTGAAATCCTAACCATGCATTATCCGCACCGAGTACGTTCTCGATGATAGCTAACAGATCGAACAAACCGATAATTAATACGAGGGTTGTATCTTTAAATAATGCGATAAAGGTATTTACTAATCCCGGTATAACCAATTTCATGGCTTGTGGTAGGACAATCAAAAACATACTTTTCCAATAGCTTAAGCCCATTGCTGCGGCCGCTTCATATTGCCCTTTAGGGATGGCTTGTAATCCACCACGAACCACTTCTGCAACGTAAGCAGATTGGAATAAAATAATCCCAATCATTGCGCGTGCTAACTTATCAAAAGTTGTTCCTTCAGGAAGGAATAAAGGAAGCATTACGGATGACATGAAAAGAACGGTGATTAATGGAACACCGCGCCAAAACTCAATGAAGACAACGCTTAATGATTTTACAATTGGCATATTTGAACGTCTGCCTAACGCTAAAATAGTGCCAAATAATAAGGCGAAGAGAATGCCGACTAATGAAATAATGAGAGTGAGCATTAAGCCACCCCATTTTCCTGTGTCCACTACTTCTAATCCGAAGTAGCCACCGCGAATTAAAACAAAAGCAATGAATGGGAAGATGACTAGGATAAATCCACCTAACCATGCCTTTTTAGGTGTTTTTTCAAAGAAAAGAGGGATAGTAAGCAATACCAGCATTATACCTGCAAGGTTCGGTCTCCAGCGTTCTGCTTCTGGATAAAAGCCATACATTATTTGGTCAAAGCGATTAGTGATAAATGCCCAACAAGCACCATCTTTTCTATCACCATTTTCAAGTTTACACTCCCCACTAGTCTCAGCAAACCAAGTAGCATCAATAAATGCCCACTCGATTGCAGGTGGTATGACTTTGTATAAAACAAATGCTGCAAACAGTGTGAATATAGTATTAAACGGACCGTTAAATAAATTAACTTTAAGCCAATGAACGATTCCTTTTGAATTGCTTGGTGCCGCTAATTCAGGAAGTATTTTATCTGTTACGTACATAATTGTTCCTCCCTATCTCTCAACCAACGACATTTTCGCGTTGTACCAGTTCATAAACATTGAAATAAGTAAGCTAACCAAAAGGTAAACTCCCATTGTTACTGCCACAATTTCTACGGCCTGCCCTGTTTGATTTAGTGTCGTACCCATAAAGACAGCTACTAAATCTGGATAACCGATTGCCGCCGCTAATGAAGAGTTCTTGAAGAGATTTAGATACTGACTCGTCAATGGAGGAATGATTACTCGCAAAGCTTGAGGAATAACAACCAGTCTTAAATTTTGATTCGGAGTTAAGCCAACAGAAAGTGCTGCTTCAGATTGTCCGTGACTTACAGCTTTGATACCAGAGCGAACAATCTCTGCGATGAATGCTGCGGTGTATATAGTTAATGCGATGAGTAATCCAACCAATTCAGGAATAACGGTTGCTCCGCCTTGTAAGTTGAAACGACCTAGTTTAGGTACATCCCAAGTTATCGGGCTTCCAGTAATAAAATATATAAGTACAGGTAGAAGTATTATTAGACCGAGGATGGATATGAAAACAGGGAACTGTTTTCCTGTTTTTTCTTGTCTTTTACTCGCCCACCTTTTTAAAATAAAGCTACCAATTATTCCGATGACAATAGCGATACCCGTGTAGATAAAACCACTTTCGTAGATAGGGCTAGGTATATTAATTCCTCGTTGATTTAAGAAGAAGCTATCAAATAATGAGAAGCTATCTCTTACGGCAGGTAAACTACCAACAATAAGTGAGTACCAAAAAATAATTTGAATCAATAATGGGATATTTCTGAAAGTTTCGATGTAAACTGTAGCAATTTTTGACACTAACCAGTTATTTGAAAGACGAGCTACACCAACAATGAAACCTAATAAAGTAGCAAAAACTATACCTAGCGCTGTGACTAACAACGTATTAAGTACACCGACAATAAATGACCGTCCGAAACTATAGGTAGAATCAAAAGGAACCAGTGTTTGTAAAATATCAAACCCTGCAGGTTCTGACATAAATCCAAAGCCAGTAGAAACACCTCGTGCATTCATATTATCCAATGTGTTTTGAACAATGGTATAGAAGAAATAGGCAAGTGCCGATATTAAAAGTATTTGAAAAAACATCGCGCGATATTTGGGGTCATTCCAAATGGGCGGTTTGCTAGGTAGTTCGCTACTATTGTTTCGAGGGTCGCTCATAGGTTTTAAGCCATGTAATGTTGATTAGGTAGGGGGTAAAAATACAGCTCGTTGCTTCTTAGTTAATAGTCTTTGTTTAAAAACCATTAGCTAAGAGACAAAAAAAGAGCCTGCAAAGTGCAGACTCTTTTTTGTTATTCGTTATTAACGAATTGGTGGAGCATACATGATGCCGCCTTTGCTCCAAAGAGCATTTAGACCGCGACCAATTTTCAGTGGTGATCCTTCACCAACATTGCGCTCAAAGCTTTCACCGTAGTTACCAACCTGCTCAATGATATTTGCAGACCAGTTATCATCAAGACCAAGCTTCTCGCCTTGTCCGCCCATCATACGTCCGATAGCAGGATCTTTGCTGTCTTTCATCTCTTTAATATTTTTAGAGGTTAGACCCAACTCTTCAGCATTAATCATTGCGTTAAGAGACCAGCGAACGATGTTGAACCATTTGTCGTCACCTTGACGAACAACAGGACCTAGTGGCTCTTTAGAGATAACTTCTGGAAGTACAATAGCAGTATCTGGCTTAGCTAACTTAATACGTAAAGAGTAAAGCTGAGACTGATCAGAAGTTAACATATCACAACGACCCGCTTCGAATCCTTTGATGGTTTGATCAGAAGTATCAAAAGTGATTGCCTTATACTTCATTTTATTCGCTTTAAAGTAGTCAGCGAGATTAAGCTCAGTTGTTGTACCTGCTTGAATACAAACAGCAGCGCCGTCTAGCTTAAGTGCACTATCAACACCCAGTGCCTTAGTAACCATAAAGCCTTGGCCGTCATAGTAGTTAACACCAGCGAAGTTAAGACCTAGTGAAGCATCACGAGTTAAAGTCCAAGTAGTATTACGTGAAAGTATATCAATCTCACCAGACTGAAGTGCAGTGAAACGCTCTTTTGCTGTTAATGGATTGTATTTAACTTTGCTTGCATCGCCAAGAACGGCAGCAGCAACAGCACGACATACATCTACGTCAAGACCTTGCCAGTTACCTTTCTCATCAGCAGCTGAAAAACCACCTAGACCCGTACTAACACCACATTTTAAAACGCCAGCTTTTTTTACATCTTCCAGTGTATCTGCTTGAACTGATGTGCTGAATACAACAGCAGTTGCAAGACCGAATAGAACACTCTTCTTCATTGGTATACCTCATTAAATAATTGTAGGGGGTTTATTAATAGCGTCATTTGCTTCTCATTTCGAAAACCAAATGAACGAACGCATATTACACAGAGTAAAGACCATATTTCAAGATTTGTCAGAATTATTTTTATTCTTTTTAAATCAGTATATTAGAGCATACTGATTAGCCCCTGTTTTATGTCTGTTTCCTAGGTATTTTTACCTAAAATAAACTATTATTTTTTTAAATGTATAAATTTCATTCAATTGTTAGGATTTGTTTTGTCTTACTTTATGTGGAATACTCATGAGGTTTCTTATAATCAAGAATCTAGCTAAGATAAAATTTTACAAAGGTATGATAGAAGTTATGACAGATACTAATAATTCACCTCTGCACGAAAAAATTGAAAAACTAGAGTCTTCGGTTAATCAGTTACTTACACATTGCCAAAAAATATCAGAAGAAAATGCATTATACAAGAATAGTAATAGTCAATTAATGGTTGAGCGCTCTGAGCTTCAAACTAAAAATGACAAAGTAAGAAACAAGGTTGAGGCAATGGTGGATAGATTAAAAGCAATGGATAAGGCATCTTAGGGGGTAATTATGAACAAAGATTCAATTCCAGTAACCGTTAGAATTTTAGAAAAAGAATACAAAATTTCTTGCCCTGAAGGTGAGCATGAGTCGTTAATGAAGTCGGCTAAACATGTCGATGAGAATATGAAAAAAATCCGTGAAGGCGGCAAGGCACTCGGTATCGATCGAGTTGCAGTAATGGCGGCGGTGAATATTGCTCATGAATTAGTGATTTCGGAAAAAGAACCTAAACTCGACTCAAGTATTTCTGAGCGAATAGATACGCTGCAGCATTCGGTGGATAAGGTGCTTGCCTCTATAAACTAGTAAGGATCTGATGTTACAAACGCTGGAAATTGTTATATGGCACCCCCCCCTTTTTTTGAAGATTGCGGGGTTGTTATAAGCCCCTTACTTATCAGTTTGTTAATTATTTCTTCTCTTTCTTCTTCTATCGACAAGCTATTCGTATTAATGACCATGTCAGGCTTAATAGGCTCTTCATAAGGTGAAGAGATTCCTGTGAAATTTTCTATCTCGCCCTTGCGCGCCCGAGCATATAAGCCTTTTGGGTCACGAGCTTCACAAACCTCTAAGTCACATTTGCAATACACTTCATAAAAGTCACCGTGAGGTAAGCGACTGCGTACCTGCTCTCTATCTTTGCGATATGGTGAGATGAAAGCAGCGAGGACAATTGTTCCTGCTTCTACAAAGAGTTTGGAAACTTCGCCGATCCTACGCATATTTTCATGGCGATCACTTTCAGTAAAACCTAAATCAGAACAAAGCCCGTGTCGAATATTATCACCATCGAGTACAATAACATTATGATTAGTTTCAAATAATTGACTGGCTATAACGTTTGCCAGTGTGGATTTTCCAGAGCCAGATAGACCTGTGAACCATAATACAAAGCTCTTATGCTTGTTTTTATCTTGACGCTGCTGTCTGTTGACGGGGTTGTGATGCCAGTAAATGTCTTTAGTCATGATTGTGTCTAGCCTTATCTTCTGAAATTCCATTTTGAATTTTCTGATTGTAAATTATACACAATTTAATAGTTAGGATAATTATCTTCTCGTGGGTTGTAGTTGTTATGATGTGTGGGCTAATATAAACATCGTTAAAAACTCACTGGGCTTAGCATAAAGTGATCATTATAAAAGTGGCAATAAAATGAAAGAATGTATTGTAATTTTGGGGATGCATAGGTCGGGAACTTCTGTGCTTACTGGCTTGGTCTCATTATTCGGTGGCTATGTAGGTGCTGATTTAATGCCGCCAACTAAAGATAACCCTAAAGGCTATTTTGAAAACAATAAAATCTATTTGCTGAATGAAAGAATATTAAGAGAAAATAATACAAGCTGGCATGACTATTCGTTTGTAGCAGAAGACATCAAAAAATCTGACTTTCAAGAATATGTCTCAGATGCAAAGGAAGTTGTTCAATCAGAGCTTAAGTTTGTTAATAAGCTGATTATTAAAGATCCTAGGATTTGTATTCTGTTTCCTATTTGGGAGCAGGCGCTACAAGAGCTAGAAATTAACATTAGAGTAATATTTGCTTATCGTAGTCCTTTAGAAGTTGCCCACTCTTTACTTAAAAGAGATGAAATTCCTGTAGAAAAAGGTTTGATGTTATGGTCACATTATTTTTTACAGTCAGAAATTTATAGCCGTAACTTTCAACGAATGATTGTTGAATACGATAAAGACTTTCATGATTTGCCTAAGTTTCTAGATCAAGTTAGTGGTTTTATTGGTGTTGATGTGAGCGAAGACATTCTACAAAGCGCAATTGACCTTTACACCCCTAACCTTAAGCATCACAAAGTTGCTTTAGATAATATCTCAGATGATCTGCCTTCGTATCTGGTTAAACTAATTTCATTATTGCTTGATAAAAAACTTAGCGCTAAAAAGAAAATAGATCAAATTAGGACAGAGTTTAATAACGCTATAAAATTCTACCAATACAAGAAACCGTTTTATTTAAAAGAGATTAAAGATAGGGACGAGCAGATAATCAATAGAGAAGAAGATAAAGAAAAGCAAGAAGAAGAAAGGCTACGTCTCGAAGGGATAATAAAAGAGTTAAAGGAAACTATCGAAGAAAACTCTTTTCGGATAGCAGAGGTTCTCGAATTAAAGAAAGAAGAGATAGAAGATAAGAATCATGAGATAGTAAAAGGAAAGGAAAAACTAAAAGCCTTTGAAAAAAAGGCGCATATAAAAGAAAAAAATCTAGTAGCAACTATAAAAGAGCGAGAACATCACATCAAAGAGCAGTCTCATGGCTTAGAGTTACTAAATTCTGGCTATAAGATGGGTGACCAGCTTTTTCAGCAAACAGTTACGAATAAGAAATACCATAAACAACTACATAATAAAGTTGTGAATGCCTCAAAACTTAAGCTTAGATTAAAATTATTACCTTTTGCTAAAAAAAGTCAAAAGAGATTACTACGAGATCGTATTTCCATTATTCAATCAGGACTTTTTTCACCTTTTTTCTATTTAACTATTAATCCCGATGTAAAAGAATCAGGCATAGATCCTTTAATCCATTTTTGTAAATATGGATGGAAAGAAGGTCGAAACCCGAGCTTGTCTTTTGATACGACCACTTATTTAAAAAGAAACCCAGATGTGGATAGAGTTAAAATCAACCCTCTGGTGCACTATATTCGAAGTGGTAAAAAAGAAGGGCGTAAAATAGATCCCGTTGTTTTATATGGTAAAAGAGGGTCTGCATTTACTCAGCCGAAAAAAGTACAAAGTAACATTAAAAAGCAAAGCACAAAATTACTTGGTCCTATTTCCGAAAATTATTGGGATAAGTCACTCACTGCCCTTGAAATACTTGAGAAAAAGAAGAAGGTTGTTAATGGGAATATACCTCCGAAACTTATTGAGTTTTCGAAACAACAATTAGCAGAGTCACCCATAAAAATATCTGTGATAATGCCAACATGGAACAGAGAAAATAGTATCTGTCAGTCTTTAGATTCAATACTAGAGCAAAGCTACTTACCCTATGAAATTATAGTTTCAGACGATGGTAGTAGTGATGGCACCATAGAGCTTTTAAGTAACAATTATCAAAAACAAATCTCAGATGGCTTGATTAAAATTCTGCAAAATGAGCACCTAGGAGTCAGTGCAACACGTAATTCAGGTTTAAAGAAGGCAACAGGAGAATTAATTGCTTACCTTGATAGTGATAACATCTGGCGCGCAGATTATCTATTAATCATGGCGGCGGCGTTTAGTGAAAATGATGAGCTAAACTGTGCCTATGCTGCGTTAGAGCGGCATGATAAAAATGATGAAAACAATAATAAAAATAAAATTCTCGCTAAAAAATATAATCGTAAAGACTTACTCAATGCTAATTTTATTGATCTTAATGTATTTGTTCATAAGAGGTCTCTATATAAACAGTGTGGTGGCTTTGACACTAAATTAAAACGCTTGGTGGATTGGGAGCTGATAATAAAATATACAAAGTATTATCAACCCGCTTTAATACCGTTTGTGGGTGTGGATTACATCCTTGATGATGTTAATTTAAAAAATATTACGACAACGGTTAGCTTGGATGATAATCGTCAGCATATTTATGACTTGCATTTTCAAGAGCGTTTGAGGTATGAGTTAGACTACTTAAGAATTGCTTATGTGTTATGGGATTTTCCAGCGCTCTCTCAGACCTTTGTGATGGAAGAAATTAAGTGGTTGGTTAAACAAGGATATGATGTCGTTGTCTATTTTTCTATACAGCCTGATAAAGCAGCAACACTTGATTTTGAGGTGGATTCATACCAAGTCAAAGATGCGGATCAGCTGACGGAACTTCTGATAGAGCACCAGCGAAACCTCTGTCATAGCCATTTCGCCTATCCAACCGCAACAAAGCTTACATATCCTGCCTGTGTAAAAGCAAATATTCCTTTTACATTTATGCCACATGCTGTGGATATTTTTCACAATGAAAATAAAAATCGAAATAATACTGGTGAAATTAGTCGTCATCCACTGTGTTTAAAGGTACTGGTGCATGGTGAATTCCATAAGAAATTTATTGAAGAGTGTGGTGTGCCATCAGGGAAAATTGCCTTTAATATTCAAGCAGTAAACGTTGCTGATTTCACAAAAAAGGGGGGGGTGCCATATAAAGTAAACAATAATAAAGAAATACTTCGTGGTGTGCTTGTTACGCGCTTTGTTGAGAAAAAAGGAATTAGTACCTTAATAGATGCGGCAGCTTTATTAAAAGATGAAAACATAGTGTTTGATATTTATGGCTATGGTCCTCTCGAAGAAGACTATAGAAAACAAATTGAAACACTAGGTGTGGATAATGTCATCTTAAAAGGGGCGTTAAATAATCAACAAGATGTTGCAAAAGCTTATCAAGAATATGACTTTCTTATAACGCCCTGCGTGGTTGCAGACAATGGTGACATGGATGGATTTCCAACGGTTATTCTTGAAGCTATGGCAATGGGGTTGCCTGTCATTACTACAGATATTGCGGCAATTCCAGATTACTTAACTGATGGAGTCGAGGCACTCGTAGCACCTGCTGGAGATGTAGAGAAGATTGCAGAATACGTACTTAAATTAAAGAGTATGTCTAGCCAAAAAATATCAGCAATGGTAAAGCGTTCACAGCAATTTCTTAATAAGAAGATTGGTGTGAAACAAACAATGCAAATGCTTCTGGATACATGGCAGGGCTATACTCTGGAGATATTCTTAGTAACATTTAATACTGAGAAATATGAAGACAGTGCAGAAACGTATGAAATTATAAAGCGTATTTTTAAGTACACTACAACTCCATTTACTTTGACCATAATTGATAATAATAGTGATGATGAGTTTTGGTTAGAACTTTGTGAACAAGTCGGCAACTATCCTAATATTCGATTAATAAGAAAAACACAAAACTTATACTGTGGGCCTTCTTCAAACATTGCATTAGAGTTGTCAGATAGTGAGTTTGCAATTTATATTTGCAGTAAAGAAGGCTTTATAAAAAGCCATGGTTGGGAAAGGCCTTTGTTGGA
>VAPK010289657.1_pt1 | contig 18137 bp, 17 predicted proteins | sample 3395031 | NCBI WGS metagenome assembly VAPK01 (sample SAMN08290443, study PRJNA428436) | hydrothermal vent metagenome | isolation source: Deep-sea hydrothermal vent chimney 1 | place: Pacific Ocean: Juan De Fuca Ridge
AAATCTTCAGGTGCTTCGTGTTTTGACAAGTACTCATCAATAACTGCCTGATGTACAAATCCTAAGAAACCATCTCCTTCTTCATCATCAATATCCTTCATTACTTTCCAATTATCTTCTTCTGCCGGTTCCGACAAAACGATAAAGAATTTAAAATTAGAAAACTCTTTTTCAAGATCTCTAAAATGATCCATATAAAATAATTCTCGTTTAGATCTACCACCATACCAATAAGTTACTTTTCTACCTGTTTGTAAGGTTTTGAATAAGTGATATAAATGCGAACGCATAGGAGCCATTCCTGCTCCACCTCCAACATACAACATTTCTGCATCACTTTCATTTATAAAGAACTCGCCATATGGTCCTGAAACAATCACTTTATCTCCCGGTTTCCTACTAAATATATACGATGAAGCAATCCCCGGATTCACACTCATCCATCCATTCTTAGCTCTATCCCAGGGTGGAGTAGCAATACGAACATTTAACATAACACTTCTTCCTTCGGCTGGATAGGAAGCCATTGAATATGCCCGTTCCACCTCTTCAGAATTTTTCATAGTAAGTGGCCATAAGTTGAACTTATCCCATTCTAATTTAAATTTTTCAGGGTTACCAGGATGTTCTTTCGGATGAGCCGTTATATCGATATCTTTAAAATTAACTTCCGTATTCGGAATTTCGATTTGAATATATCCACCCGGCTTATAATCCATATCTTCAGGCAATTCAACTACAAATTCTTTAATAAAAGACGCTACATTATAATTTGATTTAACAGTTGCTTCAAATTTTTTGATTCCAAAAACTTCTTCCGGAATAGTAATTTCCATATTCTCTTTAACTTTCACCTGACAAGCCAAACGAATTCCTTCGGCAAGTTCTTTTCGTGTAAAGTTTGGTACCTCAGTAGGCAAGGCTTCTCCTCCTCCTGCTTGAACATGACATTCGCATTGAATACACGTTCCACCACCACCACAAGCTGATGGCAAAAATATTTTTTCATTACTTAATGTAGACAATAAGGAAGAACCTGACTCTACTTCGATTGTTTTTTCTCCCTTAATTAAAATTTTCACTTTACCAGAAGGAATTAATTTTGCTTTGGCAAATAATAAGATACTAACCAATAAAATGATTAATATTAGTGAAAATACGATACTTGCAACTATTGGACTCATTCTTTTTAATTAAATATTGAACATTAAAAATTAAAAATTTTGACTGGCAAATTTTAAAGTTTAATTATTTTCGTTTTATTTTTCTTCGGTCTTGTGTTTTCAGCCTTTAAGCCAAACATTTGACAAAACCTACAATTTTATTCCACCAAAACTCATAAAAGCAATTGCCATTAATCCAGTAATGAGAAACGTAATACCTAATCCTTTTAAAGGAGCAGGCACATTTGAATAACTAATTTTTTCTCTAATTGCTGCAATGGCAACAATTGCTAATAACCAACCAATACCTGAGCCTAGTCCATACACAAATGATTCTGTTATTGTTCCAAAGTTTTTTTGTTGCATAAATAAAGAGCCTCCTAAAATTGCACAGTTTACTGCAATTAGCGGCAAGAAAATACCCAGAGAACTATAAAGTGCTGGAGCAAATTTTTCTACAATCATTTCAACCAATTGCACCATAGATGCAATTACTGCAATGAACATGATAAAACTCAAAAAACTCAAATCAATATCAGCGTATTCTGAACCTAACCAAGTTAATGCTCCAGGTTTTAAAATATAACTTTCTAACAAGTAATTGGCAGGGACAGTAATTGCTAAAACAAATATTACTGCAAAACCTAAACCAACTGCTGTTTTTACTGTTTTAGAAACAGCCAAATAAGAACACATTCCTAAAAAATATGCAAATATCATATTTTCAATAAAAATGCTCTTTACAAATAAACTTAATAAATCTTCCATCTTACGCCTCTATTAATTTTCTATTTCTTGACCTTTGAATCCAAATATATATCCCTACGGCTACTAATGCCATTGGAGATAACAACATAAACCCATTGTTTTCATATCCAAAATGATACAAACCCGTAGAGTCTGCTAATGTTTTTCCTTTATGCCCCAGCATTTCAAAACCAAATAATTTTCCAGACCCTAAAAGCTCTCTAAAAAATGCTACAACTACTAAAATTAATGCATAACCTCCTGCATTGCCCACGGCATCTAAAAATGCTTTCCATGGCCCGTTTGCTAAAGCAAAGGCCTCTAACCTCCCCATAATTATACAGTTGGTAATTATTAATCCTACGAACACAGATAATTCTTTACTTACATCGTATAAGTATGCTTTTAAAACCAAATCTACCAAGATTACCAAAGCAGCAACTATTACCAATTGCACAATAATACGTATACGGCTTGGTATCATATTACGTATTAACGATACTATAACGTTACTTGCTATAAGTACAAATAGTACAGCAACCGACATTACTATTGCTGGTTTTAATTGTACCGTTATTGCTAATGCAGAACAAATACCTAGTACTTGTACTGAAATAGGATTATCATCGTTCAATGGGTCGAATAATAATCTTTTGTTTTTTTGCGAAAAAATCGCTTCTTTATCAGCCATTATTAATTATTCTTTAAATATGGTAAATAGTTTTTTAATCTTTCTTCAATCATATTTGAAACACCATCAGAAGTAATGGTACCACCTGAAATTGCATCAACTCCATGCATATCATCTACTGGTGCTCCTCCTTTAACTACTTTAACAGAAACAAAATTGGCACCTTCCATTATTTTCTTTCCCTTAAACTGATCTTCAAACCAGGATTGGTTTATTTCAGCTCCAAGTCCAGGTGTTTCGCCTTTGTGATCAAAGGATGCCCCAATAATTGTATTTTTATCATCTGATATAGACATATATCCCCAAATAGCGTCCCATAATCCAGCTCCGTAAAGTGGTACAACATAATATTTTTTACCATCTTTTTCAGCGATATAAATTGGGTAACGTTGTTCATTATTTGGTTTTTTTGTTTCATTCTTTAAATCAATACCAAATGCTTGGACATCAGCATCAACGCTACCGTCTTCTTTGACTGATAATTCTTGTTTGATATAATCTTTAAAAACTTTGCCTGATTCTTCTCTGCTAACATCAACTCCAATAGTAGATAAGATGTTTTGCATTTTTTCTAATTTTACATTGTTTTCGCGCTTTTCTTTAGTGCTTTCGGAAACAAAAGCAAGAAGTGTTGCTACAATAACAACCAAAACGATTGCAAAAATAAATGTATATGCATTACTATTTTTATTCATAATTATGCTTTTTGAAGTTTTATTAATCTTTTTTGTCTGCGCTTTACATTGCTCTGTATAACAAAATGGTCAATGGTTGGTGCGAATACATTCATTAATAAAATTGCCATCATCACCCCTTCAGGCAAAGTTGGATTTACTACGCGAATAAGTATTGCAAATACACCAATTAAAAAACCGTATATCCATTTACCTTTATTTGTTTGTGCAGCCGAAACGGGGTCGGTTGCCATAAATACCATACCAAATGCAAAGCCTCCAATTAATAAATGTTGGTACCAAGGAACATTAAATAAATCATTGGTTTCACTGCCTATTGCATTGAACATCAATCCAACTAAAGATGCTCCAATAACTGAAGATATCATAATTCTCCAGCTTGCAATTCCTGTAAACAGTAAAATTGCAGCACCTATTAAAATCATCAATACTGATGTTTCTCCAACAGATCCTGGCATATATCCCATAAACATGTCAAATACGCTTGTGCTTGTTTCTTTACCCAAGGCCAGAGTCCCTAAAATTGTTTCTCCCGAAAGTCCATCAACACCTGCATCGGCAACCCAAACTTTATCTCCACTCATAAATCCTGTATAAGAAAAAAGAGCAAATGCTCTTGCTACCAATGCCGGATTTAATATATTCATTCCTGTTCCACCAAAGGCTTCTTTACCAATAATAACTGCAAATATTACAGATATAGTTAACATCCACAACGGAAAATCAATTGGCATAATCATTGGAATAAGTAAACCTGTAACCAAATAACCTTCGTTTACAGCGTGACCTCTAAAAATTGCATAGGCAAACTCAATACCTAAACCTACACCATAAGAAATGATAATCATTGGCAACATTTTTAACGCGCCATAAATAAACAAAGTCATAAAGCTCATATCAGAACCTGGAATTTGAGAAAAATGTTGATCTCCAATATTCCACATACCAAAAAACAAAGCTGGTAAAAGAGCAATTACTACCGTAATCATAATTCTTTTTAAATCTACACCATCACGAATATGAGCTCCTTTTTTTGTTGTATGATTCGGTACAAATAAAAAAGTTTCAATTCCGCCAAAAGCAGGAGCAAACTTTTCATACTTACCTCCTTTATCAAAGTGAGGTTTAATTTTATCTAACTGTTTTCTTAAAAAATCCATTTAACCTACTTCTTTTATCATTAAATCTAATCCTTTACGGATAATATCTTGGGCTTCAATTTTTGAAGTGCTTATAAAATCTACCAATGCAAAATCTTCAGGAGCTACTTCGTAAATCCCTAAATTTTCCATCTTTTCAATATCCTCAATCATGGTTGCTTTCAATAATTGCATGGGGTAAATATCAATAGGCATAACCTTTTCCATCTCACCTGTAATTACAAAAGCTCTTTCCTCTCCATTAAAATTGGTATCGAGGTCGTAACTCTTATTAGGGCTGAGCCATGAAAAGAAGGTACGTGACATACTAAATTTGTTATTTCCTATAAATGGTACCCAACCAAAAAAGCTATAATGATCACCTTCCGGAAGAACCGAAACAGAATCATCATAAAATCCTATAGGATCATTTAGTTCAACTTTAGATCCGGTTAACGGATTTCCACTTATAATTCTGTAAGAATCTGTTGTTAATCTATCTTGAACTATATCCTTTACCCTCATTCCTTGCGTTACTTCAACATACTGAGGGTCTTCAACTTGTGAACCGCTTAGAGCTATAATTCTTTTAGCATTATAATTACCTGTTAAAAATAAATCACCAATTGCTACAACATCCTGCGGACTTACTACCCATACCCGGTCTCCAGAGTTGATTGGATCAACTTTTGAAATTTGTACACCAACATTTCCTGCGGGATGAATTCCAGTAACCTTATGAATTACAGCATTATTTACACTATCAAAAAAAGAAGTATTTTTTCCATCAACAGAAACATGTACTTTACCTTCTGTTAATTTAGACAAGGCATCGATCCCGGCTTGAAATTCTTTCTCTTTATTTGCTAAAGCAAATTTAGGTGACCCAGACAATGGTGCTGTTGCATAGGCTGAAACAAATATTGATTTTGGCGAATCTTCAGGATTGGCGATTACATCATATGGTCTTTGCTTGATAAAAGTCCAACAACCACTTTCGAGCAACATATCTTTTACCTGAGGACTAGTCAAATTACCTGGAGTCTTTACTCCAAAATCCTTAAAAGAATCACTCTTATTCGCTTCAATTTTAATTGATAAAATCTTTCGTTTAGCTCCTCTAACTATTTCTTTAATTTCACCACTTACCGGTGAAGTAAACTTGATTCGATCGTTTTGCTTAGAATAAAAAACGGCATCACCAACCTGAACTGAATCTCCAACTTTGAGTTGCATTTTTGGAATTATTCCGTGAAATTGATCTGGATTTATAGCAAATAATTTGGAGCGATTTGAAGTAGTCAGTTTTGTTTGAGCTACCCCTTTCAGCTTAATGTTTAAGCCTTTTTTAATTTTAATGTCTGTAGACATATTTTGCTTAAATTAAATTTTAATTTTTTTGATATTCTATTAGATAGAACATAGGAAAAAACAAATGTTTCTTAACCGATTGCAAATTTAATAATTAATATTTTATAGTTTAGCATTTAGTTAGTTTTATTTAGATAAAATCATGAAATTTTCAGCTTATTTTTGTTTATTATTCATACATATTATTTAGCTGGTCAAAAAATCTATTCAAAGTTGATAAAATCTTATTCAATGATCAAAAAATTCTTTTCACTGTACTTATTATTTTGCCTGCTTTTTAATATGAATGCTCAAAATTCTATTTTAATTCCTCCTCCATCAAACATTAAATCAATTGTTCTAAAACCAAATAGAATTAACGCTTATGCGCCAATCATTAAATTAGGCGAAAGTTTAAATCTGAGTTTTGATGATATAAATGGAAGTGAAAATATCTATTTCTATCAAATTGAACATTGTGATTACAATTGGAATAAATCTAATTTGGTTTCAACAGATTATATGACCGGTTTCGCCAAAGACAGAATTCGAAACTATGAGAATTCATTCAATACTTTACAGTATTACACGCACTATAAATTAACCATTCCCAATCAAAATAACAGGATTAAAAAAAGTGGAAACTACATCATTTACATATTAGATGAACAGGGTCAGATTTTATTTTCTCGCAGATTTATCATTTATCAACCAAAGGTAATTGTTGGTGTTACAGCTCATCGAAGTACCGATGTGGCCATTATAAATGAAAAACAATCTGTTCAATTTGTTATTAATCATCAAAATTTGCGTTTAAACAATCCCAATGAAGAAATTAAAGTAGCAGTTTATCAAAATGGAGATTGGAATTCGGTAATTAAAAATGTAAAGCCAAAATATATTCGGGGTAGCCAGCTTTTGTACAATTATGTTGACGGACTTTCATTTTGGGCAGGAAATGAATTTCTCTATTTTGACACCAAAGAAATTAGAAATGCAACGAACAATGTTGCCAGAACCAGATTGGATAATATTTTTAATACTTATCTGTATTTAGACATAGCGAGATATAAAAAACCATATCTTTTTAATCCCGATGTTAACGGGAATTTTGTGCTGCGAACTATTGATACAGATGATATAGCCCTAGAAGGCGATTATTCATTTGTATATTTTTCGTTGGATTATGATAAAAATATTACCAATGATGATATTTTTGTTTATGGTGCATTTAACGATTGGCAATTAACAGAGGAAAATAAAATGATTTATAATAAACGCACTCATATTTATGAAGCCAAAATTCTTTTGAAACAGGGTTTTTATAATTATTCTTATGTTAGTTTAAACAATGCATCTCAAATAAATACGCATGCAATTGATGGTTCTTATTTCCAAACCGAGAACAACTATACTGTAATTGTTTATTTTAGAAGATATGGTGAACGGTATGATCAGGTAATTGGAATTGGAAGTGCCAGTTCCGAAAATTTAAAGAATTAATATTTCTTAAAAATCTTTCTTTCTCAACTTTAAATTAATTCGCCAAACAGGTAATAATACCCATAAAATCATTACCGCAAAAGAAACTATCATTCCTAAATTAGTTCCAAAGAATTTTTTAAAAACAGCTCCCGTATAACCTAAAAGGGCCGAAATATCTAGCTTTAACAAAATTAAAATTCGAGATAGATCTATTGGATTGAACATAGTTGTAATCAATGAAAATTTATCTAATGGATATTCATTAAAAACAACCAGAGAAATTAAAAATAAACCGTCGTAAATTACTGCTAAAAACAACCATAGCAATATGGCATAACCAAATCCTTTGATCTTATTTTCATTAGATAAGGCTATATTAAATGCCAAGGCTACAAAGATGAAATTGAGAAAAGAACCCACTACTAATAATAATCCAAAATCAAATATCGCAGTTGATCTAAACAAACCATACAATAAAAAAGGTATACCTAAACCCAAAGCCAAACTCAAAGTAAGCGATATGGAAATACCTAGGTACTGACCCATAAATATGGTACTTCTTTTTATGGGTTGGGCCAATAAAAGCTCTGTAAATTCTTTTGAGTTATAATAATACATTACACCGAAGATTGTTCCAATTAAGGGCGTTAGAACGATAATGATATTCAGCAAAGTTATTACCGCTTTATTCATATCGTTATTTAAAAACAGCAATACAAATCCCAATGCAAGATAAAATGCAAAATATACATAACTCCATCGACTACGCATCAAATCAAAAAAACTATATTTTAAAATTTTAAACATTTTCTTTCGATATTAAATTTGCAATTGCATGCTCCAAATCAGACTGTTTTGTTTGTGACTTCAATTCGTCTAAGTTTCCTTTAAAATAAATTTTCCCGTCTAGCAGAAATACAATCTCATCGGCTATTTCTTCAACCAAACTCATAATATGGGTTGTAATTAAAAGTGTTTTGCCCTTTTCTTTTTCTTTTCGGATGATCTCTTTTAAATAAATCAACGAAATAGGGTCTAAACCGGTTGTAGGTTCATCTAAAATTATCAATTCGCTATCGAACATAAAGGTTAAAACAATATTCACCTTTTGTTTGGTTCCTCCCGACAAGTTGCCCAATTTTTTCTCCAAAAATGGAGCTAATCCAAAAGCTTCAATTAAATCTTTATCATGAGATTCTTTTGGCCTTAAATTCTTAACCATAGCGAGTAATTCTTTAACAGATAGGTTGTTTGGAAAATTTGCTATTTGAGGTAAATAGTTTATTTGATTTCTGTAATCCCATTTTTTTAAAATAGAAACACCATTGATTTCAATCTCTCCCGAATTGGGTATTACCATTCCTAAAACACTTTTTATCAAAGTCGTTTTACCCGACCCATTCGGACCTAAAATAGCAAATATTCCACCAGAGTTTATTTCCAGATCCAAGCCATCTAAAACAGTAAGTTTCCCAAATTTTTTATGTAAATTTTTAATCAGTATCATTGATCTGGTGCATTAAAGGATTATTATCTACTAAATTATCGGGAGTAAATACCGGTGATACTTTTTCCGAAAAATTTATCATGTCAACAAATAAACTTCTTAATAAAATAATTGTTTCCGGTGTGTTGTGCACAATATATGAGAATAATTTTACAGGACGGTATGGTACATCTCCTACGCCATTCTTATCGAGATCATATCCCGAGTAATCACTCCAATAATTATTATCAAAATTGTTTGAATTTATTTTACTGTTGTAAGAAAGATCCAGCGCGTTATGCAGGAAATTGTTATATGAAAAAACATTTTCATAACAAGCACCAACAATTTTAACTGCCCAACCGTTTCTTACAAAATTATTATTCTTGTAATTGATACGTGTTGAACCATCAACACTTATTCCAATGGTATTTTGATCGAAAACATTATTCTCTATTTCCGCATCGTAAATTTCTTTTAGTAACAAACCATAGGAAGCAGAGCCCCAATTTTCTTTAAATTTATTGTTGTACATTTTTATATATTTTGAAAACATGACCGCAACACCGGCTCCATTTTTAGAAAAGATATTATCAAAATAATCATTTTCATTAGAAAACATAAAATGCAAACCATAACGCAGGTTATCATGGCTTTTGTTCTTATAAATTTTACTTTTTTTTACAAACTCAAAATAAATTCCATCGCGTAAACCAAATAACTCATTGTCGTTTATCTGCATATTGGAACAATGCCATAAATGAATCCCGTTACCCGATCCTGCCTGATTTTCAGCATTGCTGCTTACTGTATTATTACTAACGATTCCATAATGAGATTTTTCAAGCAATATCCCGAAAAATACATTCTTAAAAATATTGTTTTCAATTAGAAAATGATTCGACCTTGAAACTAGGATTGCCGCAAAATCTTTGGTATAACTTTGTCCAACATTTATAATAGTGAGGCCTTTAATTGAAAAATTATCTGTTTTAAACTTAAAAATGGTTTCCTTATTCTCTCCATCAATAACAGGGTTACCAATACCAACAATATGAAGTGATTTATCAACAACAATGTTGTGTTCTTTGTATATTCCTTTTTTAATAATAATTTCGTCTCCTGCTTCGGCAATTGCGATTGCCTCTTTAACAGAAGTGATCTTACAATTCTTACATACTTCAATTTGTTTGGCAAATGTGTTGGATAGAAATAAGTTGAACAGAAAAAAAATATAAATACTTCGCATTTTATTTTACTTCATATTTTTCTTTTATAGCAGACCAGGAATAAACATCGCCTCCCACTTTTTGTTGTGTTTCTTTTGCAAGTATCTCACTGGAAAAAGCTGATAGAAAAGCACCCATCGGACTTTTTATTTCTTGGCTAATTAAATAAGTGGCAGTTTTTGCATCTGTCATCGTTCCCGGATTAGCATAATCAGCAACTAAAAAAATAGTAATATCGCTTGTGCCTTTTTCCGACAGTTCATTTAGCATACATTCAATTGCATCAAATTTAAATTGCTTCCCTTTTGCAGTTACAAATTGGGATGCATGTTGCTGATCTACAATAGTCATTTTACAAAAATGACATGAATCTGCCCCGAAATTTATTTTTTCCGGTTCAACTTTACAAGAAATAGTCAATATGACTAATGTAATGAAAACGGCTAGAGTTACTTTGTTCATTATTTTTAGATAGTGTCATACAAAGATAATATAAATTGAATACAATAGATTACCATATTGTATTCAATTTATGATCTTAGAATAAACTTAATTATTAATTTTTTGCTTCTTTTTTCCCAACAAAAAAGGAAATAAAAGTTAAAAGCATCCCACCAAACATGAAGTATGCTCCTATTCTAGGATAGGAATGAGCAGTAAAATTAAGTATGTCTTTTGTGCCAAATAAAGGCGGTTGGAAACCCATTACAGATCCATCCGGATTTTTAAAGTTCATAATTGCCTTAGGGTCTAAATTATGACCATAGTCGTATTCCCATAAATAAAAGTCGTACATACCTGCAATTCCCAATATGGACATTAAAATGAACCAGGCCAAAAACCATTTATAATTTCCAAAAAACCCTACTAAAACACCCAATACTATCATAATTCCAACAACTATTGGAAATACTTGAAATTCAGGAATCGATTCGGGGATAAATTGCATGCCAACATAGTGATTCATTAAATTGATATTTTTAATATCAAACTCATTGGTATCTACAAATTTATTAATGTGGATATCCATTCCTAAAGGGATTGGATATTGAGGTGCTTCCAAGGTAATATTCCACAAAGGAAAAATAAACAGACCTATCAATAACAAAGAGCCTGTTACCATTAATATTTTAGATTTTTTCATGATTTAATAAAATTTAGATTATGAAATTTGTTGAGTTAATAGCTATACAAATTTACGTAACAATATTGGTAATTAGTGTAATAAGACTTACATAAACCGGTTAGTTTAAAAAAAACGGACAGAAATTTAATTATCTGTCCGTTTTCAACAATATTTAACTTAATCCATCAATAAAAATATTATTCAGCATCAACAGCATCTCCGTCTAGTGTGAATTTAATAGGTACATTTGAACCTTTTGGAGATACTCTTATATATCCCTGCATTTCCTGGTGTAAGGCCGAACAGAAATCTGTACAATAGAATGGCCAAACTCCAACTTGTTTTGGTTCCCAGATAAATGTTTCAGTTTGCCCAGGCATAATCAACAACTCAGAAGTTTGAGCACCAATCATTGACACACCGTGCGGTACATCATAATCTTGTTCTAAATTGGTTACGTGGAAATACACTTTGTCACCAACTTGTACACCTTCAATATTATCGGGTGCAAAGTGAGAGCGTATCATAGTCATATAAATATGTACTTCATTTCCTTTTCTAATTACTTTGGCCTCTGCTTCAGTTTTAATAGCATGCTCATGTTTATTCTCTTCCAATTTATAGATCTTACGAGAGTTTTTTGCTACAATCTCTGCCGGAATACCAGCTGCATAGTGAGGTTCTCCAATAGTTGGGAAATCAAGAAGCAATTCCATTTTTTCACCTGTAATATCATATAACTGAGCAGATTGTGTAACTTCTGGACCGGTAGGTAAATAACGGTCTTTTGTTATTTTATTCATCGCTAATACATATTTACCAAATGGTTTTCTTGAATTTCCTCCAGGAATCATTAAGTGACCTACTGAATAGTATGTAGGTTTTCTATCTATTACTTCCCAGGTTCCTAATTTCCATTTTACAACTTCAGAAGAGATAAAGAAAGTAGTATAAGCATTTCCCTTACCATCAAATTCTGTATGTAGTGGGCCTAATCCAGGTTGTTTTACAGATCCTGCCAAAGTAGCTTCATATTGTAAAATTGGAATACCATAAGCTTCACCATCAAATTTTTTCTCTTCAATAGCTTTTAACATTTTACTAAAAGAGTGAATAGTTAACTCAGCAGCTAATTTACCATTACCTACTATATATTCTCCTGTTGGATCAACATCACAACCATGTGGAGATTTTGGTGTTGGCATAAAATAAATAGCACCAGGAACGTCGGTAGGATTTACAATTAAAATCTCTTTTTTCATAGTTGAAGTTGCGCTATGTGTTTCATCACTATAAACGTTATGTGCATATCTTGCTGGAGCCTTAGTTCCTCCTCCATTATTTACGTATTCCTCAATTTTCTTCCAATTGATAGCAGCGATAAAATCTTTGTCATTTTGAGAAGCATTCACTTCTAATAATGAATTTGCTTCTTCTGTATTATAAGTAGTAAAGAAGAACCATCCATGAGAATCACCTCTACCAGGATGAGATAGATCATAATCAAATCCAGGCATCATGATTTGAAATTTTATATCCATACCACCATCTTCCGGGTCTACAGAAATAAATGTTAATGCACCTTTAAAATTACCTTTATACTCATCAATTGGCATATCTCTTTGAGGATATGGTATAGAAAAACGAGTTCCAGCTACAACATATTCAGTATTTTCGGTAACAAATGACGAACTGTGGTTACCTGCAGAATTCGGAATTTCAATTATTTCTGTAGTTTCAAATGTGGTTAGATCAATTTTAGCAATACGAGGTGTATTGTTACCATTGATAAATACCCATCTACCATCTAATTCACCTGCTGTTTGCGAAATATCAGGATGGTGAGAATCATCCCAAGGAATAAAACCATGAGAAGTATTCAACATAGGTTTAGTTTCTTCATTGAATCCATATGCTTTTTCAGCATCTACAGAAAAAACAGGAATTACTTTAAATAATCTACCCGATGGTAAACCATAAACAGCAAGCTGCCCACTAAATCCACCTGATACGAATGCATAAAACTCATCATGCTCTCCAGGTGCAACATATACTCTTTCGGCTGCATTACCAGATAATGCTCCTTGCTTTGAAGATTTATTCGAATTTGCATCACCACAACTTACCGTCACAAATGACAAGGCAAGAAGAATAATGAACGATTTAAAAATAGTTTTCATAATAAATTTATATTTAGTTTAGTTATTTATTAATTTTTTGTTCTAAAATATTCAAGAACTGCTCTCGCTTCTTTTTCAGTTAAATTTTGATTTGCCATAGGAGCACTATACTCTGCAAGTAATTCTTTTGCTTTTGCATTTTCTACAACCATAACTTCAGGATTCAAAATCATATTCATAATCCATTCAGGAGTTTGCTTTTTTGTTATTCCTTTTAATGCTGGCCCAACAAATCTTTTACTAATTTTATGACAAGCTGTACATTTAGCTTTAAAAACGGCTTCACCTTCTGCAACCATAGCATCATCAATTTCACCAAGTGTAATTGATTGAATTGGTCCAACTCCTTTATCTGTCATTGGATCTATCTTTACTGGTTCAGCTTTTACTTCTTCTTTTACTGGTTCGGCAATATCCTTTTTTGCCTTATCACCTCCACAACTTGACATCAAAACGCCCAATGTCAAAATAGTTAAAAATCTTAATTTCATTTTTCTAGTTAGATTTAATTAATAATATTTATTTATTCAGCCGGAACCAACACATCGTCAATTACGTGTATCCAACCATTACTCACTTTAACAGATTTCAATATTTTTGTACCACCAACGTAAATTTCTCCATCCTTATTTTCAACAAGCAAATACTTACCCGAAGCCATATATAGTTTTCTTCCCTTTTTGGCTTCTTTTTTCAATTGCTTAATTGGGTAATTAGCCGGAGCAACGTGATTAATCAAAATAAAAGCCAACTTACTTTTATTCTCTGGTTTTAGCAAAGTTTCAACTGTACCTTCAGGTAACTTACCAAAGGCACTATTTAAAGGTGCTAAAATTGTAAGAGGACCTGTATTCACAACTGCATCTTGAACACCCGCAGCTTCAATTGCAGCCACAAGTGTTGAAAAATCATCAATTGATTTTGCAACCTGAAGTGCGTTTAATTGCTCCCCTTCTACTGCTTCTACTCCTGCCTGACCGTGATCTTCAGAAGCTTTTTGCTCTTGTTTGGCTTCGTTTGTAACAGGTTCTGCTTGTTTCGTTTCATTTTTACATGAGTTAAATACAAACAAGAACATTAATGCTACTACAAAAATTTTACTTTTCATTTTGTTTAGTTTAATTGTGGTTAATAATTATATATCATTGTTAATAAGGTTACAAAAATAAGTTACGAAAGTTACTAAAAATATGACATTTATCATAAAAAGGATAAATCTATCTTCTATATATTTGTGCTATGTTAAGTAATCAAAGTAAATATGCTATTAGAGCGGTCCTGTATCTGGCCATTTATTCCAGTAATGATGATAAATTGAGCTCTAAAAACGTAGCTAAAATAATAGATGTACCCGGTCCGTTTTTGGCAAAAATATTCCAAAAATTAAGCAAAGAAAAACTAATCCAATCTATTAAAGGTCCAAATGGTGGATTTTTTCTCAACAAAAAAGAAAAATCCAATAATTTATTAGACATTATTGACTGTATTGATGGATTAGAGTCTTTTAAAACCTGTTATGTTGGTTTACCTAAATGCAGTGATGAAAATCCATGTGCTATTCATCATATTGCAGCTCCCTGTAGAGATACTTTGTTAAAAGAGCTTTCTACCAGAACGATAGAAGATTTTGCAAAAGATACCAAATTGGGCAAATCATTTATCTTTTTAAAATAATTGTTATATTTGCTGTCCTCTTTCTTGAAAAGAACAACATATGATTCAACAAGTTACAAAAGGAATTAAAATTTCTGTCAGTACAAATTTTGAAGGTAAACGCTTTCAAAATTTAAAAATGTACCATGCATTTAGTTATAGTATTACTATAGAAAATCAATGTAATGATACGGTACAATTGGTTAGTAGACACTGGAATATTTATGATTCTTTAAACAATATTGAAATTGTTGAAGGTGAAGGCGTTATCGGTGAAAAACCTATACTTAACCCTAATGAAAAATATACCTACTCTTCTCATTGCTTGTTGATATCGCCTATTGGATCAATGAACGGATTCTATAACATGATTAATTTCTCAACATCCAAAAAATTTGAAGTTCAAATACCAACTTTTCAATTAATGGTACCTGCAAATTTTAATTAAGAAACTATTTTCATTGTTGTCGGGTAAAAATTAAGGATGTTAAATATTGGCAATTTATCCTTTTTTGTGAATTATTAGCCTAAACATTTTTATTTACATGGAAAGCGTTGAATGATTAAGGGTTTCCAAGTATAAATATGGTTTAACCTATACTAAGGTGTTTTTTTATTAGATTCAATTTTGATTAATTTCATTCTATTTGCTCATAATCCATATTAATTTCGTCACCAAGTTTAACTACTTGAGTTATACTTACCGTACCAACAAGAGGTCTTTTCATCATTACATCAATTTTTGGGTTACCAATGCCTGCTTTGTGATGAAATTCTAAAATTGATTTCTTATTAATGGGTTGTTTTAATTTCCAATCGGAAAACCATTCCATTCTCATTTCCTTCATACCATCAGAGTACAAAGTTGAGGAAGACCATATTTTTGGTTTTTGAGCTAACTTTTTAAAATGTTTTTCATCACCATCCCAAACAAATTCAAATAACAAAAGGTTGGATTTATTTTGATTTTCCATCTCATTCCACTCAACAATTACAAGCGTGAAAGGTTCTACATTATAAAGGTCTATTTCTTTACAGTCTGATTCAATATCTTCAGATTTTAATAGCTCTATTACTATTAAGCCTCTGCTTTTACCATAAAATTCTTGTTGTTCATGATTTCTAAAGCCGCCATTTAACAAACATATTAACCTGTGTTTATCACTCAATCCTATCCAGGTACCGCCAGCTTCTCCATCTTTTGGATAGAACAATTCAACACCATCTTCATTGTATGCAATTGGAAAAGATGCTTTTTTCCTTGAAAAGGGAACATCTCTATTCGATGTAAGAATAAAGTTATTGCTATTTAAAGGTAAGTATGTAACCGTACACATAAAAAAATTATAATTAAAATTTAATATAGTTACAAATCTAACATTTACCTTACAGTAATTATATAAATTATTTCATCAAATTATTTAAAATGTAAGTTATAACATCCCCAAATTTAAATAATCTTTTTTGTTAGATGTTTAAAGATTATTTTATTTAAATAGTTTTCATTATTCGTACATTTGCAGTCATAAAAATAAAATGTAATCTCAAAAAAATAAACAAATGGCTACAGGATTTTATAAAGTACCTAAAGCGGTAAATGAAGCGGTTATTTCATATGCTTCAAATACCAAGCAACGTGAAAATTTGTTAGCGATGTACAAAAAAATGTACAATGAGCAAGTTGATGTTCCTCTGTATATTGGAAAAGAAGAAATTAGAACGGGTGAAACAATTTCTATTCACCCACCACATGACCACAAGCATACTGTTGGTGTATATCACACAGCAAAAAAAGAGCATATCGAAAAAGCTGTGAGCACTGCAATGGAGGCCAGAAAAAAATGGGCCAATACACCATGGCAATCTCGTGCTGCAATATTTTTAAAAGCAGCAGACCTCCTTGCCGGACCATTTCGAGATAAAATGAATGCTGCAACTATGATAGCCCAGTCTAAAAATGTAATGCAATCTGAAATAGATGCCGTCGTAGAGTTATGTGATTTTTTTAGATTTAATGTGGAATTCATGACTCAAATTTATGAGGACCAACCTATTTCTTCTGAAGGAATCTGGAATAGAATGGAGTACCGGGCCTTAGAAGGTTTTGTTTATGCCATAACCCCGTTTAATTTTACATCGATTGCAGGTAACTTATCTGCAGCTCCTGCCTTAATGGGAAATGTGGTAATATGGAAACCGGCACGTTCTCAAGTTTATTCGGCTCAGGTAATTATGGAAATTTTTAAAGCAGCCGGCTTACCAGATGGTGTGATCAATATGGTAACGGGTAATTCTGCCATGATAACCGAAGTTATTTTAGATAACCCACATTTTGCCGGAGTGCATTTTACAGGATCAACAGGAGTATTCAATAGTTTTTGGGAACAGATAGGTAGCAATGTAAATTCAGGAAAATATCGTAGTTACCCTAGAATTGTAGGGGAAACTGGTGGAAAAGATTTTGTTTGGATGCACCATACAGCAGATGCTAAAACAGTTGCCACTGCTTTATCGAGAGGAGCCTTTGAATATCAAGGTCAAAAATGCTCAGCCGCATCTCGTGCCTATATTCCAAAAAGTAAATGGAAAGATGTTAGAAAATTTTTAGAAGCAGATTTAAAAACCATGAAAATGGGAACACCAGAAGATACATCTAACTTTATAAATGCGGTAATTGACAATAGGTCTTTTGATAAATTATCCAATTTTATCGAAGCAGCAAAAAAAGATGCAGATGCCGAAATTATAATTGGAGGAAAATGTGATAACTCAAAAGGCTACTTTATAGAACCAACTGTTATTCTTACATCAAATGCCAAATATGAAACCATGTGTACTGAATTATTCGGGCCGGTTTTAACCATATTTGTTTACGAAGACGATGATTGGAAATCTGTTTTGGAAGTTTTAGACAAAACATCGCCATATGCCTTAACGGGAGCGATTTTTAGTGGTGATAGATATGTTATTGATTATGCCACAGATGCCCTTGAAAATTCGGCCGGAAATTTCTATATTAACGATAAACCAAGCGGAGCTGTTGTTGGACAACAACCTTTTGGAGGAGCCAGAGGTTCGGGAACAAATGATAAAGCAGGTTCTGTTTGGAATTTATTGCGATGGGTTTCAAACCGAACAATAAAAGAAACATTTGTACCACCGACTAATTATAGATATCCGTTTTTAGGAGAAT
>VAPK010195242.1_pt1 | contig 18126 bp, 16 predicted proteins | sample 3395031 | NCBI WGS metagenome assembly VAPK01 (sample SAMN08290443, study PRJNA428436) | hydrothermal vent metagenome | isolation source: Deep-sea hydrothermal vent chimney 1 | place: Pacific Ocean: Juan De Fuca Ridge
CACCAGTTTTCGCTGGACGAATCGCCGATGCGCTTACGCTCGTCGCTTCGGTTCGTGCCGCCGACACACAAGGTGCGCGCGTCGCTGCCCGGAAAACGGGCGATATTGCCGTTCTCGTTACCCGACGCCGCGACCAGGAGCAATCCCTTGTCGTGCGCGTACTGCAATGCGTCGCGGATGAGATCGAAGTCCCAAACGCCCCAGGATTCGTACACTCCAAAACTCATGCTAACAACGCGCGCGCCCTGGTCGGCGGCAAAGTACAGTCCTTCGGCGATGTCAACATCTGCCCACGTTGCCGTTGCGATTGCCATTATTCGACTACCGCCCGCGACCCCGGCGACGCCAGCACCATTGTCCATGCGTGCGGCCGCGATGCCGGCGCAAGCTGTGCCGTGATTACCGGTCGGGCTGCCGTCAGGCGTATCCGTCGTCGCGTTCCACGATTGCGGATGCAACAGAAGGTCAGGGTGGTTGAGTTGTACGCCTTCATCGATGATTGCGATAGTCACGTTCTTAGCGGCGCGCGCGATTTGCCAGGCACGAGGTATGCCGGTGCGCTGCAAGCCCCACTGGTCGGCAAACATCGGATCATTGGGATTGTACTCTGACGTTGGCGGCGAACAGTTTGCAGCGTGACACGTTGGCGACAGAAACGGGATAGTCTCAAATCGTACCTGATCGCCGCTGCCGGACTTCGCGAGGGTTTTATTCATGCGAGCGGCGGCGTCTATCGCATTATCATTCTCGACATTCAGGGCGACCAGGCCATGCAGGTTGGCAGAACGTGACTCGTTTGTTGACAGTGACGCGTCCATGGCCGCCATACCGCCGGCGTCGTCGATTGCCTGGCGGCGCATATACACGCGCGTCGGGTTCACCGTGAAAAAGTTCGTCGGCGTCGTGTCGCCACGATCACCGTGGAAACAGGGCGAGACCCACTCGACGATGTCGCTGTCGGCGATCTTGTCGGCGGTTTCGCGAGTGACACTTTTTGCGCCGCTAACCGTCACCCAGGATAACCGTTCGGTTTGGTTAACGCGCAGCAGTGCAGTCTTCTTGTGATCCCCTACAGTTGCGAGCAGAAGTCCGTGCTTTTTGAGAAGCGCACTGCGAGCAGCAGATTCGGTGTCCGGTTGCCAGTGAACGGCGAGGTACTCTTGTACCTCCGTACACGTACCGGCCGACGGATGTTTGAATTTCCTTTTATCGCTGCTCTTGGTCTTTGCGTTTCGTTTTTGCTGTGCCATTTTCTTGCTCCGGAGCCAGTAACGCCTGTTTAAGATTGACCGCAGTCAAAGCGGTCACCGTGTACAGGGTTACTGCTGCGTGAGCGTAGAAAGTCCCACTTGCTACCCGGATATGTCTTTTGCCAAGGTCAGGAATCCCTTGTACAGACGTTGTGCAAGTTCGAGATCGTCCAGGGTTTGTTGGTCGCTGAGATAGAATTGCTCAAACGCTATGCGTTCGGCCTGGGAGAGTTTATCCATCAGATATCTCTCAATGATCTGGTTATCTGCGATGTACTGGCGGTTCATGGAGTTTGACCAAAACGAGTCGCTGTCGTAACGAACATCTGTCAGTTGGGTGCCAAAAGTCCCAGCGACAGCGGTTCAGAGGCGACTTTTTCAACAGGTTGCTGGGCCGGAGCAGGATCCACAATTCCGGCTTTCGAGTCAATCCCTTAGGAACGTGATGTGCGCAAAGCGCGCAAGGCCTGGCGGGCAAGGCCCGCCAGGCCATGAGTTCATTGCAGGGATTAATACCAAATGGCAGTGAACTCTTCGAGGCTCAGTTGGCCGTCACGGTCCGTATCCGCCTCCTGAAACCGGTCAGCGACGCGCGTGTCAGCCTCTGCCTCCTGCTTGCTGATACGCCCATCCTCATTGGTGTCCAACTGCATGAAACTTGGTGCATTGGAGTCAGATTGGGCGAAAGCCGTTGCAGCGGCGAGCACTAATATCAACGTCGTTGTACTTCGTAAGGTCTTCATGTTGTTCCTCCTGTTTGTAAATCAGATTGCCACCGCGTGCTTTGGCGACGGTCAGGGAGGAAACTGCAATTGTTGTGCCAACCCTTGATTTAGTTAACTGCGATCGGTTTTGTTGCTGTTGACAGCATGAATTTCGCTGTTTGAGTGTCGCCTCTGAACGACACGAGACTGGACTATGGAATCCAAATGTCCGATTAGTGGCATCGCGGTCGTCGCGAAATTGCGACAGGATTCGAAGGAACTATATTCAGAGGCGGTTACCGCCACAGTGACAGTTGCGGCTTGATGAGGTTACGGGTGAGACGTTGTTATCGCACCACGGTGCCCTGATTCGGCGACACCGAAGCAATGGTGTTTGCGGGATAGAACATTAGTCGTGGTCGTGCAGCAACCGGGCGTGCGTGGACTCCTCAAACTGTTCGACTAAAGTGGCGAATCGCTTGCGCGCACGGTACAAGACACGCTTGAAGTGACTTTCGTCAATGCATAACGCACGGCATATGTCCGGTTTCTCCTGGTCACGTAAATAGAAACGTTCGAGGATCTGTCTATCACGCTCGCAGCTCATTTCGCGCAGGAGCTGCTGTACGATCACCGCTTCCTGGTCGCGCATCGCTACGTATGTCTGATCTTGCAGATTGCTGGCGGTTCTTTCGATTTGCAACGAATCCGGTTCGGTTCGCCGCCTCGCTGATTTTCGAATTTGACCGATCATGATGTTTCTCGCTGTCTGCAAAACAAAAGGTGACAGTTTTTCGGGCTGCTCAATGCTTTTTGTACGCAGTCGTTGCAGAACAACCAGGAGCGTTTCTTGCGCTACTTCCTTCGCGAACTCTTCATCGCCGGTGCGATACTTAACCAGAAAACGCAGCCCGCGCTGGTATCGTTTGACGAGTTCCGTTTCCGCTTGATGGGAACCGTGTTTGATGCGCGCAACGATATTGATCGCCGCAGCGGTCTCAAAAGAATGCTGCAGTTCTTCATCTGCACTGTCGGCAGGCATAACTTGTCTCATCAGCCTCTCGTCTCACCGTTAGGTGAATGAGCCTGTACCCCTCGTCTTATTCTTGTTATGTGGTTCTGGCGGTGTATTTTCGGTTATTACCCCATAAAGCGCATTCGGTTGATGGATCGCCTCATCGCTGTTCGAAAAAACAGGATTGGACCGGGTATCATCGTGGTGATGCTACCCGGCCTCTTTCGCATCCGCGCTGTCATATAAACATCCACCCCATGCCACCAACATATCGGGAGGGGCTATGAGAGACAGCGATGTTCTGGAAAATAACCCGCACGTATCTCGATCGGCATTACAAGCCATCCACGACCAGGTATTCGGTTGGGCCCTTTCTCGCTGTGACTATGATCGCGCGGTAGCGGAGGATCTTGTGCAACAAACGTACGTTGAATTATTGACTGGCAAAGCGAAATTCGAGGGTCGGTCTTCGTTGAAGACTTTCGTTTTCGCGGTCGTCCAGAATCTGGTCAAGGGGCGTTATCGTCGCCGGGCGTCACGATTGCGCTTGCTTGACGAAGTTGCAAGAGAGACCGTCGGCGAGCCCGCAGTAGCGGCGGTGGCAGTTGAGAATCCGGTTCTTTGGCGGGCTGTGCAAGCGTTACCGCAGCGGCAAAGAGACGTTATCGAGTTGATCTTCTGTCGTGATATGAGCATAGAAGCAGCGTCGCAAGTCATGGGCGTTACCACGGGGACCGGTCGCGTTCACTATGATCGTGCGAAAAAAGCACTGCGTAAACGGCTTGATGGCGGTGGGGAGTTGTTATGAGTGTCGATGACGTCATGCTCCGCGAATCACTGCAGCAGGCCCAGCAACGTGCCGACGGCAAGCCCCCTGATTTTGGCAGCAGTTTCGCTGCTGCTGAGACGCAGGTGCGACTGAGGCGCCGAACATGGCGTGCCGGATTAGCGGCAGCGATAGCATTGTTCGCAATCACTTTTGCACTGCTGCCCACAAAAGAAAACGAACTCATTTACGTTGATATAAACGAACTACAGGCGACCACCTACTGGTTAGCACCCAGCGACTCTCTGCTCCCGGAGCGCCGATTTGACATATATCGGGAACTACCGCGGCTCTTTGAGTCAACCGAACCCGATGAAGGAACGTTATTATGAAGAAGTTAATACTGATCGCTCTTGCAAGCGCCGTTTTCGGAGTAGGCGCGGCATCTGCCGAAATCAAGAAAGAAGATGTGTTCAAGGGTAAGCTGTTTGCACCGGAAATCATCCTTGAGCAACGAGAAGCGCTGGATCTGACAAAGCAGCAATTTGCGGAAATTCGCGCTGCAGTTGTCGAGGTACAATCCGGAATTGCAGAGCATGAATGGGATATGCGTGAGGCGTATCAGGCACTTATGGTCGAGCTGGATCGATCGCCGATCGACGAGGCCGCGGTGCTGAAGCATGCAGATAAGGCACTGCTGGCTGAAAATCAGGTCAAGAAGAAGCAAATTACGATGCTTATCAGGCTTAAGAACCTGTTGAGTACAAAGCAAATTGATCACCTGGAGTCGCTGGTCGCGGAATAATTAAGGCTACCTGGTTCCTCGTTTGCGACGGCTTTAAGGGTAAGAATATGGCTATGAACAGACAGATTTCGATTTTGGCGTCACTAATGCTTGGCCTCGCCGGTTGTGGCGGGTCTGGTGGTGGTACAGAACCACCACCACCACCGCCGCCTACTCCGATCAGCAAGGCAGAAGCATTTCAGTTTCTAAACCAGAGCACGTTTGGTGCGCTTGAGTCTGAGGCCGACCGCGTCATTGCGATACGTCACGAGGTGTGGATTGATGATCAATTGCTGCAATCAGCATCCTTGCAACTGCCGCATGTGCAATCGATCCCACCGCCGCAGTTTCCGTTCCAGCTGCAGCCCGATCGTGTCGATATCTGGTTTAGAAACGTCTTGTCGGGTAACGACCAGTTGCGCCAACGTGTTGCATTCGCGTTATCTGAGATCATGGTTGTATCGCAACTCGGTGCACTGGGTAATGCACCGTTCGCGCTCGCGGATTACTACGACGTATTGGCCCAAAATGCGTTCGGAAATTATCGTGACCTTATCGAACAGATAACGCTGCATCCTGCCATGGGCGTGTACCTCAGCATGCTTGGCAACCAAAAGCCCAATCCCGCGCTGAATATTCGACCTGACGAAAACTACGCGCGCGAACTGATGCAGCTGTTCTCGATAGGACTCGTTGAGCTCAATCTGGATGGCACCGTTAGGCTCGACGGGCTGGGCCAGCCGATTCCGACGTACAACCAGAGCGTCATCGAAGGTTTTGCCCACGTATACACCGGCTGGACCTGGGCCGGTTCGCCGAGCTTTGAGCAGGCACGCGGTACTCCACAAACCCAGGTCGTGCCGATGGAGTTATGGCCGGACTTTCACGACACAGGAGCAAAAACCCTGTTGAACGGGACGGTTTTGCCTGCCGGTCAAAGCGGTGAGCAGGATCTGTCCGATGCTCTGGATAACGTCTTCAATCACCCGAACGTCGGCCCGTTCATCGCCATTCGCCTGATTCAACGTCTCGTCACCAGCAACCCGTCACCCGCGTACGTGCAAAGGGTTGCGACGGCCTTCAACAACAATGGCTCGGGTATTCGCGGTGACTTGGGCGCTGTGGTCAGGGCGATATTGCTGGACCCGGAAGCGCGCCCGACCGTAGCGACGGAGAATAACGGCAAACTTAAAGAACCGTTGTTGCGACTGACGCAATTGTGGCGCGCCTACAACGCGACGTCGGCAAGCGGTCGCTACCCGTTCAATTTTACGTATATTGTGTTCGGGCAGGGGCCGTTGCAGGCGCCGCACGTGTTTAATTTCTTCAGTCCGTTCTACGCACCGCCCGGAGAAATTCGAGACAGCGGACTGGTGGCACCAGAGTTGGAGATTGCGACAGAATATCTGAATACGTTCGTCACCAATTTCATGTTCTTGCAAACCTTCGCCTACAACTCCACGAATCAGGACCTCAACGACGACGACGTGTACATCGATTTCGAGTCTGAGATGTTGATAGCCGCGGACGTCGATCAACTCATTGATTCTGTTGCCGGAAAATTATTGGGCGGAGAAATTTCAGAGACGCTGCGCAACGAGATTGCGGGAATGCTGGCGTTGATACCGGAAACGGATACCGCTCTGCGGGCCGCAGAGGTCATCTATTTCATCGTTACATCACCGGAGTACGCCTACCAGCGTTAATACGGCGGTCGGCCGGGAGAAAGATCATGAAAAACTTTAATAGACGTGAATTTCTAATCAAGAGCAGTGCCGCTGCCACCGCCGCTGCATTTGCCAGTGCGCCGGGGATGGCGTACTCGCAAGTCGTGGGCGGCAGCGGAGCATTCACAGACTATCGCGCGCTGGTCTGTGTGTTCCTGCACGGCGGTAACGATTCTTACAACATGCTCGTGCCAAACACGACCGCGGAGTACAACGCGTATTCGGCGTCGCGGCAAAATCTGGCAGTTGCGCAAAGCGATCTTCTGCCGATCAACCCGGTATCGATGACGCCGGGTTCGGCGCCGTTCGGTCTGCATCCATCGATGCCAGGCTTACAGGGGTTGTTCGAGGCAGGTAACGCCGCTTTTGTCGCCAACCTCGGACCGCTGGTCGAGCCGACAAGTAAAACTCAGTTCCAAAACCAGTCTGTTGTGTTGCCACCGCAATTATTTTCCCACAGCGACCAACAGATGCAATGGAATTCCTTGCGCGGAGCGTCTACCAGCAAGACCGGTTGGGGCGGGCGCGCTGCGGACCTGATTGCCGACGACGTGTCGGGCCAGTTGATGGCCACCAATGCGTCGTTGTCGGGCACCAGCTTGTTCCAGTCGGCAGACAGCACCATTGCCTACGTCATGGGGCCGACGGGACCTTTGCAATTCGAAGGTTTCTCCGACGATCCGACGAGTATTCTCTTCGATCAGAAATTGGCTTTTCAGGGCATTCTGGAAGCGCAATACGAATCCATATACGAGCGCGGTTTTGCCGATATTCAAAAACGTGCGGTCGACGCGGCGGATGCGGTTACCACGGCGATCACCAACGCCGAGAGCACGGGAATCATTACGACCCAGTTCCCGGATACTCCACTGGGCCGGCAACTGTCGACGGTCGCGAAGCTGATCGTGTCGCGCGATGAGCTCAACATGCAGCGACAGATATTCTTCGTCGGCATTGGTGGATTTGATTCGCATGACAATCAGAATGAGGATCAGCCCGTTTTGTTGGGTGGAATCAGCGAGTCTTTGGCTGCCTTCTACAGCGCGACAGTTGAAATAGGCCTGCCGGAAAGCGTTACTACATTCACGCAGTCCGATTTTGGACGGACGCTAACCTCAAACGGCGATGGCACGGATCACGCCTGGGGTGGCAATCAGATCGTTCTCGGCGGCGCTGTGCTTGGCCGGGATATTTACGGCAGTTTCCCGGTACTCGAAATCGGTGCCTCCGAAGATGTCGGAGGCGGGCGCATTATTCCGTCCACGTCGGCGGATCAATACGCGGCGACATTGGCGAAATGGCTCGGTATTGCCGACGCAGAGCTTGATATCGTAGCACCTAACCTTTTGAACTTTGCACAGCGCGACCTTGGGTTTATGATCTCCTGATTCCGATTTAGGAGGTTCCCAATGAAAAATCCTGTTGCAGCGTTGCTCGCTGCCGTATTTCTTGTCGTTGCTTGCAGTGAATCGCAAACCGGACCCGCTGCCGATGCTGTAGTGGTCGATTCAGGCGCGGCATTGCACGCGCTGTTCGATGAGCAGTTCGAGCGCGATCTCGAGATGAACCCGGTCAGCGCAACGTTTATCGGCGACTATCGTTACAACGACAGGATGGCCAACTCAAACAGCCCCGAGTACATCGCGATGGCCACGGCGATGGACGACGAGTTTCTCGCCAGGCTGCTGGAGATTGATCGTGCGCAGCTCGGCTACCAGGATCAACTGAGTTACGACCTGTTCAAGATCAACCGGGAACAGTCGTTGGAAGGTAATCAGTTTCCGTCTGAACTGCAGCCGATCAACCAGTTTTACTCGATCGCGAATTTCTTTGCGCAGCTTGGTAGCGGAACCAGCGCGCACCCGTTCAAGACGGTCAAGGACTATGAGGATTTTCTGAGTCGTGCTGATGATTACTCGATCATAGTCGATCAACTCATCGCCAACATGAAGCAAGGCATGCAGCAAGGCGTTACGCAGCCACGCATTCTGATGCAGAAGTTGCTGCCGCAAGTCAACGCACACATCGTCGACGATCCAAAAGACAGCAACTTCTATACTCCGGTTACCAACATGCCCGAGGACTTTAGCGACGAAGATCGCTTACGCCTGACGGCCGCCTATGAAGACAAGATCAGCAATACGATCATTCCTTCCTATCAGCGCATCAGCAATTTTCTCGGCGACGAATACATCGACAACGCGCGCGATACCGTGGGGTTGTACGCGCAGCCGAATGGCGAGAACTGGTACGCGTATTTGGTGCGCTTGTATACGACTACCGATATGACGCCCGATGAAATTCATCAAATCGGGCTCGACGAAGTCAGTCGTATTCACGAAGAGATGCTTGGCGTGATGGAGGAGGTCGGCTTTGACGGTGACCTGAAGGAGTTCTTTGAGTTCGTCAATACCGACGATCAGTTTTTCTTTGACGAGGCTGAGGAACTGATCCAGGGCTATCGCGACATGTCGGACCACATTACGGAATTGTCGAAGGATCTTTTCGACGTGATGCCGAAGACAGCCTTCGAAGTTCGCCGTACCGAGCCGTACCGTGAGGCATCTGCGGCTAAGGGCTCGTATCAGTCTGGTACACCGGACGGCTCGCGCCCGGGAATTTTTTACGCCAATGCCTACAACATCAAGGCTCGTGGAAAGTGGGCGATGGAGTCACTGTTCCTGCACGAAGCGATTCCCGGACATCATTTCCAGATCATGATTCAGCGCGAAAATGAAGACCTTCCCGGGTTTCGTCGCTTCGGCGGTTTCACGGCGTATTCTGAGGGCTGGGGCCTGTATGCCGAGTCCCTGGGTAAGGAGCTCGGTGTGTATACGGATCCGTACCAGTACTTCGGCGGGCTGAACGCGGAATTGTGGCGTTCCGTCCGTCTGGTCGTCGACACCGGACTGCATGCGAAACAGTGGTCGCGCCAGGAAGTGCTTGACTACATGTTCGCGAACTCTGCCGTTGCTGAAGTGCGTGCGGTGGCCGAAGCAGAGCGTTTCATGGCGATACCTGGCCAGGCACTCGCGTACAAAGTGGGGCAACTGAAGATTCGCGAAATTCGGGACAAAGCAGAAGCTGCTCTGGGCGATAAATTCAACGTCAAAGACTTCCACACAGAAGTGCTAAAGGACGGCGCGATGCCGTTGTCAATGTTGGAAGCGAAAATCGATCGCTGGGTAACGTCCCAATAAAATTCGATGACAGTGACCCGAATAGCTAATTAGGGTCACTGTCACCGCAATTGCGGTATTGTTGCTGACCTATGAAACTTGATCGCTTCATTCGCGTATCGATTGCTGTTGTCGTTGCTCTGGTCTTTGTGGTTGCGATAGCCGCGTTGCTTCTAATCAGCGAATCGGCGCTCAACGTCTGGGACCGTCTGCGGGAGGGTCCCGCAGCTATCCTGTACGCATACGTCGCGATCATATTATTGCTCGTGCTGGTTGCCGGCTGGCTGATTCGGCGCCTGGTCTTCAAGAAGAAGCTCGCGCCGGAGGCGCCGCCCAAGCCCTTATCGAAAGGCGACATCAAGAAGCGACTGCGGCAAGCCGAGGCGGCCGGTGTGGACACGCGCGAAGCCCAGTCGGAACTTCAGAGCCTCGCTGCGCGCCAGGTAACGGGCGCGATTCACTTGTGTTTTTTTGGCGAGATCAGCAGCGGCAAGAGTTCCCTTATCAAGGCGATGGTCCCGCAGGCCGATGTCGTGATCGACGCTGTTGGTGGCTCGACTGGCGACGTACGCCACTATCGCTGGCGCAACGAAGCAGGTCACGAGATTTTGCTGACAGATGTGCCTGGCACGGGCGGTCATGAAGATGGCTTCGACCAGCTGGCGACGGAGGAGGCGAGGCGTGCACATCTGGTGCTGTTCGTTTGTGACAGTGACCTTACGCGCGCTGAACTGAACGCCGTAAAGGCGCTTTCGGCATTTGATAAGCCCATTGTCATGGTGTTGAACAAGGCGGATCGCTACAACGACGATGAGCGTGCGATGTTGTTGCAGAAACTATTGCAGCGAGTCGACGAGTCTGGCGGGGATACCCGGCGCGGCCACGTTGTGGCAGTAAGTGCCGGAGGCGATGTCGAAGCCGTAGCACGGCGCTCTGACGGCAGCGAGGGAGCTGTTCGTCTTCAAAGAACCGCTGACATTGGCGTGTTGGTAGTCGCGATCAATCGATTACTCAGTGACGATTCCATACCGTTGGACGCGCGTCGCGAACGCGCCGTATTTCAGATTGCCGCCGAAAAACTCGCTGCGGCCGAAGGCGAATATCGATTACAGCGCTCGGAGCAAATTATTCGTAGCGCAACTCGCAAGGCGGTCATCGGTGCGATGGCGGCGGTCAGCCCGGGAACCGATATTCTGGTGCAGGGTTACATCGGTACTACAATGACGCAGGAGCTTTGCAGTCTCTACGGAGCGACACCACGCGATCTGGATATCGAGCAGTTTCTGTCGCTGGGCCAGAGTCGGGTCGGGCGCGCGCTGCCGCTGTCCATGGCGGTCGCAGGCAATGGGCTGAAGGCGTTTCCGGGTCTTGGCACCATCGCCGGAGGGTTGGCACACGCGGTTGCGTACGGTTTGATATTCGACGCGCTGGGACGCAGTCTCGTGCTGACGTTATCGCGCCATGGAGAACTGGCAGCCGAGACGGCGGCCAAAGAGTTCGAGGAAAGCATCAGTGAGCATCTGGAAGCGGGCGTTCGCCGCATTGCCAAAATGGCGCTGGACGAAAAGCGCGCCTGAACAGGCCAGCGACGAGGGTGCGGGGCACCTGGATCTTGCCAGAGAGAGTCTGCGCGAGCTGGTCAACGACGCACGCCTTCCGGACGGCATTCGAGAGTCGCTGGCACACGACTACGACGCCGTGCAATCGATGCTCGACAAGCTCGAGCACGGTCACTTGCACATCTCAGTATTCGGTCGAGTCAGTACCGGCAAGTCCTCGTTGTTAAACGCACTGATCGGCGAGCAACGATTTTCCGTCAGTCCCTTGCACGGCGAGACCAAACATTCATCGATGGAGTCGTGGAACGAGGTGGACGCCGGCGGCGTTTTCCTCATTGACACGCCGGGACTGGATGAGGCCGGCGGCGAGGATCGTGAGTCACTGGCGAAGGAGGTCGCTGGTCGTTCGGACCTGGTGATTTTCGTGCTTGATGGCGACATAACAGACACTGAACTCGCAGCGCTAAAGGCCGCGATTTCGCAAGGTCGGCCGATTTTAGTCGCACTGAACAAGGCGGACCTCTATACGAGCGCAGAATGTGACGCACTGCTGCTGTCATTGCGGGAAAAGACCCACGGCGTCATAGCGCCGGAGAACATCCTATCGGTTGCTGCACAGCCGCGGGATCAGATTCTTCTCGAAATAGGCGACGACGGCCAGCAGCGAGAGACTCGACGATCTCGCGAACCGGATATTGCTGCGCTGCGACTGAGGCTTTGGGATATTCTGGAGACCGAGGGGAAAACACTCGCTGCCTTGAACGCGAGTTTGTTTGCATCCGATCTTTCGGATCAGGTAGGCAGGCGCATACTGCTTGCACGTCGCGAGGTTGGCGAAAAACTGGTTCGTACCTATTGTGTTGCCAAGGGGGTTGCTGTCGCATTCAACCCGGTTCCGGTGGCCGACTTGTTTGCCGCAGCGTTCATCGATGTTGGCATGGTTGTGCATCTCTCGAAGGTTTACGATTTGCCGCTGAACAAACAGGAGGCGGGCTCGATTGTAAAAGTCATAATGGTCGAATCCGCCGCGTTGATGGGTACGGTCTGGGCGTTGCACTTCGTATCCAGTGCGCTCAAGGTTGGTACCATTGGTTTGTCAACAATCCTGACGGCCGGAGCCCAGGGCTCGATCGCGTACTACAGCACTTACCTCGTCGGTCAGGCGGCTGCCCGATATCTCGCGGAAGGAAAATCCTGGGGCGAGGGCGGTCCGAAGCTGGTCGTCAAGCAAATACTGGACTCGCTGGATCGCGATACGGTGCTTCGCGATGCCAAGCGCGAGATTCAATCGCGCCTCGGGACGGGACGCTAACAGCATGGACCGCGAAACCCGCATGCGACGAATTTGGGAAACGATTCAGGACATTCCGTCAGGTGCGGTCGCAAACTACGGTCAGATTGCGGAGATATCCGGTATACCACGCGGTGCGCGGCAGGTGGGCTATGCGCTGCGGCATACGCCGAAGGAGCTGGTACTGCCATGGCATCGGGTGCTTACATCCACCGGCAAGAGTGCGTTTGATCCGAACAGCCGGCATTTTAAAATGCAGCGTGAGCGCCTCGCGGAAGAAGGTGTGCCGCTGACGAACGGCAAAGTCGACATGCGCAAGTATCGGTGGGAACCGGGATTGGATGAGTTACTCTGGAAGCCGAGTGCCGTGTGGGACGAGGAATGAATGTTGAGCGCAAATTTCGATCGTTGGCGTTGCGCCTGATATTCAGCTCGAGGTCCATGAATTTCCGTTGTTGGCTGCGAGAGAAGCGACGACAGCTAAGCGGCGGCAACCACGTTATCTCTGTTTTTCTGCAGCTCGACGACCCGTACTCGTACATTCTTTCACACTACCTGCCCAGCCTGGCGACTCACTACGACGTAGAGTTGCGGCTGTATCTTTCTGAATCCGCGGGCGGTGAATTTCAACCTGCCCCGAAAATGCTGGCTGAGTACGCCATTGCCGATTGCGCACTGTTGGCGCTTGAATTGGGTATCCCTTTTCTGGACAAAGGCCGGTTGCCGCCGACAGAGCATCGTGTCGCGTTATCAGACTCCGTTGCCGCAAGCGCGGGTGGCGATCGCTTTGCCAGCGAACTGCTTCAGGCGTTGGCTGTATTCTGGCGCGGCGATGTCGTAGCGGCGGCACAAATCACCAGTGCGGCCCATCCGCAGGGTACGGCGCGGAAGATTGTAGAGGAGTCGCAGATATTGCAGCAGAAGTTGGGTCACTACAGCAGCGCGATGTTGCACTACGGCGGTGAGTGGTTCTGGGGGGTGGATCGGTTGCACTATCTGACGGCAAGGCTGGAAGGTCTGGGCGCCACGAAAAGTAACACGCCGAGCCGAGCGCTTGCTTCGATCAAACAGGCAAGACAGGTTTCACTGCCCGTCAAACCACCGATGGCCGCAAAAGAATTGCCGCCGATCGAGTTTTTTTTCTCGTTTCGGAGCCCCTATTCGTATCTGGCGTTGCAACGAAGCGCCGAGATTGCGGATGCTTTCGGTATCGAATTGAAGTTGCGTCCGGTGTTACCGATGGCGATGCGCGGAATGACAGTGCCCAGACCCAAGTTGATGTACATTATCGAGGACGTATTTCGCGAAGCGCGAAGCAAAGGTTTGCCGTTTGGCAAGATTGCTGACCCGCTTGGCACGGGTGCAGGGCGCTGTCTGGCCGTATTTTGCTACGCCGAGTCGCAACGGCGCGAACGCGAATTCTCGCTCAACGCCGGATACGCGATCTGGGCAGAAGCTGTTGACGTGGCGACGGACAAAGGTATGCGCAAGATCACCGGTCGTACCGGTCTTTTTTGGCCCGACGTCGAAAAAGCGATGCGCAGCGAGGGCTGGCGAGCAACGGCTGAGGCGAATCGTGAATCGATGATGGGCTCGGGTTCGTGGGGCGTGCCCACCGTTCGAATGGGTGATCTGGTGTTGTGGGGGCAGGACAGGGACTGGCTGCTGGTGCGACATATTGAACAGTTGTGCGACTCAGGGGACGGGATACTGGTATGACGACGGTAATTTTCTCCCACGGGCAGGAGAGCGGCCCGTGGGGCACCAAGATAAGAGCCATGGCTGAAAGGGCCAGGGCATTGGGTTGCAGCGCAGACAGCATCGATTATCAAGGCATCGCCGACCCTACGGCGCGCGTTGAGAAGCTGCTACGCGAATGTTCTGACATAAGTGACGCGTTGATTCTGGTAGGGTCAAGCATGGGCGGCCATGTTGCGACGGCTGCGGCTGGGTCCTTGCAGGTTGCGGGGTTGTTTGTGCTGGCGCCGGCTTACTACATGAAGGGCTTTGAAGACATAACCCCGGCTCCGCCATCGGCGCCGATTTGCATAGTGCACGGTTGGCATGATGATATTGTTCCCGTTGAGAACAGTATTCGCTATGCTCGGGTCTGCTCCGCGACTCTGATCCTGGTCGACGGGGATCACCGCTTGACGGGGAAGATTGATGAGATCAACGGGTACTTAGAGAAATTTATAACAACTACAACTGACAGATAGATAGAGGGAGGGAAATAATGAGGAATTTATTAGTCCTACTGGCGAGCCTGGGCTTGTTCGCGTGCGGTGGCAGCGACTCGGGTGACGTGACTGATGCGGCTGATGCGGCAATGGATGCAGCGGGAGAAGCGGCCGAGACAGCTGTGGAAACGGTTGAGGAAGTTGCGGATGAGGCTGTAGGTGCGGTTGAAGAGGGCGCAGAAGGTGCCATGAACGCTGCAGGCGATGCTATGGAAGGTGCAATGGACAAGGCCGAAGGTGTCGGCGACATGCTGCAGGAAAAGGCTGCGGAAGTTGAGGACGCGATAGAAGAGGCGACCGACTAAGCAATTGCGGTGACAGTGACCTTATTTTCGAACTGCGGTCACTGTCACCGTATTTTTCTTACAGAAGTCTGAAAGGCGAACGGCCTGTCGCGCCGACCTTTTGGGCAAACTTCTCCGCCATGAACATCGCAGGCTTCATTCTTCGACCGCTGTATTGGTCGGCTGGAAAGGTGTTCTCGATCTGGGCGCGTCCTGCGATCCAGCCTGAGTCCCCGGCCGAGTACATTGCGGATTCCGACGCCGTTGTTTGCTACGTCCTTGAAACGGGCGGTTTCGCCGATGTACTCGCTCTGGAGAAAGCGTGTGCGGCACACGGTATGCCATCGCCGACAGATTCGTTCGTCTTCTGCGGAGTTCAAGAGTCCAACCGCTTCGTTGTCATGCGACGACTTAGTGGATTCTGGTCTCGTCATCCGAGTGTAACCGGCTCACAACGCCTTAAACGCCTGGTGGAAGGTGCGGCTGAATGTGATCGGGAACTGTTACTGATTCCGGTAGCGATCTACTGGGGGCGCTCGCCGGACAAGGAGCGCTCGGTTTTCAAGTTATTGTTTTCCGAAAACTGGGACGTCATCGGGCGTACTCGAAAATTCTTTACGACGGTGTTGCACGGCCGCAATACGTTGCTCCGGTTCAGTAAACCATTACCCATACGATCCGTATACACGGGCGGCATTGAAGCTCCGGTGGCAATTCGAAAAGTGTCTCGTATCCTGCGAGTTCACTTTCGGCAGCGGCGAACCGCGACGGTAGGGCCCGATCTGTCGCATCGTCGTACGCTCGTCAATCAGGTGCTGCGCACAGCAGCGGTTCGTCGGGTCATCGACGCCGAGGCCGGTGAGGACTACCGAAAGCAGGAAGTCGTGCGCCGCAGAGCGGAAAAATACGCGCTGGAAATTGCCGCGGATATTTCCTACCCGACAATTCGCGTTTTGGTTCGCATCTTGCGCTGGCTGTGGAACCGTATCTACGACGGCGTCGAGTTGAATCACATGGAGCGCCTGCACGATGTCGCCAGGGACAACGAGGTTATCTACGTACCTTGCCACCGAAGCCATATCGACTACCTGTTGTTGGGTTACGTTACCTACGAATCCGGGCTGCATCTTCCGCACGTCGCTGCGGGCATTAATCTCAATATGCCGGTTGTCGGCGGAATTCTGCGGCGTGGTGGTGCTTTTTTTCTGCGGCGTAGTTTCAAGGGCAATCGTCTGTACGCGGCGGTGTTCGACGCGTACATCCATGAGATTCTCGTAAAAGGTTACTCAATGGAGTACTTCATTGAAGGTGGGCGCAGTCGAACCGGGCGCTTGCTGGCGCCGAAGGGAGGCATGCTGGCGATGACCGTTAACTCTTACGTCAAGAATCCGCAACGTCCGATCGTTTTTGTGCCGGTGTATTTCGGTTATGAGAAACTTATCGAGGGCGATGCGTTCATCGGTGAGCTGGGTGGGGTCAAAAAGAAAAAGGAATCTATCGGTGGACTGATCAGTTCGATAAAGTCGCTGCGGGACCATTTTGGAAAAGTGTACGTCAACATTGCGGAACCGATCGAGCTTGAACCGATCCTGGATCGCCTGAATCCGGATTGGCGCAGTTATGAATCCAGCAATGGTGAACGGCCGCCATGGCTGGCAGATATCGTCGGCGAGCTCGGAACGGACATCATGCAGAGGATTAACTCAGCTGCGGCCGTTACTCCGATCAGTTTGTTGGCCTACGTTCTTCTCGCGACGCCGAAGCAGACTATCGGAGTGGACGAGTTGCGCCGGCAATTGCAGCTGAGCCTCAAAGTCCTGAAGCGCTTCAAGTATTCGGATTCGGTGACAATGCCGGACTGGAGTGCGGATAAAATTATCGAACACGGCGAAAAACTGCAGGTGATCAGTCGTTCGACGCACCCGATGGGCGAAGTGATTCGCATGAGCGAAAAAACCTCGGTGCTAATGACCTACTTTCGCAATAATATCCTGCATTTACTGGCGGTACCGGCGTCCGTCGCGTGTTGCTTTATCCAGGGCAGACAGCTGGAGCACTCCGAGTTGCAGCGTCTGATGCGCCTGATATACCCGTTCATGAAGAAGGAGCTTTCCCTGAAGTGGGATCAGAGTGACATCGATAACGTTACAAGCGAGGCCATCAGGTCGCTGATTGACATGGATATCCTAACCTACGGTTCGCGTAAGAAAGTGCTGGTTCGCCCGCCGGCCGGGTCCGAGAAGGCGTTTCAGTTGCTGATGCTCGGGCAGTCCATGGTGCCGATGTTGCAGCGTTTCTATCTGGCAATCGCAATTCTGGTTCGTAACGGCTCCGGAAAGCTTACGAGACGCCGACTCGAAACGATGTGTCAGCAAAGTGCCGAGCGCCTGTCGATGATTTATGGACTGCATTCGCCGGATTTTTTCAACAAGACCTTGTTTCACGATTTTATCGGCACGCTTCGGGATCTCGATGTGCTCAGGCGAAACGCTGATGGCTTTATCGAGTTTGACGACGACCTGACAAACATTGGCGTAGACGCGCGTTTGGTTTTAGGTGAGGAAATTCGTCACAGCATCTTGTCTCTGACCGTAGCAGATCAATGAAGGTCGTATCCTTTTACCGATTTCTGAATCTAGAGGCTCCCGAGTCGTTTCGGCGTGATCTGCAAGCCGTTTGCGATTCAGAGGGTCTGTTGGGCACGATGTTGGTAGCTACCGAGGGTTTCAACGGTACGCTCGCCGGCGACGAGCGGGCTGTACGTGCCGTTATGGACTGGATTCGAGAGCGCCTTTGTATCGACGAGCAACTCGATTCGCGCTGGAATGATGCGGACGTTGCACCGTTCCGAAAAATGCGGGTAAAAGTAAAGCCGGAAATCGTCACGCTTGGTCGGCCCGACATCCTGCCACACGAAGGTACGGGCAAGCATGTTGACGCTGATCGCTGGAACGAGCTGATTGCCGATCCGGACGTCATTGTTATCGATACTCGAAACCACTACGAGATCGAAGTCGGAACATTTCCAGGAGCCATCGATCCGGGCAATGACAATTTCCGTCAGTTTCCCGAATTCGCCGAGGAGCTTGCGGCGCAGTCAACGGATCGTTCGCTGGCAATGTTCTGCACCGGCGGTATCCGCTGTGAGAAGGCAACGGCCTTGATGCTAGAGCTCGGATTTGATGAGGTGTATCACCTGCAAGGCGGCATATTGAACTACCTGGCCGAGGTCGATGAAAGCAATAACCAGTGGCAGGGTGAGTGCTTCGTTTTCGACACCCGGGTTGCTGTTGACCGCGATCTTGCTGAAGGCGGCTACGTACAGTG
>VAPK011234372.1_pt1 | contig 18124 bp, 20 predicted proteins | sample 3395031 | NCBI WGS metagenome assembly VAPK01 (sample SAMN08290443, study PRJNA428436) | hydrothermal vent metagenome | isolation source: Deep-sea hydrothermal vent chimney 1 | place: Pacific Ocean: Juan De Fuca Ridge
AGACCGCGATGGTTTTGTTATCGCAGGTGGCGGCGGTGTGTTGGTATTAGAAGAATTAGAACATGCCAAAGCACGTGGTGCGACAATTTATGCTGAATTAACAGGCTATGGTGCAACATCAGATGGCTACGATATGGTGGCACCATCAGGTGAAGGCGCAGTGCGCTGTATGCAACAAGCGATGGGGATGACAGATTCAACAGTGGATTATATCAATGCCCATGGCACCAGCACCCCAGTCGGCGACTTAGCGGAGCTAGGTGCAGTCAAAAAAGCATTTGAAGGCAAATCGATTCCTGCCGTTGGTTCTACCAAGTCATTATCGGGTCATTCATTGGGTGCAGCGGGCGTACAAGAAGCGATTTATTGTTTATTGATGATGAAAAATGACTTTATTGCCGAATCAGCCAATATTGCAAACTTAGATCCGGATGCGGATGGTGTGCCGATTGTGCGTGAACGCAAAGACAATGCAGGTTTAAATACGGTGATGTCGAATAGCTTTGGCTTCGGTGGCACCAATGCCAGCTTAATTTTCGAGCGCTACACAGGGTAAAATATTTTACGGTTCGTCTTTTTCGGCTATTTTTATCTTGCCCTGACGAAAAATACTTCTCGTAAACTTATTTTAGTTTAAGCAAGATCTTCATCCGTTACAGGCCCACGTTTACCCGCAATGGCTTCTTGCAATAGAGAAAGCAATTTTGCTTTGGTAGCAGGATCGTTATCATTCAAGAGGTTTGAGCTAAAGGTAACGCCAAACTTAGCAGCGTAGTGTTGTACGAGCATAATAGAAATAGTATCGTCTTCCATAGTTTTATTCCGAGCGAAAAGAGAAAATGCAAGATTATACGGCAATCAATTTACATTACCAATCTATGGGTGCTGGCGAGCCTGTGATGATTTTGCATGGCGCATTCGGTTCGCTGGATAATTGGTCTGGTATTGCTAAAAAACTAGCGGAAACACGCCGTGTAATCAGCGTTGATTTACGTAATCATGGCCGCTCACCCCACACAGCGGATCAGAATTATGATCTGATGGCTAAAGATGTGATCAAATTACTCAACGATTTAGATCTACCCAAAGTGGACTTAATCGGCCATTCGATGGGTGGCAAAGTGGCGATGGCGGTGAGTGAGCAAGCCCCAGCGTTACTGCAAAAATTGATCGTTGTTGATATTGCACCGCGCGAATATCAAATTGGCAATGGCGAAACGACCCAAGCCTTATTGGATATCGATTTAACGCAATATCAGTCTCGTAGAGAAGTCGATGCAGCTTTGGTTAGTGCGATCCCTGAAAAGTCGATGCGCCTCTTTTTATTGATGAACTTAAAGCTTGAGGAGGGCAAGTTAAGGTGGCGAATAAATTTACCCGCAATGGCAGAAAATCGCGCTAGCGTTGCCGAGCGGGGAATAGGCCATAGCCTCATCCAGATACCAACATGCTTTATCAAAGGTGGCGAATCCGATTTTATTTCAGATGAGGATGAACTCGCCATTCAAAAACAATTTCCGCACAGCAAAATGGTCACGATTCCCGATGCTGGGCATTGGGTGCATGCCGCTGCACCGGCGGAATTTTTGCAGGCGGTGAATAGCTTCTTAGAGAATTAAATCCCTCTCTAGCAAGGGAGGGCTAAAACATCCTTTTATGCCGTCATTCCCGCGTACGACGCCACGGATGGGGGAGGTAGAGCGATGCAGGAGCCAAAGCCGAGGCGGGAATCCATGGTTAACGTGTACGAAAGTGGATACCCGTCTGCACGGGTATGACGATAATTAAAAATAGCTGTTAAAATACCTCTTTCTCAAAATAAACCAGAAATCTTATGACCTCCATCGTTTTCCTCATCCAATGTGCCGATCAAAAAAGTTTGGTCGCCAATATCACTCGGTTTTTCTCAGAGCGTGATTATAATATCCTGCATTGCCAGCAATATACTGATGTACAAGATGGGCAATATTTCATGCGGATTAAGCTCGAAGATGAAGGCCAAGTAGGCCGGGCAGATTTAGAGCAACAGTTCACCGATTATGCGAACACCTTAGGGCTAACGTGGTCTGTGCGTTATTCAGATGTGCCGTATCGTGTCGCTTTATTGGTCACCAAGGCATCGCATTGCCCTTATGATTTATTGCTGCGCCAGCAAGAAGGGGAGCTGAAATGCGATATTCCTTTAGTGATAGGAAATCATGATGATTTAGAGAATATGGCTAAGCAATTTAATGTGCCGTTTTATCATCTGCCGATTAGCAAAGACACCAAGCCACAGCAAGAAGCACAGATTAATGCCTTGCTGGCGGAACACAATATCGATCTCGTCGTGATGGCGCGTTATATGCAAATTCTATCGGAAGAGTTTGTTGCCAAACATGCAGGGCGAGTGATCAATATTCATCATGGTTTCTTGCCTGCATTCCAAGGCGCAAGACCCTATCATCAGGCTTATGCGCGCGGCGTTAAAATCATCGGTGCCACCGCACATTATGCGACAGCAGATTTAGATGAAGGCCCGATTATTGAGCAAGATGTACAGCGCGTGATGCATGACAATACACCCGAAGATCTAGTGATGATTGGTAAAGATATTGAACGTCTAGTCTTAGCCCGTGCGGTTAAAGCCCATATCGAACATCGGATCATTATTTTTGGCCGCCGTACCATTGTGTTTTCTGAAGGTGCGTAAGTGAAAACAGCCCTAATCACAGGTGCCACTTCTGGCTTCGGTGAAGCGTGTGCACGGTTGTTAGCAGAAAATGGTTGGCGATTGATTATCACTGGCCGTCGGCAACAACGGTTAGATACATTACAGCAAGCGCTGGGCGGTGCAGAAAAAGTGCATGTGTGTTGCTTTGATATCACCAGCCGAAAAGCCATTGAAGAAGCGATTGCGTCTTTGCCCGCTGCTTTTGCTGATATTGATTTATTGCTGAATAATGCAGGCTTGGCATTAGGATTGGAACCTGCCGACCAAACTAATTTAGATGATTGGGAGCAGATGGTCGATACCAATATCAAAGGCCTGATGTATATCACTCGGATGATTTTGCCGAGTATGCGGCGGCGGGGCGCGGGTTATGTGATTAATATCGGCTCTATCGCAGGGAATTGGCCTTATCCGGGTGGCAATGTGTATTGTGCGAGTAAGGCGTTTGTGAAGCAATTTTCGTTAGCGATTCGAGCAGATTTATTGGGTTCGGGTATTCGGGTGACCAATATCGAACCGGGTAATGCAGAAACAGAATTCTCGATGGTGCGATTTAAGGCGGATGAAGCGCGTGCAGATAAAGTGTATGAAAGCACCCAAGCGCTGACAGCCGCAGATATTGCCAATACGGTGTTGTGGCTAGTGAATACGCCAGACCATGTAAATGTCACTACTATGGAGATTATGCCAACCGAGTAGGCGACGGGGCCATTAGTTACTTATCGGCGAGATTAGTTTTACGCTAAAGATCGTCATTCCCACGTAGGTGGGAATCCACTTTCAGTGAATAGTGAATCTTTGGTTTATTCTGGTTTTGTGGAAGGGTTGGAATATTAATCTGCTGCCGCTGGGCGTTCATTTATTTTGCGTGGCCAAAAACCTGCAGGAAAGCAGGTTTTGAGCGCGTAGCGACGCCGTAGGGGTGGAACACAAGGATGTGTTTCATCAAAAAAACGTATGGCGGATAGTTTATTTCGCCTAAGGGCGAGATACTTTTCTTTGCGCGGACAAAGAAAAGTATCCAAAAGAAAATCCGCCCCATGTCTTGGCCTAACGGCTCCCCGAAAAATCAAAAACATGCTACGGCACGCACCAACATCGCTCCTGCGATGGCGGTGCTCTGCTGGCATCCCTGCCATCAGACCTTGAATGTTTTTTATTTTTCGGCAAGACAGCAGGGGGGATGGGTAAGTTACAACAACCAGCGAACCCTACCAAACTTGGCTGACTAAAGCCCTCCCTTGCTGGGGAGGGTTGGGTGGGGAGAATAAAACAAGCTAAAGCGCGGAACCTGATTTTAGCCCAATGCGAAAGTAAAGATTTGATCCGGCTACATTTGGGAGTGAATTTTAAGTGTAATTATCAATTGGTCGAGGCTAAAATAAAATATAGCGCCCCCTTTAATTCATTCTATGTGTTGAGTCCAAGTTCACTTCGTATTCTGATTCTTACCAATTCAGTAAGACTTGTACAACTAGAGATAAATGTTGGTATATCTCTGGAGTCGATAGCCGTGATCATAATTTCAAGTTTTTCAATCTCATCTTTTTTCCCATACAGTTGAAAATTGGTTCGAGCCTTCTCCAACTTTTTTAATAATTCTGGGTCATCTTCAAAAGGATTGTCATATTTATCTATTGAGAAGGTGACAGGGAGAAATGAATGTAATGTTTCTAAACGATATTCCAGTCTTTTCTTGGCAATTTCATGGCGTCGGTTAAGAACACCATTAACGAACCAACCAACTACAATAATTGTAGCTGATGAAATCATTATCCATTCTCGAATTTCCAAAATTTCTCCCATTTTCATATGGCGTCTTAGATAAGCGGATTTGCATAGTACCAAAAAAGGACATGCGCTTACAATTAAAGCTGACGTTACTCTTTGAATTAATTGTTTCTAAGCAAATTCTCCAACAACGCCTGATAAATATCCGACAACACATCCAAATCAGCCACCGACACACATTCATCTATTTGATGAATGGTCGCATTAAGAGGGCCGAGTTCAATGACTTGGGCGCCAGTGGGGGCGATAAAACGGCCATCGGAGGTCCCGCCTGAGGTGGAGAGTTCGGTATCATTACCTGTGATGGTTTTGATGGCGGACTTTGTAGCATCTACTAAGGCACCGCTGGCGGTGCGGAAGGGTTTGCCGGAGACTTCCCATTTTAGGTTGTAATTCAAACCATGGGAATCTAATAAGGTTTCGACGCGTTGTTGTAATTGATCGTGGGTGACTTCGGTGGAATAGCGGAAGTTGAATATGACGTCTGCGGTGCCGGGGATGACATTGGTGACGCCGGTGCCTGCATTGAGGTTTGATACTTGGAAGCTGGTGGGTGGAAAATCGGCATTGCCTTGATCCCATTCGATATTGCAGAGTTCGGTGAGTGCGGGCGTGAGCAAGTGAATGGGGTTGTCAGCGAGGTGCGGGTAGGCAATGTGGCCTTGTTTGCCATTGATAGTAAGATAGCCATTCATAGAGCCACGGCGACCATTTTTAACGATGTCGCCCACTTTATTTGTGCTGCTCGGTTCGCCGACTAAACACCAGTCTATTTTTTCACCACGGGCTTCTAGTGTTTCAATCACTTTCACTGTGCCGCCTGTTGCGGGGCCTTCTTCATCGCTGGTGATAAGGAAAGCAATACTGCCTTGATGGTCATCATGATCTGCAATAAAACGCTCACATGCCGTTACAAAGGCGGCGATACTGCCTTTCATGTCGGCTGTGCCGCGACCATAGAGCAATCCATCTCTAATAACAGGTTCAAAAGGCGGCGAGGTCCAATTTTCTTCAGGGCCGGTGGGCACGACATCAGTATGCCCTGCGAAGGCGAATACGGGAGATTGGGTGCCGCGTCTTGCCCAGATGTTATCTGTGTCTCCAAATCTCAGGTGCTCAATTGTAAAGCCGATTCTCTCTAATCTATCGGCTAATAGTTGCTGGCAGCCGAAGTCTTCTGGTGTGACGCTGGGGCGGCTGATGAGGTCTTTGGTGAGGTCGAGAGTGGTGGACATATTATTTTTTGAACCTTGTAATGTAATCGGCTTCTTTGAATCCTACCATACAGCCAGCGCTATCGCATAAAACAGGGCGCTTAATTAGCGTTGGGTTGGCTAGCATGAGTTCGATGGCAATGGCTTGATCGAGTTGGGCTTTACGGGCGTCGGCTAGTTGTTTCCATGTTGTGCTGCGTTTATTGAGCAGCACTTCCCATGAAACGGATGTTAACCATTGCTGGATAGTTGCTTCATCTAGGCCGTCTACGCGAAAATCGTGGAATTGAAAATCCACATCGTTCGCTTCAAGCCAGCGGCGTGCTTTTTTGACGGTGTCGCAGTTTTTAATGCCGTATAGGATCATGTTTCCCTTTTGCCCGTCATTCCCATGCAGATGGGAATCCAGAACGTGTTAATAAGTGGATCCCCGCCTGCGCGGGGATGACGGATGTATTATAGGTTTTCAATAAGTTGTTTTATTCTATGCGCCGCTTCAATACATTCTTCAATCGGTGCGACCAGCGCCATCCTAATACGATTGGCACCGGGATTGCCATTATCGGTATCGCGGGCGAGGAAGCTACCCGGCAGCACGGTGACGTTTTGTTCATCAAATAGGCGGCGGGCGAAATCAGTGTCAGTAATCATCGTATCCGTGCCTTTATTTGAATTGGGCGTTTCCGCCCAAAGATAAAAGCTGGCTTCAGGCATGCTGACATTCATGACGGGGGAAAGAATATCCAATACGGCGGCAAATTTCTCACGATATAGCTGGCGGTTAACGGCAACATGCTGTTCATCTTGCCATGCAACTAAACTCGCCGTTTGGGTGGCTGGTGGCATGGCGCAGCCATGATAGGTGCGATAGCGTAAGAAATCTTTTAATACGCTAGCATCGCCGGCCGCAAAGCCTGAACGCAGGCCAGGGGAATTGGAGCGTTTGGATAAACTATGGAAGACGACGCAACGACTTAAATCTGTATTACCCATTGCGATGGCCGCTTCTAATAAGCCGACAGGCGGGGTGTTTTCATCCATATAAATCTCGGAATAACATTCATCCGATGCGATAATAAAATCATGTTTGTGGGCAAGATCAATCAGCTTGGTGAGCATGGCTTGATCAATCACGGCACCCGTTGGATTGCCGGGACTACATAAATAGAGCAACTGGCAGCGATCCCAAATATCGGCTGACACATTAGCAAAATCAGGAATGAAACCATTGGCGGCATCGCAATTTAAGAAATACGGTTCCGCGCCTGCCAGAATCGCGGCACCTTCATAGATTTGATAGAAGGGATTGGGCATGACGACCAATGGATTGCTTGCAGAACGATCAACCACCGCTTGGGCAAAAGCAAATAAGGCTTCGCGGGTGCCATTCACGGGTAAAACTTGTGTGGCGGCATCAATATGACCGGCTAGGTGAAAGCGTTTATCAAGCCAGTTGGCGATAGATTTACGTAGCTCAAGCGTGCCTGCTGTGGTGGGATAATGCGATAAACCATGCAGATGTTCAATAACGGCTTCTGTGATAAAGCTGGGTGTGGGATGCTTGGGTTCGCCAATCGAGAGGGCAATATGTTGTAAATCACTCGGTGGGGTGCAGCCTGCTTTCAATTCAGCTAGCTTTTCAAAGGGATAGGGATGCAGTTGCTGGAGATCTGGATTCATGTTTATTTCATGCTGTATAAAGACATTCATTATAGCGGCTATAGATCTACTTAGCACGGTTTTGACATGTTAAAATGACCGCCAATGAAGAACGCTTTTCCTAACAATCAATTGGCTACCGTGGCATTACTCTATTCTGCAAGTTTGTGGGGTGTGTTGTGGTATCCGTTGCGTTTGTTGAATGATGCGGGCTTATCTGGTATTTGGAGCTCGCTGGTTATGTATCTCGCTGCAGCAGTGTTGGCGATTCCTTTTTTCTATCAATATCGACAGGAAATAAAACCAAATATAGCCCCCTTATCTGTCTTAAGTTTGGCGGCGGGGATCACGAATGTGGTGTTTGTGGTGGCGCTGATTGAAGGCGAGGTGATGCGGGTGATGTTGTTATTTTATTTATCACCTTTATGGACGGTATTGCTTGGACGTTGGTATTTGGGTGAAAAGCTATCGCTGCTTGCTTGGCTGATGTTTGTTATCGCGATGGTGGGGGCGGTGGTGATGTTATGGGATAGTGAATCGGGTCAGCCTTGGCCGCAAGGACACGCAGATTGGTTGGCGCTGATCGCGGGGATTGGCTTTTCGGTGAACAATGTATTGGCAAGACGATTGGCGGGCGTATCGATGGGCTTGCGGACGGGCGTGGTCTGGTGGGGCGTGGTTTTTGTGGCATTGGTGGCATTAGCTTGGCAAGGTGCGAGCATCCCTACTGCATCAAGTGGTGCATGGTGGGGTGCTGTATTATTGGGATTAATTGGTATTGTAACGATGACAGTGGCCGTTATGTATGGCTTGGCGCGGATGCCTGTATATCGCTCATCGGTGATTATGTTATTCGAGTTGATTGTAGCGGCGGTGGCTGCGTGGTGGCTGACAGATGAAGTAATGACGGGACGAGAATGGTTCGGCGGCATACTTATTCTACTGGCGGCTTATGGCGTGGCACATTTAGAGAAAGAGGAAGCAAAATGATTGAATCAATTGCACATGGCAGTTTTTTGGTGGCAGATTTAGAGGTATCGTTACAGTTTTATCACGATGTATTGCAAATTCCGGTGAACCAACATCGGCCTGATTTTGGCTTTGATGGTGCGTGGTTAGATTTAGGGAGCAGTGGCCAGCAATTACATTTAATGGCATTGCCTAATCCTGATACGGGCAGCATTCGCCCTGAACATGGGGGCAAGGATAAGCATGTAGCGTTGGTGGTGTCAGATTTTGAGGCATTAACTGCGGCATTAGATGAGGCAGGTGTGCCTTATAGTCGGAGTAAATCAGGGCGGGCGGCGTTATTTTGTCGTGATCCTGATGGCAATGCTTTAGAATTTGCGGAGAGTTTTGTTTTTGTACCTAATTTAAGCTAAGGGGTGAATCATGATAGATGGTAAAAAAATAGATGAGTTTATGCAGAATGTAAGCAATGCGTTGCCTACCGGATTGCTCGATATGAAGCAAGATGTGGAAGATAATGTACGTTCGGCAATGACAGGTGCGTTTGCGAAGTTGGATTTGGTAACGCGAGAAGAATTTGATGTGCAAAGCCAAGTGTTATTGCGAACCCGTGAGAAGCTGGAAGCATTAGAAAAATTAGTGGCCCAATTAGAAGGGAAGCCTGAATGAGCGAGTTTAATAACGTTACGATTACCCGTGAAGCGAATGTGTATTTTGAGGGTAAAGTGACTAGCCGCGCGATGACGTTTGACGATGGCACAACGAAAACATTGGGTATTATGTTGCCAGGCGACTATACCTTTAATACCGACGCGCCTGAATTAATGGAAATTTTAGCAGGTGAATTGCGGTATCGTTTGGCGGGTGAGGATGAGTGGCATCATATCGTCGGCGGGCAAGACTTTAATGTGCCAGGAAAATCAGCATTTGATTTAGAAATTGCGACTGTGGTGGATTATTGCTGTAGTTACCTCGCTGACTGATGAGCATTGCAACGGTTTATAGTCGTGCGATAACAGGGGTAGATGCCTTACCAGTGACGGTGGAGGTGCATCTATCCAGCGGCTTGCCGAGTTTGTCGATTGTTGGGATGGCAGAAACGGCGGTGAAGGAAAGCAAAGATCGGGTACGATCGGCGCTGATGAATTCACAATTTAGCTTTCCACAACAACGCATCACGATTAATCTCGCACCCGCTGATTTGCCTAAAGAAGGCGGTTGTTTTGATTTACCGATCGCCTTGGGAATTCTTGCGGCATCTAGCCAAATTCCAGCCAGTAGTTTAGAGGGTTATGAATTTATAGGTGAATTAGGCTTAACAGGGGAATTGAGGTCTGTTAGAGGCGTGCTGCCGATTACACTCGCAGTGAGAGAATCAGGCAGAAAACTGGTGCTGCCTAGTGTGAATATTGATGAGGCGGTATTGGTCGATGGGGCAGAAAGCCGAGGCGCGGCGCATTTACTTGATGTCTGTGCGCATCTGCATGGTCAGGCTATTTTGCCAATAACCGAAAAAACCAAACAAACGATCCCCGTTGTGTATCCAGATATGGCTGATGTGCGTGGCCAATCACAGGCGCGGCGGGCATTAGAAGTGGCGGCAGCGGGATCACACTCGATTCTGTTTTCTGGCCCACCCGGCACAGGGAAAACCATGCTCGCCAGCCGCTTGCCCGGCATTTTATCTGAAATGACAGAAGATGAAGCGGTGGCAACGGCAACCATACAATCTATTTCAGCTCAAGGTTTCCATCCCGATCAATGGCGTCAGCGACCTTTCCGTGCGCCGCATCATACGGCATCCGCCGTCGCATTAGTGGGGGGCGGTGGGCAACCGCGACCCGGTGAAATTTCATTAGCCCATCATGGCGTCTTATTTTTAGATGAATTGCCTGAATTTAGTCGGCAAGTATTAGAAGTGCTGAGAGAACCCATTGAATCAGGCAAAATCATCATTTCTCGCGCCGCCCACCAAGCAGAATTCCCCGCCCAATTTCAACTAGTCGCAGCGATGAATCCGTGCCCTTGCGGTTATCTTGGGGAAGCCCGGTGTCATTGCACACAGGACCAAGTACAACGCTATAAAGCGAAAGTATCAGGGCCATTGATGGATCGGATTGATATGCTGGTGGAAGTGCCACCGGTGCCTAAAACTATGTTGCGTCCTGCAGAGGATGGTGAGCAAGAAGAAGGCAGTGTGGTAGTGCGTGAACGCGTGGTGGCTGCGAGAGAAAGGCAAATGAGCAGAGCAGGTAAAGCCAATTATTTATTAGCACACAAAGAATTAGAAAAATATTGTTTGTTAACGGATAGCGATTACCAGCTACTAGAACAAGCGATGACGAGACTAGGCTTATCTGCTCGCGCCTATCATCGTATTCTTAAGGTCTCTCGTACCATTGCTGATTTAGCAGAGAGCGACAAGATTATGACGCCACACTTAACTGAAGCGATTGGTTACCGGCGGCTGGATAAAATAACAACATAATCTCGAACTGCTTAAAAAATAAAAGGGATTAATCGGCTTGTTCGTTGTGTGTAGGCCGGATATTCGGGGAAACGGTTAATTAAATAGGCTTCTTCTAAACTGATCGCTTTTAGGATAAATAATAGCCCAACAATTGCTCCTGCTAATACGATGAGCGAACCACTAGATAAGGCCAATCCGAAGCTGACGAAGAGGTTAAAGAGGTAGATAGGATGGCGGATAGTGCTGTAGATTCCTTCGGTGATGAGTGTGTTGGGGGCATAGCTATCGAAGAGAGGGGAATAGTTATCGCCGAGGGCTATAAAGGCGCGATTAAGATTGATATAGCCAATCAGTACAATCAGCGCGCCGAGCAGTTGTAGGCCTAGATGATGATGGATTGTGAGGAAAAGCGGGGAGATGAGCCAATAACTGGCCAGCGTGATCAGCATATTGATGACAAAGATGATTTTGCTGAGCGGCTTGAAGCGGCGGACAGAGGGCACAGGTTGCTTGCCTTCAGCATAGGCTTGATTGGCGCGCTTTTGGGTATAAGATACCGCCATTGCCAAGAAGATGGCAAAGACGGTGATGGAACAAAAGAGGGTGCTAGCGAAGGCTAGCGGAGTATTAGGTAGGTGACTAGAGAACATAGGATACCGCCGGTGATAAAACTGGCTAAGCCTAGCTTCATTGTTGATTTTTTAATCGCTTGATTAAGCATGGGGTTGGAGAAGGGATTGAGGCTATTATGTGCACGGAGCACTTTCCATTCACCTGCCGTACGTTTGAAGATAACGGTCCAGTTAGAAGTGAATTCAAATGCTTCTCCGGCATTGTTAACCATGTGATTATTCGAATTGCCATGGCAGACAGCAATATCATCGATAAATAAGCTGGGTTCGGGATTGAGCTGGGTGTTAAAGCTGCCTGAGCCGACCATTTTTTCACGGGTGGTTTGCCATTGCTGTTGAAACGCATCAAAACTTGGGAATGCACGATCCGTAAAAGAGACGTATGAGAAATTGGGATCGCTATGGGCTCTGATCTGTTCAATGTCGTTATTTTCAACTGCTTGTTCGAAAATGCGTTGAATATTGCGTAGTGCTTCCCTATCTTGTTCATGTGTCATGATGTGGACTCCTGTTTTTGAGCAAAGGATACGGTGAATATACCATTGTCATTCGCTATTGTACTCATTTTTGTGAAGCCTGATGCGGCAATAAGTTGGTCTATTTCAATTTGCGGACGCCGCCGCATGATCCAACGCTCGCCTTGGCGGTTATTAAGCAATCGTGCAATCATATTGAGCTGTGGATGCCATGGCTGACCGGTATAGATTAGATAGCCGCCTGCCTGCAAGGTGTCGAATAGTTGATTGAGGATGTGGTGCACTTGCTGGTTGTTTTCATAGAGCTCAAGCAAGCCAGAGATGATAATGATATTGGGCGCTGATTCAAAATGCCATACAACCGTTGGATTGAAGACGTCTTGATTGAAAAATTGAGCAGTGTTATCGCCTATTTTATTGCTAAGCGTTTTGGCTTGTTTAAGCGAGATAGGGTCAATATCGTTAAGGTGGATCATCAACGGAAATGTTTTTTCTTGTTGCAGCTCGAATAGATAGCGGCCAGGGCCTGATGCGATATCGAAGATAATGGGCGTTGCGCCACTTGCATGTATGAGGTCGATAATATTAGATAAGGTGTGTTTGAGGTGTTGTTTGCGGCTTCGGATCCCTCGCCAGCCGATGGATTTTAGGTAGGCTTTGTCTATTTGTTTGCCGATCCAATTTGAACCGGTAGGGGTGTTTTGGTAAACATAATCGAGTGAGATGCCAGAATCAAAGCCGTATTTAAGACCTGTGGCCACGCCGTCAGCTTGTTTTCCAATATGGGTTAGACACCAGCGTGATGCGGCGTAATAAAGATGTTTTAAACCAGACCCGGTTTGTTGCAAGGATTGATATTCAGTCACGGTATGTTGGCGGGCTTCTGGGATGATAGCCGGTAGGTTGGCTGTGTCATTATTAAATTGTTGCTGGATAAATTTTTGGCAGGGTGCAATGAGTAGGTGCTGATCTTGTTCATGAAAGATGGCGTGTTTGAAATTTTTGAGTGTAATCTGTTTTTTGACTTTACTACTGATGCCGTTATAAAACAGGGTGTGCTGTTTATTTTGCACAATCACATCATTTTCGGCTGTAATAATGAGCACAGGTGTTTCAAAATCAGCAAGGCGATTAAAGCAGTTTTTCGTGGTGTCGAATAAGGTGACGAGGATGTTGACACCGATTTTTTTTGTAATCAGGGGATCATTATCATAAGCCAATGCTTGTTGTGGATCGCGGGTGAGCAATTTGGATTTTACATAACTGGTGACAAATTGATGTGAGGAGAACTTACTGAGCAATCTGAGGCTTTGTAATGCAAGTGGGATATAGAGTTTTATTTTGAAGGCGGGGGCACCAAGTATGCAGCCTCTTAGGTTAGGCCCATAGTTGAGGATCCAAGAAACTGCCATCACCGAACCAACACTATTGGCAATCAGGATGGTATCGCGTGTTTTGATATTGTGTTGCTGATGTAAATGGCCAGCAAAACTATTGAGATCGCGCACCCATGTTTCAAAATTGGGCGCCCATGCTCGCGGCCCTTCAGATTGTCCATGGCCCCGTAAATCAAAGGCAAAACACCAATGCGCCTCTTCAGCGAGCTTATCCGCAATATCGGTTATGCGGCCTGAATGTTCATGCCCGCGATGTAAAAATAGCAGGGAAGTGGGTGTGTCGATATTCGGTTTTTTATAGCGATAAAATAACATTAAGCCATCAAATGTACGAAATTCAGCGTTAATCCATCCTGCCAAGTATTGCTCCTTATTTATTTGATGAAGATGAGGCTCAGCCCAAACACAGGGGCGGTGAGCAATAAGCTATCAATACGATCAAGCAAGCCGCCATGGCCTGGAATAGAAGTGCCGGTATTTTTCACCTTTGCACGCCGTTTGAAATAAGAAATATAAAGGTCACCCAACATACCACAAATTGATAAGAGGCTTGCGATGAAAAAGGCCGTTTGCCAGTTGATATTGAATATGACAGGCAAAGTAAGGGCGCCTATTATGCTGGTTAGTAATAAACCACCTATTGCACCTTCATAAGTTTTGCTCGGGCTGAGCTTAGGTGCGAAAGGGTGTTTGCCAAATAGGTGTCCGCTGATATATTGCAAGATGTCATTAAGCGCCGTTATAGCGACTAAGAAAAGTAGTAATAGGCCTGTGTGATAACTTGCTGAATGACTGAGTGTTTGGATGATGATAAGGGTAGAAAGTGCACTGGTGACAAGCAAGGTATGAATCAGGATGGAACGCTGTGTTGGCACCATTAAACTGAGTAACATTAATGCAATGGGAAGGCATAATAAAACAGTAAAATATAAGTTGGATGAATAGGGCAGCGTGTAAATAGCCATTACTGGGGTGATGGGGAGGATATGGATGAGGGAGAGCCGATATTTGAGTAAGTTGGCGAATTCATATGTTGCCCAAATGCTAAGCCCTAATATAAAGAAAAGCAGCAGGTAATGACCTACATAAAACACAGGCAAACAAACCATTAAGATTACCCACCAAGATTGAACACGCTTGCGATTGTTTAGACGCTCCAGGCTGGCCTGTTGGTGGATTTGATATTCAATCCATCCCGTTGCAATTAAGAGTAAACATGCAATTAAAATACTGAGAAACAACATCAGCTGCGAAGCAGTTTAAATCGATTCAATAGGGTGGTAAGGGACAATAAGATGCCGATGAATGCGAGCATGTTATAGAGTTGCGATGGATTTGGGAATAGGAGGTATACAATAGCAATCATCGCTAGATAAACAGCGCGATCGCTTTTACCAAAAGGTCCGAAGAAAGGGCGGGTACCTATCGCTTGAAAGATGGCTAATGCGATGAATTCAGATAATATAATTAAGATTATAAGTATTGCCCAGAGTGTTGTATTAACAGGTAAAAACAATATAAAAGCACTAAATAATATGGCGTCAGAAATAATATCACAGACTTCATTTAATACACTGCCGAGCGGCGTTTTGGTGTGGGTTGTTGTTGCGACCATGCCGTCTAATGCATTGAGCGCCATGCGAATCAGTAAGAAAAAAGGGAGTGCAATCAGGGCAAAATAAGTACTGGATGACCATGCTAATAAGCCAGCATAGGTGATACATAATCCACAGCTAAATAAAGTCAAAAAATTTGCTGAAACGTGGTGAGAGATCAGCCAATTCAGGATGGGAGAGAGTAATGCTTGAAAACGTGATTTTAGAGAGTAGGTACTGTGTTTTAGCATTTTTATTTAGGGGTGATTGAGGATATTATCAATCACGAGTGTACCGTGTTTAGTCGATTGAAACAGTGCTATTTGAAAGGATAAAGCTTTCTAGAGATTCTACAGGGACAATGCCAGCTTGAGCAGCGATCAATTCGCCTTTGTCGTTAAAGAGTATAAAAGTAGGTGTGCCGATTAATGATTCTTCTAGGTTTTCTTCCATCCAGGCATTAACTTCAGTGGGGTTGGAGATAAGGTTGGGAAATTTAACATTAAAATCAGCGAGGAAATTATTTGCCTCTGCGACACCTGCTTGACCATCCAAAGTAATACCTAGGATACGCACATTATCAAGTTTGCCATCAAATTCAACCATACTCGGCATATGCTGGCGGCAAGAGTGGCAGTCAGATTTCCAGATTTCAATGATGGTCCATTTATCATTGCCAATATGGTTTTTAATCGTATCCTCATTGCCTTCTAAATCTGTAAATGAAAAAGCAGCGGTACTAAATACTATCGAGAGCAGTGCAATAAAGAAATTTTTGATTAAAGTAGGTGATTTCATCGGTATAATTCATATCCTATTGTAGATGATATTTATTTAGTCAATCATCATCTCAAATAGTTCATTAATCGATAGTTTTCTGGATATCAACGACGCATGCAAGATTTAAATCTACCACAGCGAGAGGCGGTAAAACATCTCGGCAGTCCTTTGCTGGTATTGGCAGGCGCTGGCAGTGGTAAAACACGTGTGATTACCCGGAAGATTGCGTATCTGATTGAGGAATGTGAGCTTGCGCCACGTCATATTGCAGCGGTGACGTTTACTAATAAAGCAGCGAGAGAGATGAAGTCGCGCGTGGCAGAGCTAATGAAACAACGGGGTAGCAATTCTCGTGGTTTATTAGTCTCTACTTTTCATAATTTAGGCTTGACGATTTTACGACGCGATTTCGCTTTACTGGGTTATCGACCTGGTTTTTCTATTTTTGATGCACAAGACAGCCTAGCAGTGCTTCGCGATATTATGGGGCAGGACTTTGCAGCAGATAGTGATCATGCCTCTCGGTGCCAGTGGCAGATTTCTGAATGGAAGAATGATTTAAAGTTGCCCGATCAGGCGGCGAGCCAGGCTGAAGATGCAGATCAGGTGGCAGCGGCAGCTGTATATGTAGAATATGAAAAGGCATTGCTGGCTTATAATGCAGTTGATTTTGATGATTTGATTACTAAGCCGGTCAAACTCTTTCAGCAACATGAAAAAGTATTAAGCCATTGGCAAAATCGTATCCGCTATTTGCTAGTGGATGAATATCAGGATACCAATGGCAGTCAATATGAATTGGTGAAACTATTGGTGGGCAAGCGCGGTGCATTGACCGTGGTGGGTGATGATGACCAGTCGGTTTATTCCTGGCGCGGTGCGCGGCCCGAGAATTTACTACAATTACAGGAAGATTATCCTGAACTGAAAATGGTGAAGTTAGAGCAAAACTATCGCTCAGTAAGCCGCATTTTGCGGGCTGCCAATGCATTAATTAGTAACAATTCGCATATCTTTGAAAAACGATTATGGAGCGATTTAGGTGAGGGCGATCCGATTCGGGTGATTGCTTGCCGGAATGAAGATCATGAAGCTGAAAAAGTGGTGACTGAATTGCTTTTTCATAAAATGAAGCGCCCAACCGAATTTAAAGATTATGCTATTTTGTATCGTGGCAACCACCAATCTCGGCTAATAGAACGGATTTTACGGGAAATGGATGTGCCTTATTTTATTACGGGTGGCCAGTCATTTTTTGCACGTAGTGAGATTAAAGACATTATGGCGTATTTACGTTTGGTGTCTAATCAAGATGATGATAATGCTTTTTTACGCGTCATTAATACCCCACGACGCGGGATAGGACCAAAGAGTCTTCAAATATTGGGGAATTATGCAGGAGAGCGAGAAGTTAGCTTATTCTCCGCTTGTTTTGAAATGGGTTTGACTACGCAGCTTTCTTCAGCAGTAAAAACAAAAGTGATTGAATTTAGCCATTGGTTGGTTGATATTGCCGATCGGGTGGCGCGCACAGGTGATTTAGTTGATACCTTACGCGATATGATTGAAGAGATTGATTATCGGGGTTGGCTGGAAGAGGTGACAGGCGATCCGATGCAGGCTGATAGACGCATGGAAAATGTGAATGAATTATTAGCGTGGATTGAGTGGTTACTCAAGCGTGAAGAAGGGGATATGAAGGAGATTGGTGATATCGCGGCGCGCTTAACCTTGATGGATATTATGGAACGGCAAGCGGAAGAAAATCAAGATGATGCGGTAAGCTTGATGACCTTGCATGCGGCGAAAGGTTTGGAATTTCCACATGTGTTTATTGTAGGGATGGAAGAAGAAATATTGCCACATAAAACAAGCATAGAAGAAGAGAATGTAGAAGAAGAGCGGCGTTTGGCTTATGTGGGCGTCACACGGGCGCAACAAAGTTTGACCTTTACAATGGCAAAATCACGCAAACGCTATGGTGAAAAAGTGAGTTGTGATCCCAGTCGGTTTTTGATGGAGATGCCAGAAGGCGATTTAGTGTGGGAAACTGAGAAAACACCGGTTGACCCTGTGAAACGAAAAGAACGGGGTAATATGCATCTTGCGAAGATTCGTCAAATGCTCAAATAAAAAAGCCCGCTGTTGCGGGCTTTTTTATTATGCTACAAGTTACTGCTGATTATTTAGCATTGTTGACCATTGTATCAACCGCTGCTTTCACCTCATCATCGGTTAGACCTGGATTACTACCCCGTGCAGGCATCATTTTGAAGCCATTGATAGCGTGGTCATATAAAACATCCATGCCTTGTTCAATTCGTGGCGCCCAATCTTCAGCGCTGCCAAGTCTAGGAGAAGCCATCATGCCTGTTTTATGGCATAAAGCGCAGGTTTGTTTTACGATGCCAGCGCCAATATCATCATC